>Ga0194127_10001268_pt1 | contig 37462 bp, 27 predicted proteins | sample TA2KigC100mmetaG_FD_148624 | JGI IMG/M metagenome (GOLD analysis project Ga0194127, IMG submission 148624) | Freshwater microbial communities from Lake Tanganyika, Tanzania - TA2015036 Kigoma Deep Cast 100m | ecosystem: Environmental > Aquatic > Freshwater > Lake | place: Tanzania: Lake...
CAGGGCTATCAAGGTCGAAAGCACGATGCGCATGGCGAGCCCTCCTTCACCAGTCCAGTTGCGGGGCCTTGACCGCGGCTTCAGGCTGCTTGCCGACAAACTCCTCGGCATGGGTCGAGTAGCTGGACAGCGCCGTCGTGGCCGATTCTCCGCCGTGCTTCCCGGCGATGAACGTCCTGTCCTTCGGGATGTTCGCTGCCGCGTAGGCCTGGATGTCGGTCGTGGCGTTTCCGTAGGCTGCGGCGAAACTGAACCCCCGTCTTGCCAGGAGCTCGAGGAAAGCGGTCTTGTACGCGCCCACTCCGTCCTCGTCCGGTGCGGCCTGGTGGAGCGTGTCGGTGAGGTGCAGCACGCCCGGCGGAAAGCCCTTGTCCACCAGCCACTCCCGCGTGATCCCGTAGAGCAGGTCGGGGCGCCCGGTGAGGTACAGCACCAGGTACCCCTTGTCCCTCCAGGCTCGGGCCGCAGCCGGTCCTCCGGCTCTGAGCTCCGGGACGTTGCGGCGGTGGATCAGGTCGCCGATGATCTCCTTGATCAACTCGGAATCCCCGGTGGTCAGAGTGCCGTCCACGTCGAACACGACGACCTGTGTCCCGGGCCGTGCCACGATCACCTTGAAGTCCGCGTGGCTGGAGTCACCCCGGACCCGCATGCGCACGGCGTGCACGCCCAACGGCAGGCGCTTGCTCCCGGGGATCTCGAAGAACACGCGGCCGCCGTCGTTCTCGACCCCTTCGACGGTCTTGGAGGGACCATCCTTGGTCGTACGGACCGTGGCAAGTTGCTCCCATCCGCCGCACGGAGCATTCTCCTGGACCCAGATCTCGACCTCCTCATCTTCGAGGTCCTTGTCCGCCGGGCCATAGGCGAACTTCCCGATGAGCCATTGACTGTTGCCCTCGACGACCAGGAGGTCCTGGCCGCGGTGGGCGGCAGCCCCCTGGGGGACGGTGAACAGGCCGGTGCGCGTGTGCCGCCAGGCCGTCGTGCCGCCAGGTTCAGGAAACGGGACCGGTTTCCCGCAACCGGGGGATGTCTGCGACGAGCTGCCGGCGATGGCGGCAGGGGCCGCTGCCGGAGCGGACGGCTCCCCGCCGCGGCAGGCCGGGGCCGGTGCGAGGCATAGAAGGGCAACGAGAACAGCGATGGTGGAAGATCGGATCATGCGAGCCCCGCTCCGGTGGTGGTGAAGGTCATCTTGCCGTGCTTGATACCGCGAGTGGAGACGAGCTTTTCGCCGAGCTTGCGGACTCGGCCGGCCTCCCCCTTGAGCACGAGCACCTCGAGGCAGTTGTGGTGGTCGAGGTGGACGTGCACGGTCGAGATGACCAGGTCGTGGTGGTCATGCTGGACCTCGGTGAGGCGACGGGGCAGCTCGAGCTCGTGGTGGTCGTAGACCAGCGAGACGGTGCCGGCCACGAGGGTTTCCTCCGCAGCCCATTCCTGCTTGATCAGGCGCTCCCGGATCAGGTCACGGATTGCCTCGGAGCGATTGGTGTAGCCCTCCTCCTGGATCATGGTATCGAACTGATCGAGCAGCTTGGGGTCGAGCGAGACCCCGAAACGAACTACCTGGTCAGTCATTGGCAGACCTCCTGCCGGGGGTGTCCTCCGAGAAGTTCTGTGCTCTTCATCCTTCCCTCCTCGCCCCGCTAGGGGATGAGATCGAACGTGGCCACGGCTCCGACCTCCGGCGGGTCCGCCGGGTCGTGCCACTCCGGGAGCGTCTGGTTGCTGATGCCGGGCTTGTCGCCGTATCGGTCGGTGAGCTTGACGACCAGCCCGACCTTGGTTCCTGCCTGGGGTGCTCCCCCCTTGTAGAGCGTGGACAGCGGGATTGCCGCCTCGATGCCCTTGTCCGTGCACGCGACGGTCCCCTGGATCCACGAGAGGTTGTAGGGCGGACCCAGCTCCCGCCATCCCACGAACTTGGAATCGCCGAGATTTCCCCCCTCCTTGTACGAGGCCATGCCGCGTGTTCCAAAGCCGTAGTCCCCGCCAAACCCGGCAGCAGTCACTTCGAGGATGTTGCTGAGCGCATCGTCGAGATCTCCGTCGCCGGCATTGTCCGACAGCCAGATCATCTCGGCCGTGCCCGAGGCCTTGCCAAAGTCGCCGTCGACGTAGCCGACGATGTAGTTCTGCCCCTCGCACCAGCCTGCGACCGCGACGTAGAGGTGGGTGGCGTCGAACGCTGCGTAGAGGGTTGCAAGGCTGTTGAGCGCGGCATCCCAGTTGCTGACCAGCGAATTGGTCCCGACCTGGAATGTGTCGGTCCACTCGTCGAGCTTGCCATCGAGCGTGGGGGTGAAGCGCAGCACATAGGTAAAGGCATCATCCAGCTTGGCGGACTGGCCGTCGGGGTTGACCAGCGAGACGGCGACGCTGCCGGCAGCGTGCTCCGGGACGATCAGCTCGACCGACTGGGACGTGACCTTGCCAGGGGCCAGCTGCGCCCCTGCGAACGTGAGCACGAGGCCGTCGACGAAGTGCTTGCCCGTGACCGTGACCTTGTCTCCGCCCAGGACGGTGCCGTGATCCGGGACAACCCCCGTGATCTCGGGCGGCGGTGGGACGTCGAGCATCCCGAGCTTCTGCACGTCGAAGCCGCCCGAAAGACCGTCCGAGTCCGCGTACACCCAATGCTTGCCGTCGAGGGAGAAGCGGAACGTGTACGCCCATGTCCCGGGCGAGGGGGTGATCAACAGGCTCTGCCAGACGTCGAAACCTCCGTCGTCGCCCTCATACGCGGCCTTGGTCCAGATCCACTCGCCCGGCTGCAGGTCCGGGGCGGAACCTCCGGGACCCAGGCCGATCTCCCCGACGATCCCGGGGCCGGGGCCGGGAGCGGGAGTCACCCCGGCTTCCTTCACCCGGGCCTTCAGCACGTCGGTCGGCTTCCCGCTCGCTTTCGTCTGGACCAGCGGCGCCATGAGCACAGCGTCGTCCGGCACGTCGGGCTGGCAGTAGCCGCCCACGCACTCGTCACCGGAAGCACATTCGATGTCGGTGTCGCACCCGGGCTTGCAGTCGCCGAACAGGCACTTGGTTCCCGGCATGCACTCGCCGCAATCACCGCCGCAACCGTCATCTCCGCACTTGGTTCCGGCACAGGAGGGCACGCAGACGCACGTTCCGTCCACCTGGCAGACGTTGAACGGAGGGCACTTGCCGCAATTGCCGCCGCAGCCGTCGTCGCCGCATTCCTTCCCCTGGCAGGAGCAGATCACGCAGACGTCGGGGTCGTCGAGCATCCCGTCGCAGTCCTCGTCCTCGTCGTTGTCGCAGACCTCCTCGGCCGGAGCCTTGGCATTGCAGGCGGACAACCCGGTCTCGTCGCAGCTCCGCCACCCGGAGCACGTCCCGAATTCGCTGGTGGCCTGGCAGGGAGTGGCCAGCTTCGACAGGACTGCGTAGTCCGTACAGTCACACTCCCCGGACGTCCGCATGCAACGGGTCGCGGCCCCTCCCTCCACCGTCGTGGCTTCCTTGCAATCATAGCCGTCGGGGCACGCGACGTCCGCGCTGCACGCCCCGCCGCAGAAGGCTCCCAGCCCTCCGGGATACACCACACACCGGTCCATCGGGGAAGGACATTCGCTCGATGCGCTGCAAGGAAGGCACAACCCCGGGAAACGGGACATGCAGACGAACACGGGGTCCGCCCCGAATGCCAGTGTCTGCTCGCATGCGAAGCCCGTCGGGCATTCGTCGATGCAGTCGGTCGTGCAGATCCGATTCCCGAGATGGAAGGTGCAGAAGCCCGAAGCGCAGTCACCGTTGGCGTGGCACGGGCAGCCGGAGCCTCCGGGCAGCTCGTCGCAGGAGGGAGGAACGACCTCGAAGTCGATCCCGGGTCCGTCGGGCCTCAGCGAAAGGTCCGGCTCCGCATCGCCGTTGCCGATCCGAACATCGGCGTCGGCCGGCGCCGGGAGGTCTGCCGCAGCGTCGGGCTGAGGACTCGCAGAGGTACCTCCGCAGCCCGTTGCGACCGCAAGCGCCACAGTCACGCTGAACCATGCGACCCGAACCCTGTGCATCTGCCCCCTCCATCCCTGCTGCCAGTCCATCGGGCGGAACATACCAGATGGGAGCCCGAACCGGAAGGGCCGTGTGGTACGCGTTCCAGACATCTTCGTGGTGGTTCTTGGAGGGGGGATCGGGTAGACTTCCTGCTTGATGCGGCCGGGAAGACCGGGCGCACGGAGGTACGGGATGAGAAACAAGGCGATGTGGCTCGTGGCAGCAGCGGTGCTCACAGGGTGCGGCGGGAACGGGACGTCCGCGCCGGATACGGCGCAGCCCGAGACGTCGACAGGAGACATCGCTGACGCGGCGGGGCCGGATGCACCGGGCGGGGATCATGCTTCAGACCTTGCCCGGGATTCCGTGGATGCGCAGGACATCGCGGTCACTCCCTTCCCTCTGGACCCGGCGCAGCGGGGGCTCGTCGAGCTGAGAGGGATCATCCACCTGCACTCCGCACTGTCGCACGACGGATGCGGGCCGAACGGCTACGAGGACTTCGGTGGACCCGATCCCGAGTGTGTGGCCGAGCTTCGGGCCGCCCCCTGCCAGACCGGCATTGACTTCATGATGATGACCGACCACCCGGGCGAGCTCAAGAACCACCCGTACGAAGAGGGACTCCAGCACCAGGAGGGGGACGAGATCGCCAAGGACGACAAGGGACGGCCGTTCGCCAACCGGATTGCCTGCCCTGACGACAGCCTCGTGCCTCATGCCTGGGTGTTCTACGGAACCGAGGGAAGCAAGAACATGCCGGTCGGGCTCGCGGGCCCGGACATTCCCAAGGAGATCTACTCGACCTCGTATGCGGATTCCACGCCGTTGGAGGATGCTCAGGCCGCAGTGTCCATGGTGCACGATCTGGGCGGCATCGCACTGGGGGTCCACACCGAGGAGCCGGACATCACGGCCGAGCGGATCGCAGCGATTCCGTTGGATGGCATGGAGATCTACAATCTGCACGCGAACCTGATTGGTGCGCTGGAGAGCATCGACACGCTGCTGAAGCTGGACCGGTTCATGGTCCCCGGGACGGACGCACCGAGCCCGGATCTGAGCCTCCTGCTCTTCCTCTCCGAGGTGAGCAAGGACGTGGAGAAGTTCGATTGGGTCTCTCCCCGAGTCCACATGGTTTCGGTCGCTGCCACCGACATCCACCGCAACGTCGAGGTACCTGCGCTGTGCCCGAACGGCGTGGAAGGCTCGGTGTGCGAGGGGTTTGCCGAGGAGTATCCGAACTTCGTGGCGTTTGCGATGAAGGGGGGCCCGCTCCCGCTTTCGGATGGGGAGCGGATGGATTCCTATGCCCGCTCGTTCCGCTGGTTCTCCAATCGTTTCCGGGGAGCAAGCGGCGATCCTTTTGACATCCGAGAGGCCGTTCGGACCGGCCGGGGATACGCCTGCTTCGAGGTGTTCGGTTACCCGGGCGGATTCGATTTCTACGTGGTCAACGGCGGCAAGCTCATGGAGATGGGGGACGAGGGGCCGCTCGACGGCGAGGCCTATGCGTGGTTCCGTACGCCGAACATCGAGGCGCCGCCCTGGATGGATCCGGCCGGAATCGCGTTTGGCATGGCGCAGGTGAAGACGCACCTGGTGCGCGCAACCGAGGAGGGGATCGAGATCGTCACAGAGGTGAAAGGTCAGGGGGACGTCGTCTCGGCATTGTTGCCCGGCCCGGGGGCATACAGCCTGCGCATCGCGGTGATGCCTCTCCACCTGAAGCCGCGGCTGCCCGGGGTGGAGAGCCTGGCCAGCAAGACCTACCCCTACATCTACACGAACCCCGTGTTCCTCCGGTAGGTGCAGACGTGGCAGCGCTGAAGGCTCTCTTCCTGGATCTCGGCGGGGTGCTGGTCACGGTCGACCTGGCGGCCGGATGCCGGCGGATTGCATGCCTTGCCGGGGGGGCCGATCCGGCTGCGGTTCTGCGGGTGATGACGGACGGGTTGCAGGCAAGGCTCAGCACGGGAAACATGAGCCCGGCCGAGTTCCACGAGGCGGTATGCTCGCGGCTGGAGCTGAAGGTCGGGTATGCTGACTTCGCCAGGGCGTACTCGGACATCTTCGCCCCGATCCAGGGAACCTGGGATCTGCTGGCGCAGGCCCGCAAGCGTTTCCGCATCCACCTGCTCTCCAATACCGACCCGCTGCATTTCCGTTTCATCGCGGACGAGCTGTTTCCCGGGAAGTTCGAGATGTTCCGACACCTGGTGCTGTCGTACGAGGTCGGGCACTTGAAGCCGGGCTCCGAGATATACCGGCACGCGCTCGAGCTGTGCGGCGCCCCCCCGGAGGCCTGCCTGTTCGTCGACGATCTTGCCGGAAACGTCGAAGGGGCAAGGGCCGTGGGGATGCGCGGGATCGTGTTCCAGTCGCCGGAGCAGCTGGCCGTCGAGCTCGTGCGCGCGGCATGGTGATGCACCACCCGGATGACAAGGAGCGCGGACGATGCGGCAAACCCCGGATTCTTGCCTCCGTCCGTGCTTCGGGTAGGCTACCCGAGTGGCGGTCCGTGCGCGGGCCGTGAGCGGAGAAGGCATGCACGCATTGCAACCCAAGACGCAGCCGCCGGTTTCCCCGGGCGTGGACTACGTGATCTTCAGCGATCTGCACCTGGGCGAGGGGTTCAATCCGGAGGTCTGCCGCTACTACCCGCTCGAGGACTTCTTCCACGACAGAGCATTTGCCGGCCTGATGGGGCAGCTTCGTGAGCGGTATGCTGCCGATCCGTCCCGGCTGGTCATCGTGTTGAACGGAGACGTGTTCGACTTCCTGACGGTGACCGGGTTGCCGTCGGAACCTTCGCAGGCGGAGCTGGGCATCTTCCCGTCCCCGACCGAGAAGCGGCTCGGGCTGGATCCCACGCCGACGCGGTCTCTGTTCAAGCTCGATCTCATCGTTGCCGGACACCCGGAGTTCTTTGCCGCCCTGGGGAGAATGGTGGCATCCGGCTTCCGGGTGGAGATCCTGCGCGGCAATCATGACATGGAGCTGTACTTCGACGTGGTGCAGCAGCGAATCCTCGAGAGCCTCTGCCGCCTGGCTCCGGAGCTGACGCCGGAGAAAGCACGCCGTCTCGTCGCTTTCCACCAGTGGTTCTTCCTGGAGCCCGACCGCGTCTACATCGAGCACGGCAACCAGTACGAGGCATCGAACAGCATCCGCTACACGTTGCGCCCCGTCCTGCCCGAGAAGCGCCCGAAAGAGGGGTTGCTCAATCTCCCCCTGCTGCGGGCCAAGACCGTCGTCCGAGAGGACCAGCCGGTGCTCGACTACCCGCTGGGCAGCCTGTTCATCCGCTACTTCTACAACCGGGTGCACCGGATGAACCCCTACGCACCCAGGGTGGCCTCGCTGGAGCAGTACCTCGACTTCATCCTGCACTACAACCTCTCCGACATCGTCCGCGTGCTGCGGGATCACTGGAGTCACTTCATCGCTGCGCTTCGCCCCGGGGCAACGGCGGGCACATCACGGTCGACGGCCGCAGCCGATGCGGTGCAGGAGGAGCAGTTCGATCAGATCGAGGAGTCGCAGGAGGTGAGCGACCTCTGCAGCCGCCTCAACGCGCTCAAGGTGCACCCCAAGGCAGCATCGAAGCTGGCGTTCGTCAAGGAGATGTTCCGCCCCATCGTACGGCGGGTGCTGTTCGCAGGCGGAGCTGCCGTGGCTGCGCTGTACGTGTGGCTCCTGGTGTTCAACATCATCCAGGCGCCGCTGCTGGTGGAGAACGTGTTTGCCAAGGCGACGCTGCTCTTCCTCTTCTCGCTGCTGTCGGCCGGCGTCCTGGTGTGGCTCGGTGCCCAGGCCCGGCGTTTCCTCGGCTCCCGGGAGGACGTGACGGTGGACAACTGCGTCCAGGCAGCGGAGCAGATCGCTCGAATCACCGGAGTGCGGTTCGTCGTCATGGGCCACACGCACGTGGTGGACATCCGGCCGGTTGCCGGCGGTCAGGCAGTCTACGCCAACAGCGGCACGTGGATCGCTGTGCACAATCCGTGGCAGCAGCTCGACCCGGATGCCCGACGGAAGTCATTCGTGTGGATTCGTGGGGGGGAGGTCCAGCTCTGCCGGTGGAACGACGATGCGCAGCGGGTGGATCTCGTGCCGATGTTCGACAGGCGGGAGGACACGGTGCGGACCCCCAGGCGGATCAAGCCGATGTAGAGGGCCCGGACGATCCGGTGACGGAGGGGGGGGGCGGAAGGGCGTGAGTCGTGCAGTGCAAGTGGGCTCTGGCGCGAGCCGACGAGTTGCAGGAAATCCGTTACGTGACAGAAGGAGAGACGATGCGTTGGACAGAGGCTATCTGGGGTGGGATCTTCTTGGCGGCACTGGTTTCGTGTGGGGGGAACGACGGGAAGAGCGCCGCGGACACCGCGGACATTCCAGGCGATGCAGCCGCCGTTGACGCAGCGGTTGACGCAGCCCCCGACATCGCGGCCGATGTCGCGGTGGATGTCACGGACCTCGGAAGAGGGGGCGACGTGGCCGAGGATGTCGCCGAAGATGTCCCTCCGGACGGCGTCGAACCGGATGTCGTTTGGCCACTGCCGCCGCTGCCCACGCAACCTCCGCTGGCGACACCGGCGGACCCGCTGGCCGGCACGGGAATCGAGAGCTGCGCCCTGTTCAAGGAAGAGCGTTGCGAGGGAGGAAAGCTGCGCACGTGCGACCTCTACGATCCGGCCTCGAATCAGTTCGTGGATGCTCCGGACCCGCTCCTGAAGAGAGCGTACCTGTTCGACCGGTGGCGGGATCTGTACAACTCGCCGGACGGGCAGGCGGTCGACCGTGATTTCGCCGTACCGGTGCCCCCCGGAACTCCGGAATCCGAGTGGAGCAAGCCGGAGAGCTTCTCGGGATACTGGGGGTCGGGGGACGGGGGGATCTGGACCGGCTGGTCCACGGTCGCCTCGATCCTGAGGTACTCCCAGACCGGCACCGAGGCCGACTACCAGAGAATGGAGCAGCAGGTGCGCGACATGGTGACCCTGTACGACGTCACCGGTGTGCCCGGATACCTCTGCCGGTTCCACTACCTCCTGCTTCCGGAAGGGGCGCCGAACGACACGGAGCACATCCTGCGCTGGGAGAACTCGACCACGCTGGGCAGCCATGACCGTCCCGTCGCGGATCCGGTGAACACCCCCAACCTCCCCAAGATCTACACTGAAGGGATCGTGGACAAGGACGGGAAGGTGTGGAAGGGAAAGCCCATGTGGCACGGCCGCCCGTCCATCGACCAGAACACGGGTCCCATGACCTCGCTGCCCATGGCATACTCCCTGCTCAAGGACGAGGCCCTCAAGGAACGCATCGTGCACCACCTGACGTGCTACCTCAAGCGGCTCAAGCGGGTGGAGCTGGTGAACCTCCAGTCCAACCCGGAGCTCATCGAGGGACTCATGGCCTACTTCAGCGTGGGCGAGCTGAGCTTCGACCCGGGGGACATCGACCTGACCAAGCTCGACCGCATCGTCGGCTACGTGCACGTGCAGATCAACACGAAGAACGAGGCCACCTTCGACAAGTCGTGTCCCGACCATGTCGCGATGGAGCCGTGGCGCGTCGTCGATGCAGCGGCCGATACGTTCTTCGGCGACATGCTTTCCCTCGTGATGGACATGGATACCGATGCAGAGGGTCCCAACCAGATCGACCACTACTACTGGCCGAGCATCCGAGGCGGCGACGCCATGCACCTGATGCACCTGGCGACCATGGCGTACTACCTGACCGGGGACGAGCAATACAGGGAGTTCCTCTACGAGGAGCTCGTGGGCAACATCGATACGGTTGCCGTCGTGCACACGGCAGGTGCGTTCAACCTGCCCAAGTTCTGCAAGAAGTTCTTCGGTGACCAGATCACCTTCGGCCCGTGGTGGGATTTCATCCATCTCCTGGGGGACTGCGACCTGAAGACCGAGGTCCAGAAGGCGTTCCACAACGAGATGTGGGACAAGCTGGTCAAGGTGGCGGGCAACGTCGACTTCGACATCATGTACGCGGGGGCGCTGCCGCCCGAGATCGCGACGGACCGGGAGCAGGCACTGGCTTACGGACTGGACCAGCTTGCATGGATGGGGGGCAACGGCGGACTGCCGGCCGGGGCTCCGGACGATGCTGCCTACCTGGATGAGCCGAGACGCTCCTACACGACGACGCCGGAGATGATCCTGGCAGCGACGCCGGACGGAATCACGGCCGAGTGCCCCACGCAGCATGACGTGGACGTGTGCACGGCCAAGGTCGAGGTGATGGGAATCGACCTGGGCAACCTCACGGGGTGGTCCACGTTCAAGTGCTCGGGCGGGGAGTACGAGTGCGAGGTGACCCCCGGCCAGTGCGTGCGCATGGAGGCCTCGGGCCCCCTGCCGGTGCATCTTCGCAACCACACCGACTACCTCTGGCAACGCGATCCGTTCGAGCTCGGCTCTGGTGCCGGCTTCCCCGGACAGCGCCAGTTTGCAGGCTCCGACTACTCGGTCCCGTACTGGAATGCCCGCCGCTACGGCTTCATCCAGGAAGGGAGCGGCCAGGTGCTCGCCTGGCGTGACGAAGGGACGTGCGAGTAGGACGGCCACCTCGCTGTGTGGTAGCGAATCCCACGAACATTGCCTCAGAGTGAGCCCGGGGCCGGGTCACCACACCCGGTCAGCAGGTAGATCGCGAAGCTGGCCAGCCAATGCTCGCCGCCGTATCCGCTGTCGAACACGAGGCTGGAGCCGTGGCCGCACATGGCCGCAGAAAGCCCTGCAATCACTGAATGTTCCGCACTGTCCGCCGGCCAGACATCCGCCAGTCCCCGCAGCGCCCACGCACGCTGGAACGACAGGCCGACGAGATGCCCGAGCTTGGGGTCCTTCACGTCGCGGATTTCCGGAGGGATGCCGACGGGACCGAGCTTGCCCGTCGAAAGCCCGGGCAGGAACACGGCCAGCCAGGGCATCAGCTCGTCAGGGGGAAGGACTCTGCGCATGAGGTCCGCTTCGGCCAGGCACGGGGAGATGAAGTCCTCGCCGGAGGGCTCGTATGCGACAGGGCAGTCCACATCACTCCGGTAGAAGCGGAGGGCCGCCTCGACGATCGCCTTCTCCAGTGCCTCGTCACCGACCGTCCGTGCATAGTCGAGTGCGTGGACCATGGAGAACGCGGTATTGGCGTGAGTGCCCTCCCGAACTGGCCGGCTCAGGCGGGCAAGGTAGCTCTGGAAGGCCCCGGAGAAGTGATCCGCCAGCAGCCGCAGGTTGACGCGCCAGGCAGCGGCCTGCGAAAGCTCCATCCCGTGCAGCTCCGCGGCCAGGCGCAGGAGCCAGCCCCAGCCATAGGGCCGTTCGAAGGTGGCGCTGCGCTTCAGCGCGAAGAAAGCGAGCTCCCTGTCGAGCCGTTCCCTGGACAGGTGGGTGTCGAGCAGCGAGAGGATTGCGTCGCGTTCGGGCAGGTTGGGGAAGACCTTGAGCGCACGCACCATGGCCCAGTGTCCGTGGACTGCGGAATGCCAGTCGAAGCAGCCGGCAAAAGCAGGGGTCGCATGGCGGGGAGGCACGACGGTCTCGTCCCCGTCGAAGACGTGTCCCGGCTTGTTCGGATACTCCCGATCGACGCACGCCAGAGACAGCCGAACGAAGCGGCTCACCTGCTCAGGCGACAGGGCCGGGCAGGAGGCCGGCCTGGTGGCCGATGGCGAAGCATCCGATGCGGACGGTGCAGGGGCCGAGGCCTGCGGCATCACCGGAGCCTCCCGGCAGGCAAATGCAGCGACCAGGGCCAGTGGCAGGAACAGTCGGGGCAGTTTCATCGGCATCGCCTCAGCGTCTCAGGGCACGCACGTGTAGACGGGCCACCAGTTCGAGTCTCCGTACTTCTGGTAGTTCTCGAAAGGCGACCCGAAGTTGTGCGTGCCGCACTGCTTGGTCCCGTTGTTGCACCACATGGCATGTGCGCAGCACTCGTACTTGCCGATGGAGGTGAACCCCCAGGCTGCGGCGACCTGGGTCAGGACCGTGTTGTCCCACGGGACGTTGACGCTGTACGGAGTCTGGGGCTTGCCGATACGGGCGCATGCGGCCGAGTGCGTTTCCTCCCAGGCAATCGCCTTGACCCAGCAGTAGTTGTGGACGTAGGCCGTCCCGACCGGACAGGGGGATTCGTTCTGGCAGGTGGCCGAGCAGCCGTCCCCTCCCTTGTTGTTGCCATCGTCGCACTGCTCGCCCGCTTCGACGATGCTGTTGCCGCAGCAGGGAGCGATCGGGGCGTGCACGCATCCCTTGGTCTTGTCGCACGAGTCGGTGGTGCACGGCTTGTTGTCGTTGCAGTCGGGCGGGTTGGAGCCGACGCACTTGCCGGCCGCGCATTGGTCGGTCTGGGTGCATGCGTCGAGGTCGTTGCACAAGGTACCGTTCTGCACAGGGGTGTTCACACAACCGATCCCGGGTTCGCACGTGTCGCTGGTGCAGGGATTGCCGTCGTTGCAGTCGGGCGGGTTGGAGCCGGTGCACTTGCCGGACGCACACTGATCCGTGAGTGTGCACTTGCTGCCGTCATCGCAAGCGGTCCCGTCGGGGCGGTTCGTGTGGGTGCACCCGGACTTGGGGTCGCAGGCGTCCTCGGTGCAGGCGTTGAAGTCGTCGCAGGCGAGGGCCGGCCCCGGGGTGCACGTCCCGTTCACGCAGGCATCGCCATTGGTGCAGGCGTTGCCATCGTCACACGGGATGTCCAGCGGCAGGTGCTTGCAGCCGGTTGCCGGAACGCACGAGTCCACAGTGCACGGGTTGCCGTCGTTGCAATCGACGAGGGCCTTGCCTACGCAGGCTCCGGCAGTGCAGGCATCACCCGTGGTGCAGGCGTTCTGGTCATTGCACTGAGCCGCATTGGGTGAGAACACGCAGCCCTGCGCAGGGTTGCACGAGTCGTCGGTGCACGGGTTCGCATCGTCGCACTTGAGGCTGGAGGCAGGCTTGCACACGCCGTTTGCGCACTTGTCGCTGAGGGTGCAGACGTCGCCGTCGTCGCAGGGGGCGGTGTTGTGCAGGTGCACGCACCCCTTGGCCGGGTCGCAGAAGTCGGTCGAGCATATGTTGTCGTCGTCGCAGTTGACGGCCAGGCCGGGGGCGCAGACGCCATTGGCACAGGAGTCCCCCTTGGTGCACAGGTTGGAATCGTCGCATGCCCCTTGTGCCGGGGCGTGCTTGCAGATTCCGGCATCGCAGGAGTCGAGCGTGCACACGTTTCCGTCGTCGCACTGGACCGGGATGCCCGGAACGCACTTCCCGCCCGAGCACTTGTCGCCGGTGGTGCACAGGTTGCCGTCGTCGCATGCGGCCTGGTTCGGCACGGACTTGCACCCGCCGTCGGGCAGGCAGATGTCGGTAGTGCACGAGTTCTTGTCATCGCACTGGACGGGGCTGAGCGACACGCACTTGCTCTGGGCGCAGTGGTCGTCCTGCGTGCACGCGTTGGCATCGTCGCATGGGCCGTCGGCAGGGAGAAACTGGCACCCCTTCGCCTTGTCGCATGAATCCTTGGTGCAGATGTTCCCGTCGTCGCAGGTCAGGGCGGCTCCGGGGATGCACAACCCTCCCTTGCACTGGTCCGCCACGGTACACACGCTTCCGTCGTTGCACGGAGCGGTATTGGCCTGGTGCGAGCAACCCGCCATGGGAACGCAGAAGTCGTCGCTGCACGGATTCCCGTCGTCGCAGCCGACCGCTCCGGAACCGACGCAGCTTCCACTGGCGCAGACGTCTTCCTGCGTGCAGGGGTCCAGGTCGTCGCAGGAGGCCGTGTTGTTCACGTGCATGCAGCCCAGGAGGGGATTGCACGAGTCGTCCGTGCACGGGTTGCCGTCGCCGCAAGCGAGAGCCTTGCCGGGCTGGCATTCGCCCCCCGCACACTTGTCACCGAGCGTGCAGAGGCTCGAGTCGTCGCACGGGAGCGCGTTGGGCACGTGGGTGCACCCCTGCGTCGGGTCGCAGGCATCGGTTGTGCACAGGTTGCCGTCATTGCAGTCGTCAAGCGCCTTGAAGGTGCATTTCCCCAGCGAGCAGAAGTCCCCCGTCGTGCACGGGTTCAAGTCATCGCAAGGGCCGTCCACGGGTTGGTACAGGCACCCCTTGTCGGCATCGCAAAGGTCCTTGGTGCAGGGATTGCCGTCGTTGCAGGTCACCTTCGGCCCCGGGGTGCACGTCCCTTCCTGGCACTGGTCCGCGAGAGTGCATGGGTCGTCGTCGTCGCATGGCATCTTGTTGTTCGGGAAGGCACAGCCGCTGACCGCATCGCACAGGTCATCCGTGCACGGATTGCCGTCGTTGCAGGTCACCGCGCTCCCGGAGCAGGTGCCCTCGTCGCACATGTCACCGGTGGTGCACTTGTCCGAGTCGTCGCACGGGGTGGCGTCGAGCGGTGCGTGCTCGCATCCCTTCTCCGGATTGCAGAGGTCGTCGGTGCAGGAGTTGCCGTCATCGCAACTCCCCTCGTCGTAGTCCTCGTCACAATCGTCGTCCAGGCCGTTGCAGGTCTCGGCCTTCGGAATCCCTGCGTCGCACGGCGCCAGCCCCTCCTGAGTGCATACACGGCGTCCGGTGCAAGTCCCGAACTCGCTAACCTGTTCGCATGCCGTTCCCATGGCCAGCTTGATCGCCCAGTCGGTGCAGTCGCACTCCCCGTCTGCAGCGACGCACTGCTTGGTCACCGTCCCCTCGGTGCTCATGGCATCCTGGCACAGGTAGCCGTCCGGGCAGGGATGCTCTGAATCGCACGAGGCTCCACAGAAGGCCCCCAGGCCGGGGTACAGGATGCAGACGTTCTGCACGTAGGACATGCTGCAGTCGGAGCTCTCGCCGCAGGGGACGCACAGATGGCTGCGCTGCGAGATGCACAGCGCGACCGGATCAGGACCCAGGAGGTAGGTCATCTTGCACAGCCAGCCGTCCGGGCACTCCTCGATGCAGAAGTCGGTACACACCAGGTTGCCCATGTGCTCGACGCACACGCCGGAGATGCAGTCCGCCCCGCTTTCGCACGGATCACCGAAGCAGCCTGGTCCCCGGCAAGCGGAGGAGTGCTCGCCAGCCAGGTCCGGGACATCGACCGGAGTCGAGGTTTCGAAGCGGCCCCCCGGATCCGGAGTCGCATCCGTGCGGGCTGCCGTTTCCGCCACGTCAGCGATCGCCACGTCCGGAAGCTCCAGGAGCACCGTGGTCCCGCCCGAGCACGCGGCAAGAACCGCAGCGCAGGCAGGTCCGAAGCACGCAGCGGGAACCACCCGAAGCCAAGAAGACAGTGGCGTTTCCTTCATGAAGATCCTCACTGGTTCGAAGTCGAAAGCCCGTCCCGAGCCTCTCCGCCCGGGCCGCGTGGAGGCTACTTCCGCACAAGGGCCCTGTCAACCTGCACAAACCGTTTCCGCACGGACCGTTCGTCGACTTCTTCCCCTCGCGTTGGATATCAACTAGACTACAGATCAGCCGAAGGAGGGGGGGAATGGCGAGACGTGACAGCCTGCTTGTCGGTGCGTGTCCTAGGAGGCCGATCGAAGTGATTTTGGGCAGCCTCCTTACTCTGGCAGCGGTAACGGCCGCTGCCGGGCCGGCCCAGTCGCCGGCACGGGTCGACAAGGCTGCGCTCGAGGTGGACATCCGCTATCTGGCCGATGATTCGCTCGAAGGGCGGGGGCTCGGGAGCCCTGGGCTCGAGGCAGCGGCCGCATACCACGAGAAGATCTACCGGGAACTGGGGCTCGAGCCGTTCGGAGGGCCGAGCTTCCGGCAGCCGTTCAGCCTGGTGGGGAGCCTGCCTTCGCCCGACACAAGCATCGTGGTGAGGGAAGGGAACGGGAAGGGGAAGCGGAAAGATGAGGTGGGCGGGAGGGGGAAAGGGGAGGGGAAAGGGGAGGTGGACGGGAGTGGGAAAGGAAAGGGGAAAGGGGAGGGAAGGACGGAGACCAGGGAGAGGAAGCTGGCCTGGCAGGAAGACATGGTCGTGGTCACGCACAGGCGGGACGCGCCTGCCGTGGTCGAAGCCGAGGCGGTCTACGCGGGGCACTTCATCGAGGCACCGGAGCGTGGTTGGGATGACGTCAAGGGGACCGATCTTGCGGGCAAGGTGCTCATCGTCGAGATCAACGAGCCGGAGAACCGGCCCGGCGGGTTGTTCGACGGGACCGCAATGACCTGGTACGGTCGCTGGGGGTACAAGTTCGAGCACGCGGCCCGACTGGGAGCGCTGGGCGTGCTGATCATCCACGACGACGTGGGGGCGGGTTACGGCTGGAAGGTGGTGCGCAACGGATGGTCGCAGGAGGAGCTCTTCTTCGCCGGAGCGCCGACCGAAAAGCTGGCGTTCATGGGATGGGTGACCGGGGGGGCGGGCGACCGGATCCTGGCGTTGGCCGGCAAGGACCGTTCGAAGCTGCGGGTCGGCGCGGAGACCCGTGATTTCCGCCCGGTGCCTTTGGGTGTCACCGTGCGGGTGAAGCAGGCTCCGTCATTCCGGCAGGCGGACGTGGCGAACGTGGTCGGGTTGCTGAGGTCGCCGAGGAAGGAAGCGGAAGGGCGCTACGTCGTGGTGTCGGCCCACTTCGACCACATGGGGATGCAGACCTCTCCCCCGGAGTCGAGCACCGGACCTCCGAGAGGCGATGACGCTCCGACTCGGGCCGGGGGGCCAGGCAGCCCCGCCACGGCCGCAGGGACCCCGGAAGGAGCGAAGACGCCCGCTCCCGTCGACCGGATCTACAACGGAGCGGTGGACAACTGCTCCGCTTCGGCCGCGATGCTGGCGACTGCCCGCACACTGGCTGCCCATCGTGAAGAGCTCCTGGTGAACGTGGTATTCCTTGCGGCGACTGCCGAAGAGGATGGGCTTCTCGGGTCCGGCTGGTTCGTGAGCCATCTGCCGGTTCCTTCGAGCCAGGTGCTGGCGAACGTCAACTTCGAGATGACCAATGTCTGGGGGCGCACGCTCGATGCCTACTGCATCTCGGCCAGGCATTCCGACATGGAGGAGATCTGCCGGCAGGCGGCGGCACTGGAAGGAATGGATCTCATCGAGGAGCGTGACGGGGAGAAGGGGTACCCGTTCCGCTCGGACCAGCACAGCTTCGTCAAGGCCGGGATCCCGGGGGTCTGGCTCCACGAAGGGGTGAAGTCCGCACCCGGGGCGAAGCACGACGTGGCTGCCCGCCGTGTCGAATACGAGAGGAACCACTACCACCAGGTCACCGACAACGTGCGGGACGACTGGGACCTGGAAGGGACCGTGCAGGCAGTGGAGTGGGCGGTATCGATCGTGGAGGTGCTGGGGCGTTGGAAGGGGGTACCCGGCTTTGCCCCGGAGAGTCCGTTCCAGAGGCCTGCCATACCGTCGAACGGGCCGAAGGACTGACTACTCTACAAGGTGAGCTCGTATCGCTCCAGTGTGCTCGGTCCGTTGACCAGGCCGACGAGTCGGTACAGCGCGCCGTCCGGGCCCACCTCCAGGAAGCCGTGGCTCGAGAGCTTCCACTTCTGGGTTGCCTGCCCCGAGGCCAGGTTCACCTCCCGGATTGTGCCGTCGTAGGTCTCGACGTACACGCGGGAGCCCTTTGACCAGGCGGCCAGGCTGAAGACGATGGTATCGAAAGTGTGGAGCAGCTTCTTCTCCCCGGTGGCCAGGTCGACCTGGTGGAGGTTCTTCCCTTCGCCGACGAAGAGCAGCTTCTCGGGTGTGGCGTCGAGGGCGTTGACGCAGCCGGAGAAGGTAGCGATGGTCGTGCGATCGCCGCCCTCGGTGAAGCGGGACACATCCCCGGTACCGGCCATTCCTCCGGCGTAGAAGTAGCCGTCATACCCCCAGACGGGGTCGATGGGGGCATAGAGGTCGTAGCCGCTGCTGTTGTGCGTCACGTTGCAGGTGGTCGGCGTGATGGGGACCACGATCTTGAATGCCCCTTCCGTATACAAACCGATGCCGGTCGGCCCCCAGAAGCCGTAGGAGACGATCTTCACGGAGCCGTCGGGCTTGACCTCTCCGTATCCCATGTTCCAGTCGGCGATGCCGTACAGCGTGGTCACGTTCCCCTGGGGGGTGACCACCCGCATGAAGTCCGGTCCGCTGATGTAGGAGGTCAGGTAGGTGTTGCCCAGGGCATCGAAGTCGATGTCCCACACGGAGTAGATGTTCGCCTGGAGAGTGCTGAGCGGAGCGACGGGGACGCTGCAGGTGCTCCCTTCGTCAGTCTGGCCGTCGCAGTCGTTGTCGAGACCGTCGCACTTCTCTTCCAGCTTTCCCTGGAACGGGTCGCACTGCTGCGGCACGCCGGCGACGCAGTTCTCGACGGTGTGCTGGCAGATGCCGAGCCCGCACGTCGTCTGGCCCAGCCCGTCATCGACCAGTCCGTTGCAGTTGTTGTCGAGGTGGTCACACAGCTCTGGAGCGGTGCCCGCGAGCGGGTCGCACTCCTGGGGTTGCGCCGCGACGCAGTTCTCCACGGTGTGCGTGCAGGCGCCAAGCCCGCAGGTGGTGCTGCCCAGGCCGTCGTCCGCGATGCCGTCGCAGTCGTTGTCGAGGCCGTCGCATTCCTCAGGCGATGCCCCCTCCATCGGGTCGCATACCTGGAGGTCCCCGTCTTGGCAGTTCTCGACGGTGTGTTCGCACGGTCCGAGGCCGCACGTGGTCTGACCGAGGCCGTCATCCGCCTGTCCCGAGCAGTCCTGGTCGACCCCGTCACATGACTCGGCTGCTCCGGGGTGGATGGTGGGATCGAGCGGCCCACAGTCCAGGTTGTCCGCCGCGAGATCGTTGTCGTCATCCGGGTCGCAGGCATCGCCCGTGGTGTCGAGGTCGAAGTCCTCCTGCCCCGGATTGTAGACCAGGGGACAGTTGTCGAGCAGACCGACCAGCCCGTCCCCGTCCGGATCCTCGTCGATGCAGTCGGCCAGTCCGTCCTTGTCGGTATCTGCAAAGCCGTTGTCGGGCATGCCGTCGCAGTCCTGGTCGAGGCCGTCGCACAGCTCCTTTGCCCCGGGGTGGATGGCCTGGTCGAGGGGCTGGCAGTCCCCGGGGACGGTGACCGTGTAGAGGTCGTAGGGCCCGCAGGTGCACTTGGCAAGCGCATCGGCTCCGTATCCGTCTCCGTCGATGTCCACGTAGTGCTTCTGGCACCCCTGCGCATCGGGCTCGTCTGCGGTACCGTCGCAGTCGTTGTCGAGGCCGTCGCAGGTCTCGTCGGCAGCTCCGTCGAGGGGGTTGCAGTTCGCAGGCTTGCCATTGATGCAGTTGTCCACGGTGTGTTTGCAGGCCCCGAGGCCGCAGGTGGTCTGTCCCAGGCCTTCATCCGTATCCTGGTCGCAGTCGTCATCCTTTCCGTTGCAGGATTCGGGAGCCCCGGGGAACACCGTCTTGTCCAGCGGTCCGCAGTCGTCGGGATCGGCAACGCCGTCGTTGTCGTCATCGGGGTCGCAGGCATTGCCGAGGGTGTCGAGGTCGAGGTTCTCCTGTCCCGGATTCTGGACCTGGGGGCAGTTGTCCTGCACGTCGGGGATGCCGTCGCCGTCGTCATCCTCGTCGAGGCAGTCCGCAGTGCCGTTGGCGTCGGAGTCTGCGAAGCCGTTGTCCACGGTACCGTCGCAGTCGTTGTCGAGGCTGTCGCAGGCTTCTTCGGCTGCCCCCTCGAGAGGATCGCAGCTCACGGGAATCCCTGCGACGCAGTTGCTCACGGTGTGCTCGCATTCGCCCTGGCCGCAGGTGGTCTGGCCGAGCTCCTCGTCGACACTGCCGTCACAGTCGTCGTCGAGCGCGTTGCAGGTCTCGGCTGCGGGAATCGGGGCGTCGCATGCTGACAGACCGCCGGCTTCGCAGGTGCGTTTTCCTGTGCAGGTTCCGAAGTCGTTCTGCTCGAAACAGGGGGTCGAGGCGCCGGCCTTCTTCGCCGCTGCGTTGCAGGTGCATTCCTCGTCTGTTGGTGGGATGCAGACCGTCTCGGGGCCGTCGTTGAACTGCATCTCAGCGCAGGCATAGCCTTCGCCGCAATCCTTCTGCCCCCCGCATGGAACCGTGCAGAAGCTGCCGGCCGGACCGAAGTCCGCACACCGGGCCGAGTGGGCCATTCCCGGTTCGTTGCAGTCCGCGTCCCCGATGCAGGGGCGGCACTGATACGCCATGGTGGGCAGACAAAGGAACACGACGTCGGGCCCGCACGCCAGGCAGTTGGTGCACGCGAATCCCGGCGGGCACTCCTCGATGCACATGATGGTGCAGAACTTGCCGTTGCCGGTTTCCACGCAGAAGCCGGAATCGCAGTCGGAGTTGGTTTCGCAAGGGCAGGCTCCGGGGTCGCACATCCGAAAGACAGCGTCGACCTCGCCTTCGGAAAGCTCGAGGTCCGCCATGTCGAGCGAGACCTCGGCCGGTCCCCCGGAGTCCCCGGCCAGATCGGGCAGCGAGCCGGTCCTGTCCGGCTCTGCGATGTCCTTTGTTTCGCCTGCCAGGTCCAGCGTGATTGTCCCCGGCTCAGCAGATCCGCACGCCCAACACCACGTGCACGCAAGGGGAGCCACCCACAACACGAGTCGTTCGTTCATCTGTCGTCCCTCCGACTTCGTGCCTCCGAGTCTACGCCAATCCGTCCGGTTGGGGAAGTGCGCTTGCCCGCGATGTGGAAGCCCCTTGCCGAACGGAGGACCGCAGATCCGCTCGACATGGACTCCTCCTCCGTTGCGGAGCCGTCGACACAGAGCCGTTCCGATGGTAAGCTCCTTGGGGCAACGGGGAGTGAGGTCCATGAGATCCGCGGCATGGTGGGTCATTTGTGCAGTGATGCTGTCGACTGTCGGCAGCGGCTGTCGGCAGGCGGCTGCGCGAGGGGCGGGGGCGTCGGAGGGGACGGCTCCGATCGGCCTCACCGCTGCGGTGACGAACGACGAAGCCGATGCCGGAACTGCCGGGGAACACGGCGGAGCTCGGGCTCCGGCCGCAACGACCGACGTGGCATCGCCGCCGGGTCGTGAGCCCCCCGACGCAGAGTCCGAGGAACTGGTGTTCAATGTCAAGATCCCCAAGCCGGAGGCGATGATCTTCGAGAAACGGGCCGATACGTCCATCCAGCCGATCGATGACAAGAAGAGCTTCCTGGACCGTATCGGTGATCCGGTCGGGAAGGAGCCGCCTCCGTCCGAGGGGAAGGAGTAGCTCGTGGATTCCGGCCCGATTCCCGGTCCCGCCAAGGCGGGGGAGGTCAACATGCGCGCAGTTCTGCCCTGTCTGGGTGTTCTCTCCGTGTCCGTGATCTTCGGTCTGTCCTGCGGCTCCGCTCCGGTGCCGAAGCTGGCCGGAGACGGCAGCGGCTGGGAGGTCGACGGGATCTCGGACGGGCTCGAAGGTGAAGGGGGAGTGACGTGTGACGGCCCGGGATGCGGGAAGGAGGATGTCGTCCTCTCGGAGCAGCGCGGTGGGGATCGTGCGTCATCGGACGATACTGCCGACGGTTCGGCCGTCGAGGATGTCCTCCCGGACGGGAGCGGCGGTGACGGGGGCGATGCCCTGACCGAGGACGTCGACCCCCTGGACGGCCAGGAGATCGGCGAGGACTGCGGTCAGCTCGACGAGGACAACGATTCGGTGCCCGACTGTGTGGACAACTGTCCGATCGTGCACAATCCCGGGCAGGAGGACCAGGACAAGGATGGGGTCGGGGATCCGTGCGACCCGGACGTCGACGGTGACGGAGTCGACAACATGGAGGACTGCGCCCCGGCAGACCCGACCGTGTACGCAGGGGCGGAGGAGCTCTGCGACGACGTGGACAACGACTGCAACGGGCTGGTGGATGAGGATCCCCTGGCCGACTGCTCCTGGCTCGGCGTCTGCGAGTCGGGGATGTCCGTGTACTGCGAGGACGGCATGGCAAAGTGCAACTACGGGGCGGTCCAGGGGTGGTGCAGCTACGACATCTGCGACGGGCTGGACAACGATTGTGACGGCCAGGCGGACGAGGACGATTTCGGGATCTGCTGCGACTGCGATTCGGATCTGCTGCCGCCGCCGGCGTGGTACTTCGAGTGCGATCCTGCCGCTGCCAATCCGGACGATGACGGCGACGGCGTGCTCGACGGTGAGGACAACTGCCCCGCAGTTGCCAACCCGGAGCAGGAGGACTTCGACCAGGACCTGGTCGGAGATGCCTGTGACGAGGATGACGACAACGACGGCGACCCCGACGGGACCGACTGCGCTCCTCTGGATGTAGCGGTGTTCACCGGCGCTGCGGAAGCCTGCAATGCCGTGGACGACAACTGCGATGGGAACGTGGACGAGACCTTCGGTCTTCTCACCTGCGGCATCGGGGCATGTGAGAACTCCGTGGCCGAATGCGCCGGCGGCGCATTGCAGCAGTGTCTTCCGCTCGAAGTCGCGCTTCCGGAGGCGTGCGACGGGGTGGACAACGACTGCAATGGCGCAGTGGACGACGGATTCGAGGACATCGCATGCGGCAGCGGGGTCTGTGCAACGGTGGTTTCGGGTTGCAAGGACGGTGTGGTCCCCGAGTGCATCCCGCTTCCCGTTGCCGCACCCGAGGCATGCGACGGAGTGGACAACGACTGCAACGGTGAGGTGGACGAGGAGCTGGGGCAGACCACGTGCGGCGAGGGACCTTGCTCCTCGACCGTGGACAACTGCGTGGGCGGCCAACAGCAGCAGTGCGTCCCCGGCCCCGTCCCGCCCGGGACCTGCAACGCCCAGCCCGCGGTCTGCAAGACGACCACCTACGGTACCGACGCATGCGGAGACACCTGCACCAAGGTCGGACCGCCCAAGTGCTATACCATGCACCCTGCCTGCTTCAACTCCGGCCCGGGAACGTTGACCGATGCTCCTTCGTGCACCACCCCCAAGGGGCAGTGGGACTGCGGTCTCACGTGCCAGCAGTGGGCCAACAGCATCGGAGCGGACTGCGTTTACTGCAAGAACATTCTGTGCCAGTCCATCATGGGGGGGAAGGACATGGCGCAGTTCCAGTGCAACAATCCGCCGGCACCGGCAACCCCGTAGGCCAGCGATTGTCGCCTTCTCGGTGCCCCGGGGGGGCGCGAAGCCCCCTTGCTTCAAGCTCGGAGCTGGCCTATTCTCTTCTCGAAACTTCGGTGCGCCGGGCCCGGCCCGTGAATGAGTGGAGCCAGCAGGAGGAGGTAGAATGCGCAGAACAGACCGCACGGCCGTAGCGTTTCTTTCCGCCTTGGCTCTGCTGAGTTCGATGCTGTTCGTTGCCGCGTCGTGCTCTGGCGGATCAGCGGGAAGCCCACCGGATTCGACTTCTGAGCTGCCTTCGGCCATGGACGGCCAGTGCATGGACTCTGCCTGCGGTGACGCAGTCCCAGGTACGGACCTGCCCGGTGACGTTTCCGTCGACTCGGCAGGCGAGGTGGGAGCGGACGGCATGACGACGGCAGACGCCGATGAGGCGGACGCAGCGGCTCCCGGCTGCGAGGACCCGCTGGCCGGCATGGACCTGGCCTATGCCGGCACCGACTCGCTCGAGCCGCCCGATCCTGGTATCGAGGCCTTTCTTGCCGAGGTGGACGACGCCTTCGCGTTGGCAGCGCTCTCCGACCCGCCGGTAGCGCTTTCGCGCCAGGACTTCCCGGTCTACGACTTCAAGCCCGAGGGATCGCCGAAGGGGCGCCTGGCCTGGGAGTACCGGGTGCGCCACGGACATTTCGACAACCCTGGCTACCTGAAGGGGCTTCAGGCGCAGCTCGAGCAGGCCGGCGGCGATACAGCGGTGCTGCTTTCATTCCTGTCCGACAAGGTCGATGCCTATGTCGAACCCGGTTCCGTGGAGCCTCTGCTTGCGAGGGCCGATGAGCTGGCCGCTCAGCCCGAAGCCTTGAGCTGTGCTCTTCTTTCACTCTCCGAGGCGGCCGTTTCGCTTCCGCCGGAGTGGGAAGCGCTGCCGGCCGACATGCAGGAACAGATTGCCCGGTTTCTGTTCGCCGCTCGCATCTCCCGGGCGCTGCAGGAGCAGGCCATGGCCGGATGTGAGGCTCTGATCCCCATCGACGAGTCTCTGTACGGCAAGGCGCTGACCCCGACATTCGATGCCCTGGCTTCGGCCGACGGGCTCGAGGCCTGCGGGAACCAGGTGGACTTCCGGCAGCTCTTCCGGGGAGCCCAGGTGCTGACCTCAGCGGCCGAGACGCTGGCCGACCAGGCCGAGGGGTGGGAGACGGAATCCAAGCTCGTGCTCGACACGGGGTTGGGGCGGGTCGTGATTGCTCCCGCCGGCAAGAACATGCACAAGGGCAAGGACGCGGACTACCTGCTCATCCTGGATCTCGGGGGAGATGATACCTACCTCGACGGGTTGGCCACGAGTCGCCCGACCCTCCCGCTTGCCGTGGTGATCGACATGGCAGGCAACGACCTGTACACGACTCAGGGGGCCGGACCTGCGTTCGCAGCGGGTTTCCTCGGATACGGGATCCTGTTGGATCGGAGCGGGGACGATACCTACTCGGCCCGGTACGACAGTGTCGCTGCGGCCTGCCTCGGTGTGGCCGTGCTGAAGGACGAGTCAGGGGTCGACTTCTACGATTCCGTGGATGGTGCGCAGGCATCCGCGCACCTGGGGGCAGCGCTGCTTCTCGACATGGCGGGGGACGACCACTACTACGCGTTCCGGATGGCCCAGGGAATGGGGGCCTACCGGGGGACCGGCCTGCTGCTCGACCGCAGCGGGGACGATTTCTTCGAGGCCGAGGACGACGAGGTGATCTATCCGGCCGCGCAGAACCCGAACTACAACGCCAACATGTCTCAGGGGGCCGGCTTCGGGTTCCGGAATGATGTCGTGCCTTTCACCGACACCTATTGCGGCGGAATCGGGATGCTGGCCGATCTGGTGGGGGCCGACGTGTACTCGGGGGGCATCTTCTCGCAGGCCGTCGGATACTGGTTCGGAGTCGGCTTCCTGATCGATTCGGAGGGGGACGACTCGTACAGCGGCGTCTGGTACAACCAGGGGGCGGCAGCGCATTTCGCCGGCGGCGCTCACCTGGATTCCGCCGGAAACGACACGTACTACTGTGTCCAGGACCAGTGCATGGGAGAAGGACGGGACTACTCCATCGGCACGCTCATCGAGCTTGGCGGCAACGACGAATACTACGCCAAGGGGGGCCGCAACATCGGCTCCGGCGACCTGTTCGGCAGCGGCGTCCTGTGGGACGCGGGCGGCAAGGACTCCTACAAGGACGATACGCCGTGGGCCATCGGCTTCGTGACGACCGATACCTATGTCGAGAACTCCTTCACGTTCGGTCTCTTCCTCGATACCGGCGGCGCCCCGGATAGCTACACGCTCCCCTCGAACCACGCTGCGGATTCCACCTTCTGGACCCAGCTCGGCAACGGCAACGACGGCCAGTACGAAAACGTGATTGCCGTGGGCCGGGACAAGTAGGGCATCACCCCGGCGCAATCGTGACGAGTTGCCGGATGAGAACGATGGCCTTGTCCACCGCCGCAATCACGGGAGCAGACATTCCGGGCTCGACATGCTCCGGGACGTGTGCGGTCTGGCAGGCGACCACGCGGACGTCGATGCCGGCCTGCTCGCGCATCTCGTGGAGCATGTTGGTGGTGGGGAACTGGTGGAAGGAGAAATCGGGCAGCTTGATCTTCGGCATGGCGGAAATGTCCATCTCGAAGACCTCGCCCGGTTGTCGCCCTTCCAGAGTCACGGCATCGACGATGATCACCATCCGGGGGCGTTTCCTTGCCACCGTGATGTTGAACAGGATGTCCCGGACGCTGGTACCGCAATCCTCCGCATAGGCATGGTCCGGAAGGACCCCGGGGACCGAGAGCCGGTCCGCGACTTCCGGACCGAAGGCATCGTCCCCGAAAAGGACGTTGCCGCACCCCAGGATCAGAACCTCCTTGGTTTCGATCTCACGAAACATGTACGGGCACCTCTCTGTGGTATCGCCCCTTCCCGTGTTCGGACAGACGAAGGCGGCCGCAGGACGAGAGTAGCGCGCCTGCGAGACGCGAGCAGGAAGCGACTGTGGCGTACTTCCCGTAGGCCGCAGAAAGCGACGCAGCGATGAAGCGACGTAGGCGTGTCACTATGGGCCTGCGGCTAGAAATTCCGGATCGTGTCGACGTGTTCACCCGTGCTGTCCACGATTTCGGCCTCGATTGCAAGACCGCCATCCAGGCGGTGCGTGGCGCAGGACAGTCAGGGGTCGTAGGCGCGCACCGCCATCTCGACCTTGTTGAGCAGCCCCTGGTTCACCACGCCTCCGTGGATGAGGGCCTTGGCCGCTGCATTGACCGACATGTTGATGGGCGCCTGGTTGTGGGTGGAGCCCACGATCAGGTTCGCGTTGGTGATGAACCCTTCCCCGTCGCCGGTGTAGTCGTGGATGAGGGTTCCGCGCGGAGCCTCGACGCAACCCACACCGCGACCGGCCTTGGGGGTGACCTGGGCCCGGACGTCCTTGGAGAGGATGGCCGGGTCCTGGGCGAGCTGGAGGGCCATCTCGCAGTTGGCAACGAGCTCGATGAGCCGTGCCCAGTGGTAGAGCAGCGTGAACTGGGCGGGGCGGCCGAACGCTGCCCGGAACTCCTCGAGCTCCTTCTGGGCCAGCGGGGTGGGCATGCGGTCGCACACGTTGATTCGTGCGAGGCAATTGGCCCGGTAGATGCCCTTGGGGGCAGCGAGGTCCATGGAGAAGCCCTCGCCCCACTTCTTGGCATAGGGCATCTTCACGTAGGACCAGCCCTCGACGTGCTCTTCGAGGTAGTCGGAGTACTGTTCGTAGGTGAAGTCGTCGTAGCTGCCGTCCCGCTTCATGAGGCGGAGCTTCCCGTCGTAGATGTCCCAGGTGCCGTCCGCAGTCACCGTTCCGAGGAAGCCGGAATCGAAGTTGCCGAGGATCTTGACCGTGTCGAGGTACTTCGGGAACACGTTCTCCTTGGCGAACTTGATGGTGAACTGAGCGAACTCGAGCTGCTCCTTGGTTTCCTCGATGATCCGCTGCTGGATGGCGGCGGCCAGCGGGGTGGAGAAGCCGCCGGTGACTGCCGCCACCGGGTGGATCACCTTGCCCAGCCAGTCCTCGAGCAGCATGGCTCCCTTCTGGCGCAGGTGGACGACCTTGCGGGCCAGGTCGGGGGCGGCGCCGACGATGCCGATGACGTTCCGGACCGACGGGTCGGCGTCGGGGCCGATGACGAAGTCGGGGGCTGCGAGGAAGTAGAAGTGCAGCAGCTTGTCCGGGATCCAGGCCAGGTGCTGTGCCATCCGCCGCAGCTTGACGGCTGTGGGCGGAAGCTCCACGCCGAACACCTTGTCGGTGGCCTTGACCGAGGCCAGGTGGTGGTTCCACGGGCAGATGCCGCAGATCCGGTTGACGATGCGGGGCATCTCCTCGACGGGCCGGCCTTCCGCAAACTTCTCGAACCCGCGGAGGGCCATGACGTGAACGCGGGTATCGTTCACTTCCCCGGCGTCATCGAGCTGGATGACCACGCGGGCGTGCCCTTCGATTCGCGTGACGGGCTGTATCTGGATTGTCTTTCCCATGTCTTCACCTCCCTCCTAGCGAGGTCCGGGCATGCCGGGACGCTGAGGCAGCGGCCGGAGCTTGTTGTGCGCACCGATGAACCGATTGAGGATCAGTCTCCGGTCGGGGACGCTCTGGGGGTTGATCCCCACCGAGGTGAGGGCGCCCATCATGTCCACGAGCGGGTTGGACGTCTTCTTGATCGGGCCGAAGCAGCCGCGGCACGGCATGCGAGCATCGATGCAGCGCGGGTTGCCTTCCTTGCCTGCGCATCCGGCCAGGGTGACCGGGCCGAGGCAGAGGAAGCCCTGCTCCATGAGGCAGCGCATCTTCTGGATCGGCTCTTCCGCTTCGAAGGTGGCGTTGGTCAGTGAGCGCTTGATGTTGGCGCCACCCGCTGCCTTCTTCTCACGGATGACCTGACAGGTGTCGCACACGCTGCGCTCGGGCAGCTTGAACTCGGTCTTCCCATCGAGAAGGGCGAGGATCGCTGCCGCGATCCAGTCCGGGTGCGGGGGGCAGCCGGGCAGGTAGATGTCCACCTTGAGCCCGGGGATCTCGTCCAGGGCGTAGACCCGGTCGAGCAGCTTGGGCACCACCTGGGTCGGCGTTTCGGCCGGCGGGGTGGTGATGCTCCCCTTGAACACCTTGTTGAGCACGTCCGCGTTGTCCCAAGCATTGGCCTGGGCCGGGATGCCTCCGTTGGTTGCGCAGGTTCCCAGGGCAATCAGGAACTTGCACTTCTTTCGGAGCTCCAGCGCCACCTCCTTCTGCTCTTCGTTGCGGACTCCACCAGAGATGATCCCGACCTCGCATTCCGGAAGCGTGAGGTGGGTTCCGTCCCCGTTCGGACCGAAGTACTTGCTGTCCACGAGGGCCGGGATGTGCACCAACTGCAGCTTGGCCGGAATCAGGTCGAGGATCACGTCTCCCAGGTTCAGAATGGAGATCTCGCAGCCAGAGCACGAGCTGAGCCATTCTGAAACGACTCTCACCGCCATGTTCCACCTCCATGAGAGAACGGACCGTTCGTCGACCGACACTTCAAACCGCGCCATTAGAGCAAAGGCAACGCGAGGCGTCAAGGGCAATTTCCTACGAGGGGAGTGGAATCCCCAAGCCGGAGTTGGCTTGACGGAAAAACTAGTAATTCGATGGGATTTTAGCATGCTGGTGCGGCGCGGCATCGCGGGTTGTCAGCCGGGAACGGAGACCCTCGGTGTTATCCAAGAAAAAGTCGTGCTACTGCTTCAGGCCGAGGCTCGATTGTTTCTCCAGGACCGTCTCAGCCACGAAAGTCAGGACAGCGCCGTCCCGGAAGCAGCCTGTTCCAAGCTCTTCCTCCAGCGCTGCGCTTTCCAGGAGGTACGCGGGCCCGTCCCCCACGAGCAGGACCTCCAGCCGGAAGTCGGCCTCGTGTGCGAGCACGGCGGCCACGGTCTGCCCCAGGTCCCCCAGCGGCTGCCGGTCCGGGTGCGAGAGGCAGAAGCGGGCCTCGACGCGAGTCCCCTTCCCGGGCACGGACTCCAGCCGCGCCGAGCCGCCTGCCTGCTCGGCCGCCTGCTTCAGCATCGGGAGTCCCAGCCCGAAGCGTCGCTCGGTCCGGGTGGTCACGAACGGGTCGAACACCCGCTCCGCCAGGTCGGCGGGCATGCCTCTGCCATCGTCCTCCACCACGATCGACAGGGTGTCCGCTGCCCGGTCCATCGCAACTTCCAGGCGGATGACGCGTGCGCCTGCGCGTATGCAGTTCTCGATGATGTCCAGCAGGTGAAGGGAGATTTCATCCATGGAGATACTCCGGCGTGACGGCGCCGATGCGCAATGCCCGGGCCAGCGTGTCGAAAGACGGGGGGCCTCCTTCCACGACCGTGAAACGACGGCCGATTTCGTGCAGGAGATGCGCGTCGGAGGTAGCGATCACAGGTCTTCCCCTGGGCAGCGCGGCTGCCACGTTCTCAACGGCCGCAGCGGATGTCGCCTCTGCCGCATCGAAGTCCAGGCTCGGTGGGACGAAGCCGAGCTGGCCCAGAATCCCGAATGCCTCCCGGTCCGCATGGGCCAGGATGACCAGCCCGTCGAGGCAGCGGATCCGGCGCACCGCCTCCTCGAGCGAAAACGATGTTGCGGCCAGCAACAGCCTCTTCTCGAAGCCGTCCACGCCGCCGTCCTCATCGGCCAGCACCTGGAGTCCGAATGCGTCGGGGTCGTTCAGGGCCGTGAGCGTATCGAGGCATGCGGCCTGGAGCTGCGCTGCGGCCTGGAGCGTGGGCAGAAGGGCCACCAGGTGGACTTCTTCCACGGTGCAGACCTCGATCCCCGGCAGCACGACCAGCCGGCTGCCGGCGGCCGCCTCCAGCGCGGCAGCGGCTCGTGTGACCGAGGCAGCGTTTCCCGCGTGGTTGTGGTCACAGACCGCGATGAGGTCGAGTCCGACCTGGAGTGCCTGCCGGACGATCTCCCGAGGGTGCATGTCCAGGTCGCCGCAGGGGGAGAGGCAGGTGTGGATGTGCGGGTCAGCGCGGTAGGACATGGGAGCCGGCGGTCAGGAGGTGGACTGCAACATGGAATTCGGGACGTCTCAATCCAGACCCTCCCCTCGGTTCCTTTCCGATCCGCGGCCGCCCCCCCTATTTCCCCACTCCCAACTCGTACAGCCTTCCTGCGACCTGGTACGCGGTGAGCGCCGTGGTGAGCAGCGGCAGCCCTTCCTCTTCGGCCTTTGCCAGCGTGTCCGCTGCCGGCTGCCGGCCGTTGACCAGGACGATTCCGGCCAGGTTGTTGAGCTTGGCGACTGCGACGACGTTGAGATGCGTCTGGAGGGTGATCCAGAGGATTCCGTCGGCCGCGTGTGCGATGACGTCGGACAGCAGGTCGGAGACGTAGCATCCGGCAACCTCGACGTCGAGGTGCTGCCGGCCGCTGACCGGGGACAGGGACAGGGACGAGGCGACTTCGGCAAGCTTCATGGTGTTCTCCTTACGTGCGGTTCGAGTTCCACGAGCGGCAAGGACCAGGCAGTCTCCCACGCTTGCGAGAGAACGCACGACGTCATCCGCGAGCTCGGCGCAGGTCGGGGCGCCGCAGGCGCCGCAGTCGATTCCCGGGAGCGAGGAGAGCAGCTCCTCCTTCTCGCGTGCCAGCAGGAGGGAGCGCCTGAAATCGGAATCGAGGGGAGGCAGCGGGGAAGCGACGAGGTCGTGCTTGCGCTGCAGCTCTCCCGAGCGGGCGATGGTGCGCAGCGAGGGGAAGTCGGCGCGCTCCTCCGGGGGGGGCAGCTTGCGGAGGTACTCGATGGCCTTGCTGCGGGCCGGGTAGGGGTTGTCCACCACGAGGCTGCCGCCGACGCATCCTTCGGGGCAGGCCATGCATTCGACGAGGTCGACGTGCTGGAGGCGTCCCTTCTCGATCTCGTCGAGGACGCGGCGGACGCTGGGGAGCTGGGCGACGGGAAGATAGTCGGTGTGGTCGGCCTTGCGTTTGCGCCCCCGCCCGGAGCGGGAATCGAGGGCATAGACCATGCGGCGGAGGTTCCGGGACATGCCGCCGAGGAAGGCCCAGCCGAGGTCCGCGGATGACGAGCCTTCCCGGGTGAGCTCGCCTCTGAGGCGCATGTGCGACAGTGCCGTGAGCACTTCGTGGTAGATCTCGTTGATGGGCAGCACGGCATGCATTGCCCCCCCGTCCGGGCTCTCGTGGATCATGGTATCCACGATCTTCGAGGGGCAGGGGGAGATGTAGACGATGCCGATGCGGTCCGGTGCGAGGCCGGTCTGCCGCACGAGGCGCTCCCGCACCCAGCGGGCGGCCAGCTCTCTCGGGGGGCCGCGCGGGACGAGGTTGCCGAGCAGGTCCGGGTAGAGGGTCTGGATGAGCCGGGTGACCGTCGGGCAGTGGGAGGTGATGAGCGGCCCTTCGAACCTCCTCGACAGGACGAGCTCGGCCAGCGAGTACAGGTACGCGAGGCAGGCCTGCTCGAGCGACACCACCTCGTCGAAGCCGAGACGGCGCAGCGCCTCCGCCACGTCGCTGGGGCCCACGTCGGGTTGGAACTGGACGAGCAGGGGGGAGGAGGGGATGGCCACGATCTTCTCGAAGCGGGCGAGGTCGACGACCTGCGGCGTGCGCGACGTGATGGCATTCTCCCGGCAGGAGCGGATACACTCGCCGCAGTCGATGCACTTCTCCTGGATGACGAGCGGGTATCCCTTCTTCATGCGGATGGAGCGGGCGGTGCAGGCACGCATGCACGTCATGCAGCCGATGCAGCGGTCGTGGTTGAACCGCAGGCTGCGGTAGGTTTCGACCGCGCTCATGAGGCCTGCTCCGGCGGGATCAGGATGACGGCCTCGAGCCGGGTTCCGTGGCCCACGGTCGAGCGGACGTCCAGGCTGTCGCTGTTGCGCTGGATGTTGGGCAGGCCCATGCCCGCGCCGAATCCCATCTCGCGGATCTCCTGGGTGGCGGTGGAGTATCCGACCTGCATGGCAAGGCCGATGTCGGGGATTCCGGGGCCGCGGTCGTCGAACGTCAGCACGATCCGGCGCAGGTCCACGAGCAGGGTCGCGGTGCAGGAGCTGGCATAGATGACGACGTTCATCTCGGCTTCGTAGGATACGATGGAGGCCCTCCGGACCAGGGGGGCCGGCAGGCCGAGGCTGCGAAGGATGGCCTTGACCTCGGTGGAGACGGAGCCTGCGTTGGCGAAGTCCTTCCCTTCGAACCGGAACTGGCGCACGAAGAGTGGTTCGTTGGAGGTCACGTCAGCTTCTCCCTCCGGTGCGCATCGGCTCCGGAGAGGCCGACGGAGCCGAGCAGGCAGCAGACGTCGAAGGTGCTCAAGGGGGTTGCCAGGAGGACGACCCCGAGAACCCGGGCCTTGTCCAGGGCATCCGGGCCCGGACGCTTTCCCCGGACGTAGACGATGCCGGCCGCGTCCGCGATGTGAGCCGTCACGACCGATTGCGGGGAAACGAGCCCGGTGACGAGGAGCGCCCCCGCCCCTGCGCTGGCGAGCACGTCGCTCATCCGGTCCGAGGCGAACACCTGGGCGACGGTCCTGCCGGAAAGCAGCTCGCTGCCCACGAGAACCTCGAACGAGCAGCGCCGGGCAACGTCATCGAGCGTCATCTTCCCCGCTTCCATGGGCCCCCTATGCGAGAGGAACCAATCCTATCATGACGCTGGCGCACAGGGAATCATTTTTCGTTTGACAGCGTTGCGCAGCGCGTTGTAAGGGGGGGACTTGGCGTCGGCCCGTCGGGTGGGGTTGCGGTTTCGGGGAACGGGGACGGATGACGGGGCGACCTGTCAGTGGTCGAGGGGGTGAACATGGGTCACTTGATATCCGGCCGCAGGTCTGTCCCTGCGTTCCGCACCGAGGTCGAGGCCCGGGCGGGATGCGGCGTGCTTGCCTGCTTCCAGTGCGGCAAGTGCGGGGCCGGGTGCCCGCTCCAGGAGCACCTGGACTACTCGCCGTCGCAGATCATCCATCTGATCCGATTGGGACAGGAGGAGACGGTCCTCGCCAGCAAAGCCATCTGGCTGTGCGCGTCGTGCGAGACCTGTACCACCCGCTGCCCGCAAGGGGTGGATATCGCTCGGGTGATGGATGCCGCCCGGTCGCTGGCATTCGACCGGAGAGTTCCCTCCGCGGTACCCTCCGTGCCGTCGTTCTACAAGGCAACCCGGGCCAACCTGATGAAGTTCGGCCGGATGTTCGAGGTGTGGCTCCTGGCCAGCCTCAAGCTGCGTACCGGCGACATCACCAAGGACATGGACCTGGGGCGGAAGATGATGGCGAAGCGCAAGCTGAATCTCTTCCCGACCTGGAACCGTGTCTGGGAGACCCGGGCCATCTTCAAGCGCGTCGCCAGGATCGAGAAGGAGCGCGCCGCGGAGCGGGCCGCAGATACCCAGTCCGGCAGCGGATCGGCCGGCGGCGCCGCTGCCTCCCCTCGTGAGGGAGGCCCCGGCAACGCGAGCGGAGGGGGCAACTCATGAAATTCGCCTATTTCCCCGGCTGTTCCCTGCATTCCACGTCGTCCGAGTATGACAAGTCGTTCCGGGCGGTCTGCGCCGCGCTCGGAATCGAGCTCGAGGAGCCGAAGAAGTGGATCTGCTGCGGCACCACGCCGGCTCACGCGACCTCGCGGCTGCTGGGCGCCGCACTTCCGGTCAAGAACCTCAGGATCATGGAGGAGCAGGGCATGACCGAGGTCGTGGTACCCTGTGCTGCCTGTTTCTCCCGGTTCAAGTGCGCGGACCACGACATCGGGAAGGACCCGCAGCTTGCTGCCGACGTGGCCCAGGCCATCGGGGCCGAGTACGGGCGGACCGTGAAGATCCGGCATCCGCTGGAGCTGTTCCTGCGGGAGGACGTGCGGGCGATCCTCCGCCAGAAGGTGGCCAGGCCGCTTGCCGGACTGAAGGTGGCGTGCTACTACGGCTGCCTGCTGACCCGTCCGCCCGAGGTGACCCAGTTCGACGATACCGAGTATCCCATGTCCATGGACCTGCTGCTTCGTGACCTGGGGGCAGAGACGATCGACTGGGCGTACAAGGTGGAATGCTGCGGTGCGTCATTGTCGCTGACCAACTCCGATATCATCCTCGATCTCACGCGCAAGATCATCCTGGATGCGAAGGCCCGGGGAGCCTTGGCGCTTGTCGTGGCGTGCCCGCTGTGCCACGTGAACCTGGATTCGCGGCAGTTCCAGGCAGAGGAGAAGTACCAGACCAGGCTCGAGATGCCGGTTCTCTTCTTTTCCCAGCTCATCGGGCTGGCACTGGGGCTCTCGGGCAAGGAACTCGGCACGGACAAGCACCTGACGGATCCGTCGGCCATCCTGTCCGCGGTCCAGGCATAGGGAGGAGAGCCATGCCCAAGCTGTCGATCGAGGATCTCAAGAAGATGCGGGAGGATGCTGCACGCAAGCGGATCCTGCGGGACGGGGAATCGAGGGTCCGGATCACGATCCACATGGGGACGTGCGGGATCATGTCCGGGGCCCGGGATGTCCTCAAGGCGGTGCTGTCCGAGGTGGAGGCATCGGACCTGAAGGATACCATCGTGACCACTTCGGGGTGTGCGGGGCTGTGCTCCCGGGAGCCGATGGCCACGGTGGAGATCGCAGGTCACGCTCCGGTGAAGTACGTGGACCTGACTGCAGAGAAGGTGGTCCGCATCGTGAAGGAGCATATCGCGGGCGGGACGGTGGTGCAGGAGCTCGCCCTGGCGGTGGGCAGCGAGATGACACGGTAGTACACGGGAGGGAACGGAATGCAGAAGATTCTGCAGATCGTGGAGAAGTGGGGGGGCCGCAAGGACTGCCTCATCGAGATGCTGCACGACGTGCAGACGGAGTACAACCATCTGCCCGAGAGCGCGCTGCGGGTCCTGTCCGCCCGGCTCTCCGTGCCGCTCACGCAGATCACGCACGTGGCGACGTTCTATGCGTCGTTCAGCCTGGTGCCGAAGGGGGATACCCGTCTGCGGGTCTGCATGGGGACTGCGTGCTACCAGAAGGGGGGCAACCGGATCCTCGAGGCGCTGGAGCGGGAGCTGAAGGTGAAGTCGGGGGAGGTGACCCCGGACGGCGAATTCAGCCTCGAATCGGCCCGCTGCATCGGCTGCTGCGGCATCGCCCCCGCGCTGGTCGTCGACGATGACGACGTGTTCGGGAAGGTGAACCCGACGAAGATGAAGAAGTTCGTGGCGGACATCAAGAAGAAGAAGCAGGCCGGGAAGCAGAGCGCGGCGGAGGCGTGACATGGAACCGAGACTGTCGGTGCTGATCTGCAGCGGTACGGGTTGCGCCTCGAACAAGTCCATGGAAGTCATGGATGCGCTTCGCAAGGAGATTGCGACCCGTGGGCTGGAGCAGGAGGTCGAGGTGGTTCAGACCGGCTGCCAGGGGTTCTGTGCGGTCGGTCCCATCGTGTATGTCCAGCCGGATGACGTCTTCTACCAGCAGGTCGGGGTCAAGGATGTCCCGCGGCTGGTGGAGGAGCACTTCCTGAAGGGGCGGCCCTACAAGGACAAGTTGTACGTGCCCCCGATGGGCGGGATGCCGATCCCGAAGCTGATGGACATCCCGTTCTTCAAGAGCCAGGTGCTGGTGGCATTGCGGAACAAGGGGCTCATCGACCCGGAGAAGATCGAGGACTACATCGCCCGGGACGGCTACCAGGCTCTGGCCAGGGTGCTGACCGAGATGAAGCCGGAGCAGGTCATCGAGTGCGTGACGAAGTCGGGGCTTCGCGGCCGGGGCGGCGGTGGTTTCCCCACAGGGGTGAAGTGGGCCAGTGCGCGCAAGGCCTCCGGGGACATCAAGTACGTCCTGTGCAACGGCGACGAGGGGGACCCCGGCGCGTTCATGGACCGCAGCATCATGGAGGGTGACCCCCATTCGGTCCTGGAAGGGATGTGCATCGCGGCCTTTGCGGTGGGGTCGAGCCAGGGGTACGTGTACGTACGCAAGGAGTATCCGCTGGCCGTGCAGCGCATCGAGGTTGCGATCGAGCAGGCGCGGGAGTTCGGGTTGCTCGGGAAGGACATCCTGGGGGCCGGGTTCGATTTCGACGTCGAGGTACGGCGCGGGGCCGGTGCGTTCGTGTGCGGGGAGTCCACGGCCCTGATGGCCTCCATCGAAGGGAACCCTGGCGAGCCGCGGGCCAAGTACATCCACACGGTCGACGCGGGCCTGTGGAACCGGCCGTCCTGTCTCAACAACGTGGAGACGTTCGCCAACGTCCCGATGATCCTCCAGCGCGGGTGGGAGTGGTTCAGCTCCATCGGAACGGGTGATGTCAGCCAGGATCCGTGGGGTGGCAGCAAGGGAACCAAGGTCTTCTCCATTGCGGGTGACGTCAACAACACGGGCCTGATCGAGGTCCCGATGGGGACGACGCTGCGGGAGATCGTCTTCGACATCGCGGGCGGGTTGCCCGAGGGGAAGCGGTTCAAGGCGGTCCAGACCGGCGGGCCGTCGGGGGGATTCCTCCCGGAGAGCCTGCTGAACCTCCCGGTGGACTTCGACCGGCTGGTGGAAGCGGGCTCGATGATGGGGTCGGGCGGCATGGTCGTGCTGGGGCACGACAAGTGCATGGTCGACTCGGCCAAGTTCTTCATCGACTTCACCGCGGACGAATCGTGCGGGAAGTGCACGCCGTGCCGCATCGGGAGCAAGATCATGCTCCAGTCCCTCGAGAAGATCAGCGAGGGGAAGGCCACGGAGGAGGACGTGGAGCAGCTCGAGCGCGTGGCCCATGAGGTGGCCAACCTCTCGCTCTGCGGCCTGGGCAAGTCGGCGCCCAACCCGGTGCTGACCGCGCTGCGCTACTTCCGGGACGAGGTGATGGCGCACGTGCACGAGAAGCGCTGCCCTGCCGGAGAGTGCAAGGCGCTGATCACCTACTCGATCGATGCCGGGAAGTGCACCGGTTGCACGCTCTGTGCGAAGAACTGTCCGACCGACTGCATCACCGGCGAGCGGAAGGCGGCGCATGCCATCGTGACGGACAGGTGCATCAAGTGCGGTTCGTGCAAGATCGTCTGCAACTTTGACGCGGTGGTGGTCCAATGAGCGAACAGGTAGGCAAGACGGTGAAGATGACCATCGACGGACGGGAGGGGGAGTTCCCGTCGGGCATGACCATCCTCGAGGCAGCCCGTCAGATGGGGATCCGGATCCCGACGCTCTGTTACAGCGAGGCGGTCAGCCAGTACGGCTCGTGCCGGCTGTGCGTGGTCGAGGTGAGCAAGCGGGGCCGCAAGCGCATGGTGATAGCGTGCATGCACCCGGTCGGCGATCTGGAGGTGCGGACAAGCACGCCGGAGATCCGGGATTCGCGCAGGACCATCGTGGAATTCCTGCCCC
>Ga0194127_10001276_pt1 | contig 37370 bp, 24 predicted proteins | sample TA2KigC100mmetaG_FD_148624 | JGI IMG/M metagenome (GOLD analysis project Ga0194127, IMG submission 148624) | Freshwater microbial communities from Lake Tanganyika, Tanzania - TA2015036 Kigoma Deep Cast 100m | ecosystem: Environmental > Aquatic > Freshwater > Lake | place: Tanzania: Lake...
GCCCCAAATGATTCAACTGCAACCATACATAGAAAGAGTAGCGCATTTATACTTAGCTTCATTATATGTACCCGTGTTTTGTGTGAACTCTTGTAATTTACGCGAAGTTTCTTGTTAGACAGAATAATTTTTTGAAAGTTTAACAAATACAATGTCCTCAATAGTCAAACATATAGTCTGTTTTTTTTGTTGTTTAGCGACCGTAATGTCGGCTCAAGCTGAACTTACCACGCTGTGCAAACAAGGCAACATCACTCTTACATATTCTTCAGGCAATTCCTCAAGACATCATGAATATGTCACTTTTGCCATGCCCGAAACAGCGGAAGCGATCCTCACGATCAAACCCTTGCATACAAGAGCATGGTCGGGAGACACTTCAGGATTGTATTCGGTGATTCGAACATATCCGGAAGCAAAGATAGAACGCCGTTTTGTATATCGAGGAATACATGTTGCCCGAGCAGTCATTCAGCCTGTCTTCAAAGATGAACAAGGCAGACTTTTCATCTCTGATTCCTGCATCATCACAATCACTTCAAAGGGATTTGTCTCCAGTCCTGCATATCGCATTCCTGCAATTGAAAATGGCTTGATTTCTCATATCATCAATCCTGAGCATATTCCATCAGCTCGAATATCGAAGAAAACCGAAGAAGTCATAGCGGATCATTGGTATTCTCCACAGCAATCTTATGTAAAACTCATCACCAAAAAGGATGGCATCGCGCGATTTCCCTTGAGTAGGGCACTTGCATTGCAATCAGATTGGAAAGGCAAACCCTCTTCACATCTCGAACTCATATTCAAAGGCAAATCATATGCGATGGGCATCATTGATGCTGATGGCATGCTCGATGAACAAGACATACTGATATTCGCATCGAGAAGAGCCGAGGGTGATACCACATGGCATAATTATGTCACAGATGAAGCTTCATTCTTTCTCACGTTGAATAATCAGCCGTCAACTGCTCAACGATACACTGCATTTCCTCCCATCATGCCCATACTTGCCGACACTTCGGTTAGTGTTCGCTTGCATCATGAAAAGGATTCCGAGTTTTATGCCGGCGATGTGATCAGTCCGATCGATTATCGCTATCTCTCATCGGACTTTTCAACCGGGAAGAATTTCTTTTGGAATAAAATCAGCACGGTGCAAAAGTTTCGGACATTCATGGACACGATTCATGTGCCTTCTGCACAAGAAGCGATGTCTGTTGACATTGCATTTCATGGTGCAAATGACAGACCCTCAATTGACTACGAACATCGCTTTGACATTTTTTGGAATGATAATCTCATCAAGCGAGACTCTTTTGCGGGATTTGCCGATCATGTGACAACCATGCAAATTGCTCCAACGTTGATAAAACATGGCGCGAATATTCTGCGCATTGAATCAATTCCCATTTCTGACACGATTGTCACCGAATGCTTCATCAATCATGTGACAACATCATCGATATCATCCCCCCGTATGCTAAACGGTGAATTGTTTTGTGAAGACTCACTCAGTAATGCAGCATCACTTACTCTAAGAGATCTACGAACAGCTTCTTTTATCGCGCTCGATACAGCAAGAACTTTCATGATGAATGGCATTGCTTCCCCATCAGGCAAATTGTTCACGGCAGATCTGTCACTCACGCCCGGCCACTTCAAAGGAATCATTGCAGATTCACTTGCATGGATTGAACCTGATATTCAAACTGTCTCAAAAAGTGTACTGAGAGATTCTGCAAGACAAGCCGATGTGTTATTGATATCTCATCCTGCTTTCATGCAAGCTTCCGAGCGCCTTGCCGAGCATAGGAGAAAGCAAGGTTTTACGGTTTCAGTAATCTCTAGTGAAGACATTTATAAAGAATTCGGTGATGGCTCCAAAGATGCACATGCAATCAAAGACTTCATCCGTCATACACATCGCTCATGGCAATTCCCCGTTCCTGCTTATGTCATTCTGATGGGGGATGCAAGCTGGGATCCATTGAAACTCACATTCAAAGCACATCAAGAAGATTTTATTCCATCATTTGGTTTTCCCGTCAGTGATATTTGGTATACCACACCAAGCAATGATTCCATTGATCCTGAGCTCATTCTTGGAAGATTGAGCGTGAGTTCTTCTTCACAAGCGGAACAGGTTGTAGATAAATTGATTCAATATGACACATTGCAAGCCGGACCATGGATGAAGAATTTTCTCTTTCTCTCCGGTGGTGATGAAGATGATCCATTTTTCCATAATCAATTCGATGGCATTGCTCCATTTGTTCTGGATCCTCCTGTTTCAGGTGATACAATTCGCATACGACGCATCAACAAAACTGGTGGAGTGGATGAAAGCATTGCAACAAAGATTAGGTCGGCGGTCAATGATGGAACATTGTGGGTGAATTTTGCCGGACATGGTTCGCCCGAATATTTTGAATTGGATGGATGGCGTTCACAGGATTTGAATAATCCTCGAAAATATTTCATGCTCACCACCTTTTCCTGCAATTCAGGAGCATTTGCCGAACCAACCACAGTCTGTAGAAATGAGTCTTATGTTCTCGAGCCGGGCAAAGGAGCAATTGCATCTGTTGGCAATACCTATACCGGAATCACAACTCCTGATTACTATAATTTCGTGACGATGTATTCTGCTATGTCAAAGTATGGTTTGCGCAGAATTGGCGATCTTGTTTTTTCGACAAAAATCGGTCAGGGAAATACAATAGACCCTTTCTTCAGAAATTCCATGATGCAATTTTGTTTGATTGGCGACCCTCTCACGAACCTTGCGCTTGCTCCACAACCTGATTATTATGTTCGATCTGAAGATATGCAAGTGAATCTTGTGACCGCTACCGATGAAACATTCACCATTCAGGGAGTGATTCGCAATCGTGGAATCAAGGATACCATGCCGGTTCAAGTGTATTGCATTCGTTCCTTTGCTGATCGGAAGGACACGATATCGGTAACCTATCAGGGATTTGCTCGAGAGCAAGTTGTGTCATTCACGTTCCCAACGCTTAATCAATCAGGAATTCATGGAATCAATATCATCATTGATCCTGCAAAATCCATTAATAATGAAGCGATTACAACAAATAATATTCTTGCATTTCCCGTGAATGTTTATGCTGCGACTCTCACGGTGATTGATCCCCTACCCGGCTGGAATGTTCAAGCAGATAAACCTCGATTCCGATTTTTGCTTCCATTGCGTAATCGTGAATTCACTTCCTATGAATTACGCATCGAGGCATTGGATGGAACCGTGATTGCAGACTTTTCAGGCATGCAGTCTTCCACGCTCACATTCGGTGAATTGCATGTGGACTGGACTCCGAATATTGTGCTTGCTCCCGATGTGAATTCACAGAATTATCTTTTGTATACCAGAACATTCGATACAAAAACATCTCAATACAGCCCATGGGAAGTGACTCCATTTCATGCTTTATCATCGTCAATCAATGATACTGCATTCATTCATGTGAAGAAACTCTTTTCATTGCCGGAAGCACGCACAATTGGTCTGGCAGAACAAGCTCAATCCGGTGCTCTTGCACTCGGTGCAAAAATTGTTCCCTTGCTGATTGAATCATGCAATGGCGGTGAAGATCTCCGATATGGCTACCTGCGCTTCGGCAATCGTACATTCATAGAAAGAGTGGATGGCTCAAAGTGGAATCTTCTTCATCTAAAACCATTCGACAGCATCGGGATCTATAGAGATTTCGATGCCTTTTATGGTGCTCAGGAAGATAGATATCGTGCAGGTAATAGCGGAGATTTGATTCGCTATTTGAGAGATTCCGTTGCAATTGGAGATCATATTGCAATCAGTGTTTCCGATGGGTCTTTCCGTGGTGCTCTTGTAACACCAAATGGCATGGATGGCAATGCTGAATCATTCATGAAAACATTGCAATCATTCGGTGCGCAACAAATCGACTCAATATTTAAGGCACAATCATATCCGGATGGATCTTCCATTGGGAATGATGATCGATTCCGTATTTCCTATGTGATGTATGGAGTGAAAGGCGGTATGCCGGGAAGTGCCAAAGAATTATTTGGTGCATACAATGATACAATATCATTGAATGTTGAACATTCCATTGCATTCAAACAAGGAATGTATTCAACCGGTCCTATAGGTCCAGCAATTGCATGGAAAGAATTAAATGTACAGGACTCCTTAAATAATCAAGGTGCTTTGCAATATTATCTTCATGGCTGGAATAGCGCAAAACAGAATCGTACATTGATTGATTCCTCATACACAGGAACATTTTCGATCAATGCAATCGATGCATCTCGGTATCCCTATCTTGAAATCGAATCGTTATTTTCACGTCAGGCCGGCTCTCAAAGCCCCATGTTGAAAACCCTGAATGGTATATATCTCCCTGCCGCTGAATTGGCTCCGGTTTCCTCCTCACTTAAGGTGAAAGGTACGGAACAAAGACCTGATGGCCCCATTCGTGGTGACAGCATGTCATACGAACTCGATATTTATAATCTGTCACTACGCCAAGCTTCCGATCCAACAATTCAATTATGCATCACTCAACAACCATTGAGTGGTGGCGGCAGTACTGAGACATCGATAAGAAGTTTGCAGAGCATACCTAAGGATTCACCTATTTCATATCAGATGAAAGCATCGACATTTGAATTGTCTGCTATTTCAGAATGGACCGCTCACATCAATTGCGAACAAAACAAAGCAGAATTGTTCTCATTCAATAATACGGCGAAGCAACAATTGACTATCGGCGAAGACACCGAACCTCCAACAATAGAAATTCTCGCGGATGGCAAAGTGGTGAGAGAATACGATGTCGTGGCACTCAATCCACGCATCACGGTTCGTATTCTCGATAATGCCTATTTGCTGATCGATACGACTAAAACATTCATTCGAACCAATCCATTTGCTGTGAGATCGGATAGAAATATTCGTGATTATGCATTTGTGCGTGGAACTTATGGAAATGCAATGCGCGCTGAATTTTCCTATGTCCCGGAAAATAGATTGGAAGTTGGAGAGAATATCATCTATGTGATTTCGGAAGATGCATCTGCAAACAAAGACACACTCCGTAGGACCGTCTTGGTTGTGCTCAATAGTTCAATCAATGAATTATCCAATTATCCCAATCCCGTACTTAGTGGATCAGCCATCAATTTCGATCTCACCTATGCTTCGCAAGTAAAGGAAGCCTTGTACACCCTTACAATAGCAGACATTCGTGGCGCTATCGTGCATGCAATGAAGGGGAATGTTTCGATCGGAAGAAATACGATTGCATGGAATGGAAGAAATGCTGAAGGGACACCTATGCCGCCGGGTGTATATGTGTATCGACTGGACATCACCGGTGATACATTCGTGGAACCGAGCTATGGAAAGATGATCATCATTGAATAATGATCACAATGATTCGCAATTTGCTTTGAATGAATCAAGAATAGCTTGCCAACCCGCTCTCTGCATGTCTTCTGAATGTACATGTTCCGGAACAAAAAACTTCGGTCACCAACACATGCTCACCCTCATCCTGAAATGTCACTCTCACTTTTCGCTCATCACCTAAAGTATAGGAAAGAATGGAATTCTCCTGAATTTCATCGAATGTCCCCCATAAATCAAAACTTACACTACCGTCTTTGGCAGCCATTGTTTAGGTAAATGTCCCACCAACTTGGAAATCACACACTGCTTTTGGACAATACCAATCAAGCGAGGCCTGTTTCCAATGAATAATATGCTCGGGAAGTACAAAGCACTCCCAAATAGAAGAAAGGGTTTTGTAATGGATGTAGAAACGGTTATCGGCATGACAATACTCTGAAAAAAAAAATGCCTTATCATCGGGGGGAAGTGATGACAAGGCATGCAGCATAAAGAGGAAGTAACGGCTTGCGCCGTTGAGCGGGAAACGAGGGTCGAACTCGCGACATCAACCTTGGCAAGGTTGCGCTCTACCACTGAGCTATTCCCGCAAACCGTATCGAACGGGAAACAAATTTAGAGGTTATCCCCATATCTTGCAAACACTTTTTATCTAAAGTATTCAATATATGCTTTACGGCATTTTTCTTTTAAATCTTCCATATCTATGTTTTTTCCAAGTTCTCTGTGGATGGAAGTGACTTCTTTGTCGGGTATTCCGCATGGGATGATCCAATCGAATATTGATAAGTCATTATTGACATTCAAAGCAAAGCCATGGGAGGTCACCCAACGGGAGCAATGCAGACCAATAGCACAGATTTTTCTCTCTTCTTCAATCCATACGCCTGTCTTTCCTTCAACTCTTCCGGATGCTATTCCATACTCCTCAAGGACTTGCATGATAATGTCTTCGATGCTTCTCAAAAACCAATGAAGATCTTCCCTGTATTCTGAAAGATTGAACAATGGATATCCGATGAGTTGTCCCAGATTATGAGCGGTTATATCGCCTCCGCGATTAATGGGAATCATTTCGATTCCCTGCGATGCAAGAAGTGAAGGATCAATCTTTACATTTTGCTCGCCACCTTCCCTGCCTATGGTAAGTACAGGCGGATGTTCACAGAGGATCAATGTACTTGGGCGCACTCCCTTTTGTATGTCACGGACATATGCTTCTTGCCGCGACCATGCTTCGCGAAAGGGAATCAAAGACCAATCTTCAATGAGTATCTTGGGCATAGTGATCATCCAACGTGAAGGACGAATCTACGAAATTGAGGAGTGTCACTGAGCAATGCCAATGACCGTGCAAACATCATCAACGATGGAATCACCTACAATGGTGAATGGTATATCCATCGAAAATGCCCCTTTCTTTTTTGGTGTGATCCGAATGGCACAGCTTATAGAACTGTTCCTATTTAATGTTTTGGGAGTAAACACTTCGATAAACAATGCAGTGCATGAGGGATTATCGAATGATTGTTTGGCTTGTATAATACTGCAAGAACCAGATGTATTGTTCACAAATGTGCATATGGCATCAAATGGCACATTGGTTGATGCCGGAAACATTCGAATATCCGTCACATAGATTCCGGTTTTCAAAAAGACGCTTGAAGAGCACATTGCCTTATGCTTCACTCTTCCCTTTCCTGAATATGAGATATCAGCTGATATCTTTGCATTGATGTTCAAACCCTGGGCCGAAGATTTACTGCGAAGTGGAATCGAGATGCTTGTGCCGGGTTGTAAAGCATAGGGAAATCTCAGTTTTGAGAGAAGTTCAAATTGATCAATATCACCATCAGTAAATTCAATAGAAGAAATGATTGCCGTTTCTGTTCCATAATTATACAGGCGTATGACAGTATCACGTACTTCACCAAAGGGAATAGAACCAAAGTCCACATCTTCTATCCACACTCTCGTACCACTCAAGACCATCGCCGTGAGTGGAATGAAGACATTCTTCCAGCCATTGATGAGCAATGTATCCTTGAATTGACCTTCGGATTTGGGATTGAATCGAATGGGTATTGACTTGGAGTATCCCTGCTGTGTTTTTGGAGTCAACACAAAATGTATGGAATCAGAAGTCAAGGAGAATCCCTGATTCCCATGCTTCAATCTGATAGAATCAATCGGTATGAATAAGGAATCCGAGCCATTTGCAAAGACAATGCTCTTTACTATTTCTTTGGAGGGATATTCTGTTTCGAAGGCAAGTGAAGTTGGTGACAATATCAATGCTGATCGATGCAATGAATCTTTGGTGACAGAATCCACGATTGTTCGGGTGCGATCGGCAGAGACATCATTCACCGGCGTGCAAGATGAAAATGTCCCGATGATGACCATCACCGAGACAAACCATGCGATGATGAATCGCTTATCGAAGTGAAATTCTCGCACCATAGGTGATGCCTGCTTTTTGTGTGCTGAACCACTGTCCTTGATAGGAATATAATGTGCTCATACCTTCAATACCGCCAATCAATGTGATTGATTTGCTCACATCATATTCCATTCCCAATGTCATTCGAGCCATCGGTCCTGTCTCCATACCACCCGCACCAACTCTGATAAGTGGACGAATTGCCTGATTTCCCACAAATCGATGCTGCCATCCTATAATGGCCCATGGTGCCAAATATGTCTGATTGTATTGAACGGTGTAATTATTCTCTGTTCCGGTATAACGCTGAGCAAGTGATTCTTGTCCTACTTCAACAAAGACTGCATCTTGTTCTGTCACATCATAATGGAGTCCGACAGATATATTGTTGATGAATGGGTTATTGACCGGAATGACCGTTTGATCAACAAATGAATGTTGTGTAAAACCACGCATGGTGAGTGAAAAGGGGGAATGTGCTTTATCGCTATTATCAATCTTTGGTGTTGATTCAAATGCCTTCGGTAGCAATGATTGATCATTCGTCGCTATAGCACGTTCAGATTGTTGCTCTTGCTTTTGTGAAATATCAACAATCTCTTGCTGAGCAATAGGCATATCAGAAGGTGCATCCACTTGCTGAGCAATATTCTTCGTTTCAATGGATGTTTGTGCATTGGAAAATGCAGTTTGCATTGTCTTTGGAGCCATGCTGATTGCTTGCGAAGATGCATTGCTTTCCGATGCGAAATTCGATTGCACGCTTTTGGGTGATATAAATGATTGTTGAGCAATCGCTGTTTCGGACATCTGCTTTGCATCTTGTCGGGATGCAAAGTAAAGTCCTGAAAGAGTTGCACCAATAAGCATGAACATGAGAGGTTGCACCGCTTTGCCAAGCCAAGTGGTCACGCCTTGCATCATTCCTGTGGAAACAGGATTGTTCACCGAAGCTCCAATTGCTATTGCCCCAATCCTGCGCATGATGGATTCTTGCATAGCTTCGGGCGGCATGATCAATGTATTGTCCATAAATCTACGCATCGTGAAATGATCCTGCATTTCTTGTCGTAAATCCGCCTGCTCAGAAAGCATCGTGAACAGGGATGGTTGCATCGCTTCCGGCAATTCACCGTCCATGTATAATGTGAGCATTTCCGATGGACTCAAGTGTGAAAATTCCTGACTCATGGCTTTTTCTTCAATGTTTATACAAATCATCAATAAAGGGCTGAAGGATCACTCTGATCTTCTGCTTTGCGCGATAAATACGCGTTCTTACTATCGGCATTGAGGTCTCGACTATTTCCGCAATTTCATTATAACTGTAGCCATACATTTCTCGCAGAATCAATACTTCTTTGTAGTCTTCAGGAAGCATTTCAAGTGCAGTCGATATTAATCGAGACAATTCTTTCTGTTCATATGGAGTATCCAATGACGGAAACTCAAAATTCTCAATCGTGATTGTGCTCGTATTATATTTCTTCGCTTTTTCATTCAAACACAAATTGCGGGAAATCTTCAGCAAATATCCCTGAACATTTTGAATCTCCTGTCCGGCAACTCCCATTTCATAAAAGCGAACGAATGTTTCCTGAAAAATATCATCGGTGGCTTGAACATCACCAAGTATCTTCCGTACATAAGAGTAAATTCTTGGTGAATATCGTTTATATAACACGCTCAATGCTTGATGTGCACGATTTCCACCCCCACTGAGCATGGCATACAATTGGACATCTGTAAGCTCTGATAACTCGGTGGATGCAGACTTATGGGACCTATTGAAGGATGAATCCCTGTTCATCGTGAACATCCGCATTAATATGTGAACACATGTGTAAAGAGTTGATTTTCAGGGATTTGTTACACTCAATCCCTTCTTGCCGATATCGGTACGAAAATATCTGTGATGATAATGAATATGCTCCAAACCGGAATATGCATGTTGTATGGCATCGGCAAGTTCTTCGCCTAAACCACAGATTCCCAAAACCCTGCCTCCTGCCGTGACGATTGTTCCATCTGGCAATAACATCGTACCAGCGTGAAAAACATGCACATTGGGTTCTTGATTTGCTTTGTCCAAACCAAGGATCACATGACCTGTTTCATAATCATCCGGATATCCTCCCGAAGCCATCACAACATTGCAGGCAAATCCTTTGGATCTGGATTGCAAGGCAGTATGATCCAATTCGCCGATCGCAGCCGAATGGAGAAGTTTCGCAAGATCCCCACGGAATACACTGAGGACCGCTTGCGTTTCAGGATCGCCAAATCTGCAATTGAATTCGACTACGGATGGATTACCGGCATCAATCATGAGTCCTACAAATAAACATCCGACAAATGGATATCCTTCTTCACGCATGGCCTTAAGCATAGGAATCACAATATCATCATGAACTCTTTGCATCACTTCTTCTGTGACAATCGGAGCCGGTGCATAAGCACCCATGCCGCCTGTATTTTTTCCAAGGTCTCCGTCTTTCGCACGCTTATGATCTTGTGCGGGAGCAAGAAGCACAACATCATTGCCATCGGTGATCGCAAACACAGATGCTTCTTCACCCTTAAGAAAATCTTCAATCACAATACTGGATCCGGCATCAGCGAAGAGTCCTGCAAAAATTTCATCTATTGCTTCATGTGCTTCATGATGTGTTTCAGCAATGATCACGCCTTTTCCTGCAGCCAAACCATCGGCCTTGACCACTATGGGAAGGGGTCTGTCATTCACATAGGCATGTGCTTCATGTGCATGCTCTTTGGTGAATCGCTCATATCCGGCTGTGGGAATGCCATGTTTTTTCATGAGATCTTTGGAAAATCCTTTTGAGGATTCTATCCGCGCGGCTTTTGCAGATGGACCAAACACTGGAATGTCATGCTTGCGCAAATCATCGGCCAAGCCCTTGACGAGGGGTGCTTCGGGACCAACAACCACCAAGTCTATTTCATGCTGCTTGCAAAATGAGACAATCGTGGCCGAATCATTGAGCGATATTGAATCCACAAGAGTGGCAATGTTCTTCATGCCCGGATTACCTGGGAAAACGAACAATGTTCCTAAAGAAGGAGATTCATGGAAGCCGAAGGCAAGAGCATGTTCTCTTCCGCCTGAGCCGATGAGCAGGATATTCATGGTGATGTCCGAATGAGTGTTTCCGGACACAATTTACAAAATGTGAAAGAAGCACTATCATGGAAACTTCTCGATTGCATATCCGTTATATTTGGCATCATGAAGATTCGCATGCTCCTTTTCATCATATTATTGCTTCCGCTGGCCGGGTGCCCTCATACACTCATCAAACAAGTGGAAGAATTACGTCCGCCACCGGGCTATAAACCCATCTATCAAGTCGCGGAAAAATCCATTGATTCGGTATTGAAGAATTCCCCATTTTCAGCAGTCAAAGCCTCACTTTACGATTCTCTTCTGACTTTGCTTGAATCCGGCAGACTGAATCCCGATAGCATGATTGTAATGCCGAGTTCTTCAATCTCAACATCTGTCATGGGAATCGATGATCGCTCTTATCCTGATAGCATTCATGTGAAACTGAGCATTAAAGATGAACGCGGACATTTTGTAAGAGGTTTGGCCGGATTCAATCGGAGCAGGATCATCTCCGGTAAAGATTCGATCTGGAGGATGCTCATTGATTCATGTGCGGTGAATCCCCAAAAGTCCCCATGCTCTCAATTTTCGGTGCGAGAAATCAGCGAGGATATTCGCAAGCCGATTGCTTTGTCCATGGTGCTGGATCATTCGCCTTCCATGGGTGAAATGCGCGCCCGCAAATTGCAAGAAGCAGTTCGCACCACAATGGATATGCTCACCGATGATGATGCAATTGCAGTGATTAAATTCACATCCAAGATTCATAGAGAAATTCCGCTTACAAGTAATTATCAAACCTATACTTCTCAACTCAAGATTGATGGTCTGCGCGGCATTCAGTCTTCACCAATTTCCATCAGTTTCCGAAGCAGCAAAGACACCGTCGAAGATGAACATTATGGCGGTGGAACTGCCATCTATGATGGCGCATTGGCAGGCATTGATGAGTTAAAAAAAACCAGCAATACAAGAAAAGTGATGATTGTGTTTTCGGATGGTGGAGACAATGCCTCAAAAGCAGATCAAGATTCAGTTATTCGTGAAGCTCGCAAACAGGGTGTGAATATTTATACCATCGCCTATGGCATCACCGATGAAGAACCCATGCATGATTTGGCTGAACAGACCGGCGGAAAAATGTATCGCATTTATTCTTCAAAAGAGTTTCCATTTGTCCTGGCTGATATTGTCAAAAGCATGAAGAATCATTATCTCATCAGTTATGCACCCCCCATTTCTTCAGACATTCATGGAGTTTACGGCATAGTTTCCCTGCGTACAGACTTGACAAGTTCATTCCATGGCTTCTATGACAAAACAATTCTTCATGCTTGGGATGCCGAAGGAACGATGCACTCAGCATTGATTGAATTCGAAAGAGGAAGTTCAGCCATTCCTTCAAGCGCAAATCAAGTGGTGCTGGATGTGTTTAATTCTCTCAAAGCAGCACCGAATATGACAATTGAAATCAGGGGTCATACCGATGATATCGGGAAGGATGAAGACAATGAACAATTATCACTCTCGCGCGCGCAATCGGTCGCTGGTGCACTGATTGCAAAAGGCATCGCAAAATCCAGACTCATCATCACAGGCAAAGGAGAAAGCATGCCGCTTGTTCCTAATGATTCTGAGGAATCACGAAAGAAAAATCGTCGCACGGAATTCATCATCAGAAACAAATGATAGCATTTCTCCTCATATTCATGTGCATGATTCAATATGCCACAGCTCAAGAGCCGATTCAGGTTGGCAAAAGAGGAATATTGGAGACTTTACATGTCTCACAAGAATCCATGCGATATGCAGTGAAGATATCAAATCCAACAGTGTTTTATATCGATACTATCAGCATCGGTGGAAATGCACAATCATTCACGCGCATGGGAACCGATAGCATTGAATGGATTGGAAATGGAAGTGGAATATTGAAATTCCATGGACTCGCCCTTGCTGGTTCGGATAATTCCACGATGATTCATATCAAAGGAACAAGATCTGATACGATTGCGCTTGATACTTCATTCATTCTTCAAATCACAAAGAACAATACTCCGCTTCCCTATGTGCGTTTTAGTATTGTGTCTGAAAATATTCCGAATCCTGTCTTGCGCGGACAAGCAACCGAATGGACCTATGCATTGGATAAACCTGGCACCATCACGATATCCATCATCACGCTTAGCGGACGCATCATTGAAGAATTTGTCTATGCTCAAGACAAAGGAACTCATGTATTTCGATTCATTCCGAATGAATTCACTTTTCATCCGGGTGTCTATGGCATGAGGCTCATCACGGAACAAGGAATCTTTCACACCTTGTGGAATGTGTCGCCATGAGATTCATCATGCTTTTCATTATTGCCACAAGCACCATGCTTGGCTTTGAGCAAGATTCTCTGCGAAGAGTCCCAAAGCTTGATCTGGAAGCATTGTCACCGGATTCTTTTGCAGTGGAATCAGACATGTCATTTTCCGCAGGTTGGTTTCCCGGCACTTCACCATTTCGCTCCATAGAATTGATCGGCTCGAACGGTCTGTTTGTTCATGATGGAATGTTCTTGGGCTCCATACCCATTGCCGGCTCCACATTCAAAGCACCCGGCTTGACATTCACACAAAACACGCATTACTCGATTGATGATCGGCTTCCCCTCGAGGCATTTTCATCTGAAGAATCCGATGAAGAAGTGATTGAACAAGAATATCAGATGAATGCTCTACGCGTTCGTTTTTCAATCCCCGAAATTGCGTCCATCATGCGAATCGGACTCGGCCTTCGAAGTTCAAACAGCATATATTTCGCCGAAGATAAAACCGTGTTTTTGAATCTTCAAGGCACTGTATCTGCATTGCATGAATTGCATGCAATCAGCATCAATGAAATGGAATTGATTGGAAATGTTTCGATGGAAGTACCCATCTATGGTGTATTGCTCGATGCATTCGGACAAAGCACCTATTCGCATTATTCTGTCTTTGCCGGTATGAATATTGGCTATGTACTTGAATCAGATCTTAAGCATCAATCCATCATCATGGAAGGAAAAGAAGCAATTCGCTATCCATCGGGCTCGAATATTCTCACAGTGCAGTCTCGTTCTTTTATCTCTGCAATTGACCGAATGCGTATGTCCGCAGAAACAGGAATCGGATGGCAATTCGGCTTCGGACCCCTTCATCTCGGATTTGAAGGATATCTAGCCCTGCCTTTGAATTCAATGCTGAAACAGGGAGAAATGTCCATAATATTCCTTGGAATACGTGGAATTCTGGGGATATCCTTCTAATCTCAATCTTGCGGGCAGAATCCCTATCTTTGTGCATTCACAATAGCATACTATCCCTATGAATGTACATGACTCGATTCTCGGCCTCATCGGCAAAACTCCACTCGTTAAACTCAATGCGATCGCAAAAGACATCCCGGCAACCATCTATGTGAAATTGGAAAGCCGAAATCCGGGTGGATCAGTCAAAGATCGCATCGGGATAGCAATGCTCGAAGCTGCCGAAAGAGATGGTCTTCTCAAACGGGGTGGCATCATCATCGAACCCACAAGTGGCAATACCGGTATTGGTCTTGCACTTGCGGCAACATTAAAAGGATATAAATGCTTATTTGTGATGACAGACAAAGCTTCGCAAGAACGCGTTCGTTATCTCAAAGCGCTCGGAGCCGATGTGCTTATTGTATCAAGTGCTGCAAAGGCAAGCTCACCGGAATATTATTTCAATACCGCACAAAGACTCGCACAAGAAATTCCCAATGCGGTGATGTTGAATCAATATGATTTTTATGCGAATCCCGCAATTCATGAAGCAACCACAGGACCCGAAATTTGGAATGACACTGTTGGCAAAGTGACGCATTTCATTGCAGGAATCGGAACAGGTGGAACCATCACGGGAACATCGCGCTATCTCAAACAGCAAAATCCCAATATCAAAGTAATCGCTGCAGACCCCGTTGGTTCTTGCATCAAAACATTCAAAGAGACGGGTCGCGTGGTGGAAGCTCTTCCCTATCTTGTTGAGGGCGTTGGGCAAGAACGCATTCCGGGCAATCTTGATATATCGCTCATCGATGATGTAATGAACATCAATGATAAAGAATCCTTCAACACCGCTCGTAGACTGGCCCGCGAAGAAGGTATCTTCTGCGGTGGTTCAAGTGGAATGAATGTTGCGGCTGCATTGAAACTTGGAAAAACACTCACCAAGGATGATGTGGTCGTTGCTATCATCTGCGATACGGGAGAGCGCTATCTCACAAAACATCATTCTGATGAATGGCTCAAAGAACAACATTTATTGGATGATGAGCGCCTCACCGTGAAAACTGCGCTTGCCGTAAAATCCAATTCAAAAGACATTCCTAAGTTGATTAGCATTTCATCAGATGCAACAGTTGAGCAGGCATTGCAACTCATGCAGGAATTTGAGATTTCTGAAATGCCCGTGATTGACAATGGAGTTTCAGTTGGAACATTGCGTGAAAATAAACTCATGGCAAAAGTCATAGCGGATAGATCCGTACTATCTTCCACGGTAAGCTCGGTTCAGGAAGATCCAATGCCGATTCTTGATGCTGGAGAAGATGTGCATAGTGCGATTGCACTTCTCAAACATCATCATGCAATCTTGGTTTCGGATTATGGTTCTTTGTCGGGCGTGCTTTCCAGACATGACATCATTGATTTTCTCTAATGACAATCCTTGAAATATTCGGCATCATCATCGCAACCGTGATCGGCATGGAGTGCATCGCATGGTCCTCGCATAAATTTCTTATGCATGGTCCTCTGTGGTTTATACATAAAACTCATCATAGTCCTCGACATGGTCGATTTGAATTGAATGATGTGTTTGGAATCGTTTTTGGTCTCGCCTCAATATGTTGCATCGCCGTGGGTATCGATGGATTTACTCCCCTCTTTTGGATCGGCATCGGCATCAGTGTTTATGGAGTTCTCTATTTTGTGGCACATGATATCATCGTGCATCGCAGAGTGAAACTTGGAATGCGTATGAAAGGACGCTATGCAGAAGCATTAAGAAAAGCACATCTTCTTCATCACAAAACAGTCACAAAAGAAGGTGCCGAAGAATTTGGTTTTCTTTTCGTGCACCCCAAACATCTGAATAAGAAATGATTATTTGCCGGGCTCTTTGAAGATGATATCTTCAGGTATGACAAGTAATGATTCATCGAAAGGTTTATTGGCTTCAATCTTCACAGCATAGGTCTTCATGGGTATGCCATTCGTGATCGTTTCGCTTTTCAATACCAGATTGCCCCAAACGGAATATGTACCTGAAAAGGGAATCACAGGATGGGCAATGGTCCAAACATCACATACATATCCCAAAACTGTATCGGTTTTATTTGTCATCTCAAGACCAATCTCTTTTTTTACGCTATCGGAGATCATTGCAAAATTGATTCCACCTGCATCAGCGAATTGTCCAACCGGATAGCGCGTTCCCTTTCCCTCCTGCACATCGATTGTCGTCAAAACTCCATTTGCGAAGATACTTTTTGAATGTACTTTTAAATTGAGATCTTGTTCAACGGCTCGATATCCAACAGATTCCGTTACTTCACGAGCACCATGATTATCAAATGATACCGTGATCTTCGTACGCATGCCATCCATTTCAGAAAACATGAGTAGTTCACCGGAACGGAGAGTATAACGCTTTGGAAGTTCTTTTTGGGCTACTGTTTTCTTTTTGTTTTTCGGCTTTTGTGCACTTGCTTCTACCGCAAGAAAAACCAATAAGATAAACCATATATTTCGCATGATTAAAGCTCACTTCATATTCAAACGACTAAAAATATAACGCCAGAAAAATGCCTGGTCTTCAATGATCTGCTCGATTGATTTTCCCGTTCCATGTCCTGCATCATAATCGACATGCAGCATGATGGGCTTTTGTTGTTCGGGTCTGGATTGAGCCAATGCAACAAATTTCTTTCCATGCAATGGATCCACCCGCATGTCGAATTCACCCACGCTCACAAGCATTTCCGGAAGCTCCACGCCGGCTTTGATATTGTGATAGGGTGAATATTGGATCATTGTTCCAAAGTCTTCAGCTTTATCGGGATCACCATATTCAGGAATCCAATATCTCGCAATGCGAAATTTATGATAGCGTATCATGTCGAGCAGTGGCACTTGGCAAATAATCGCGCGATAGAGATCGGGTCTTTGGTTTGCAATTGCACCCATAAGCAAACCACCATTCGATCCACCTCTTGCGACTATCCTCTGCGGATTTGAATACTTATTCGTGATGAGCCATTCGGTTGCGGCGATCATATCATCGAATGTATGTTGTTTTTTCTTGAGCATGCCATCCAAATGCCAAGCTTCGCCATATTCATTGCCTCCGCGTAAACCGACGCGCACATAGATTCCACCACGCTTCAAAAATGATGCATTATATCCCACGAATTCAGGACTCATCCCAATATTGAATCCACCATAGCCGGTGATCAATACGGGATTGTTTCCATCTTTCTTGATATCCTTTTTATGCACGATGAACATCGGAATCTTCACGCCATCTTTTGACTCAACGAATTCGAGTGATGCATGAATGTCGGAGAGATCCATTGGAATTTCATCCTGATAGAAGAATGTCCACTCCAGTGTCTTCCCATCGAGCTTATAGATTTTTTGTGTTGAGGTGAATGATGAAATGGATACATAGACAATATCTTCATCACGATCATAACTCATCGAAGCGACATTCCCGAATTCGGGCAATGTCAATTCTTTGATGAATGCACCGTTCAAATCATGAACCATGATACGTGACATCACATCTTTTTTATCTTGAACAAGCAAATATGTACTTGTCACATCATATCCTTCAATGACGGTTTTTCCTTCGGACACGAGTATTGTCGCTTTTTCAAATTCCGGATTATCGAGTGTTGATTTCGCAATGAAGAAATTCGGAGCATCATGATTGGAAAACCAATAAATATTGTTTCCACGAAATTCAGGATATGATTTGAATTGCTTGCTGGAATATAGTGTTCTTGGTTTATCTGAACTATCAATCTTTCTGAATGATATTGTATTGCTGTAAAAATCACCGGTGCTCCATACTTGCACCGATTCATCCTCAGGTTCATAGATGGATGCGAAGTCTTTGGAGTCATCAGGAGCCAGCAATTTTTTGGCTTCAGATGTGGGCTTACCCATGGTATGTTCATACACAGCAAGCGGTATTTGATTTTCGATCAATTCTTTTGTTCTTGGCGTGATGAATGCTTTTGTTTCATCCTGCTTCCAAGAAAAACCACTGATGCCAATCAATGTCTCTCCGATTTGTTCACCGGTTTTGGAATCAATGATGCGATAATCAGTGATTTCAGCACCTTTGGTTTGAGTTGCAATGGCAAGTTTCGAAGCATCCTTATTTATCACCACACCTGAAATCGATGTCTTTCCTTCCGGATCAAGCTTCATCGGATCAAAGAGCAATTGTTCTTTGCCATCAAGAAGCGTATAATACTTGAATTGTGATTCTCCTTTCTTTCTTCGAGAGAAAAACACTCTTCCCTTTTTGATTCTTGGTGGTGAGGTGACTTCACGATCAAATAATGTGCGAATCTCATCATTCAAACCTGATATATCCGCTGCGGTTTGTTTGAGATATTGCATCGTTGCATCATGTTGCTGTTTTGTCCATGCAATGACTTCAGGATTCTCTTTGTCCTCCAAATGACGATATGGATCCGTGAGCATCACGCCATGCAATGTTTCCTTGACGGGCTTCGGGATATTTAATGGAGGCGTGAATTGTTGAGCATTCATGGTCATAGTTGCGAATATCAAAAAAAGAAATATCAGGGTTGTGGAGTTCATATATATCTTGTTAATCGTGGCAAGCATACTAATCCTGACAATCATGTAAATAGTGACATTTTATTCAATCGTGCTTTCTGAATAGAAATCAGTTGCTTTTCAGAAGTTCTTCGTGCATAGTCTATTCTAATGCGTTCTTGCTCATCTTTATTCTCTTGCATGAATGCATCTTTATGGTCAGCAGAAATAAGTTGACCTGCAACTGGTACTGCTCTCGATGCATCAAGCACATGAATCACGGTTCCATCATATCCGGGTGCGATCTTTACGGATGTATGCACGCGTGAAGTGGTTGCGCCACCAATCATCAGTGGAATATTCAGATTTCTTCTGTGCATTTCTTTTGCGACATGCACCATTTCATCAAGTGATGGAGTGATGAGTCCAGAAAGACCAATGATATCTGCATTGCAGGCGATTGCTTCATCGAGTATGCGCTCTGCGGGTACCATCACGCCGAGATCGACCACGCGATAATTATTGCAACCAAGCACGACGCCCACGATGTTTTTTCCGATATCATGCACATCGCCTTTGACAGTCGCCATGAGTATTGTCCCATTCGGCGCGGATGCAATTCCCGCCAATTCTTTTTCGGCTTCCATGAATGGCGTGAGATAGGCCACGGCTTTTTTCATTACGCGTGCTGATTTCACGACCTGTGGCAAAAACATTTTTCCGGCACCGAATAATTCACCGACGATATTCATGCCATCCATCAGCGGACCTTCAATCACGGCAAGGGGAGAACCGAATACAAGTCGTGCTTCCTCCATGTCCTCATTCACATGCGCATCGAGTCCTTTCACAAGTGCATGATGTATGCGCTCCGCAATCGGATATGATCTCCATGCCTGCACTTCTTGCGACTGGACATTCTCTCCTGAAGATTCCGCCTTGAGTTTTTCCGCATAGTCCACAAGCCGCTCGGTGGAATCAGATCTGCGATTCAAAATCACATCCTCAACCAATTCCAAGAGCAATTTGGGGATATCATCATAGATGTCGATTTGTCCGGCATTCACGATGCCCATGTCCATGCCTGCTTTGATGGCATGATAGAGAAAAGCAGAATGCATTGCTCTCCGCACGGGTTCATTTCCGCGGAATGAGAATGAGAGATTCGATACACCACCTGAAATCTTCGCAAGCGGTAAATGCTGTTTGATATATGCCGTTGCATTGATATAATCCAATGCATAATTCGCATGTTCTTCAATGCCTGTTGCGACTGCAAAAATATTAGGATCGAAGATGATGTCTTCCGCGGGGAAATGCAAGACTTCAGTCAAAATCCGATAAGCGCGTGAGCAGATTTCGATTTTTCGTTCATACGAATCTGCCTGACCTTTCTCATCAAAAGCCATCACGATGACAGCCGCGCCAAAGCGACGCACCTCTTTTGCCACAGCAATGAATGCTTCTTCACCTTCTTTGAGAGAAATGGAATTGACGATGCTTTTACCTTGCACGCATTGAAGTCCGGCTTCGATGACAGACCATTTCGATGAATCAATCATGATCGGAACTCTGGCGATATCGGGTTCCGCGGCGATGAGATTCAGAAGCGTCCGCATTGCATGCTCTGAATCCAGCATGCCTTCATCCATGTTCACATCAATGATTTGCGCGCCCGCTTCCACTTGCTGTCTGGCAATACCAAGCGCTTCATCATAGTTATTCTCACGAATCAGTTGAGCGAATTTTGCGGAGCCCGTCACATTTGTTCTTTCACCAACATTCACAAAATTCGTTTCGGGTCTGAGGATGAATGGCTCCATGCCCGAAAGACGCATCAGAGGCTCAATTGGAGTCGGTATGCGTGGTGACATCGTTTTTACTGCATCAGCAATTGCAGAAATATGATCAGGCGTGGTGCCACAGCATCCACCGACGATATTGATGAAACCTGCTTCCGCAAATTCTTTCAAGACATCAGCCATCGATTCAGGTGATTCATCATAGCCACCCATTTCATTGGGGAGTCCGGCATTTGGATATACACTAATGAAGCAATCCGCGACGCGAGATAACTCAGCGAGGAAGGGTCGCATTTGATCAGCACCCAATGCGCAATTCAAACCAACACTAATGAGATTCGGACAATGTCTGATTGAATGCCAAAATGCCTCGGTGGTTTGTCCTGACAATGTGCGACCGCTCATATCGACAATCGTACCCGAAATCATAACGGGAAGCGAGATATGCAATTCTTCAAATAATGCATCGATCGCATAGATCGCAGCTTTGCAATTCAATGTATCGAAAACGGTTTCAACGAGTATAATGTCAATGCCACCGTCGATCAATCCGCGTAATTGTTCCGTATATGCATCCACAACTTTTTGCCATGTGGTTGCGCGATATCCGGGATCATTCACATCGGGTGAAAGTGAAAGCGATGTATTGAGAGGTCCGATTGCGCCCGCCGCAAAGCGAGGTTTTTCAGGAGTTGAATATTCCACGCATGCCTGTTTGGCAAGTTTTGCGGCATTGACATTCAATTCATAGGCAAGCGATTGCAATCCATAATCGGCTTGAGCAATCGAAGTAGAACTGAATGTATTTGTTTCGATGATGTCTGCACCTGCAGCAAGGTATTGCCTATGAATGTCCAAAATGATATTCGGCTGGGAAAGCACGAGAAGATCATTGTCACCACGAACATCATGCTGGTGATTGCAGAGCATGGAATGAAAATCACCGGCAGTTTCACTGCTTCCGCGAAAATCTTCTTCTTGCAAACCATGCCTTTGAATCATCGTCCCCATCGCGCCATCGATGATCAAGATGCGTTTGCATAATGCAGAGTGAAGTATGTTATAGGTTGAATTCATGAATGCAAAATTAACAAATTTGAAGGGCTTTTGGTCGGCAGATATGCTAATTCATGGCAATGGTTCTCATTCCTTCAACACATTGTATTTTCTTGCTTTGCATTGCTCATCACTGAAATAACCGTAATTTTGTACTGCGATTCATTGCTTTGGAATGCTAGTTCGGCCGCTTGCCTGCTGTATCCTCTCCTCATGTTCCTCCTGCCATGCTTCGCGCATGATTCTTATTTATCCGTACAAGGAACGAATGAACTTTACAGACTTGCCCTTGAGTGAAGGCCTTCAAAAGGCTCTCAAGGCAGAGGGATATACCGTGCCGACTCCTATTCAGGCAGAAGCAATTCCCTCAATTTTACAGGGTTGCGACATCATCGGATGCGCTCAGACGGGCACGGGAAAAACAGCGGCATTTGCATTGCCGATTTTGGAATTGCTGGCTTCAGAGCCCATCATTGACAAAGAAGACAAAAACGATAAAAGACACAAAGGCAGAAAAAAACCAATTCGTGCACTGATTCTCTCACCAACGAGAGAACTCGCGCAGCAAATCGGTGATAGTTTCACTGCTTATGGTCGATTTACGGGATTAACCAATACCGTCATTTATGGTGGTGTTGCTCAAAGCAAACAAGAACAGGCCATGCGTAATGGCGTGGACATTCTCGTTGCAACGCCGGGTCGATTACTCGATTTGATGAATCAACGCATCGTGTCACTCGCATCGGTTTCCATCGTTGTTCTCGATGAAGCGGATCACATGCTGGACATGGGGTTCATTCATGATATTCGCAGTATCATCGATGCCTTGCCTGCAAAAAGACAATCCCTTCTCTTCAGTGCAACCATGCCACCGGAAATCGAGCGTCTTGCAAAAGACATGCTCAATGATGCCAAACGCATAGCGGTTGACCCGATTTCCTCAAGTGCGAAGCCGGTTGAGCAATTGGTGTATTTCGTGGACAGAAAAAAGAAGATTGATCTTCTTCTTCGTTTGATGGACACTTTACCAATGACCGCTGTGCTGGTTTTTTCACGCACGAAGCATGGTGCGGATCGCATCGCGAAGGATTTGAATAAAGAAGGTGTGCCTAGCGAAGTGATTCATGGCGACAAAACACAGTCTTCGCGTTTGCGCGCTCTTAATCGATTCAAGGAAAAACGCTCTCGCGTCCTTGTTGCAACAGACATCGCAGCTCGTGGTATTGATGTTGAGCAATTGCCTTATGTGGTGAATTATGATTTGCCCGATGCCGCCGAAACCTATGTACACAGAATTGGTCGTACAGGAAGAGCAGGCCTCACAGGCGTTGCGATTTCATTCTGCTCGAATGATCAACAGGATGTATTCAGACAAATCAAAAAAATCGTCGGTAAAGACACCATCAAGTCCATGTCCGTTGAAGAGGCATTTAAACGCGCTCCTCAATTTCAAGGTGGCGAACATCCTTATCCATCTCAGAAAAAGGAAAAGCCACCGATTGAAGATGCTCGCGGACTCAGCAAGGCAGGATTTTCCGTGCAATCGATTTTGAAGGGTCAAGGTTCAAAAAAACATGAGCGTTCACCCGATATCGAAAGACTTCTCGAGAATGAGTATGAGCCGAGAAATATTCAGGAAGCCATAGCGGCCCGATTGAAAGCCGAAGGTGTGTCGAAAGACATCATTCTCAGAACAACCGGAATCAATAAAGAGATCTTTCACAAATTGTGAAGCAAAGCCGTCCTCAGAACGGCTTTTTTGCTGTTTAATGGCAACTTTTCACTAATAATTGGCGTTATTTGCTAATTCCAAATCGTATTTTTTACTTTTTCAAAGCATATCATGACTGCTCACAAGCTCATTTTCAGTTTAATTATCCTTTTCACAAGCATTTCACTTTTTGGTCAAAACACTGTCATACGGGGAATCGTGGTCGACAGTTCATCCAAGTCTCCAATACCCGGTGTTCGTGCCGCACTCCTGAAAGACGGAGAAAGTAAACCTGTTGCAGGCGGAGTCAGCGAACGATCCGGAATATTCTTCATCAAAAATGTCACACCCGGCACCTACACATTAAACGTGCAATCAATCGGCTATGCGAAATATGCAAAGTCGATCACGATCCCTGCAGGAAAAGACACAATCAAAATTGGAACGATTCGCTTGGGTGAATCCGGTTATCTCACTGATGAAGTGGAAGTCACCGCAGTTGCAATGCGCATTGAAATGAAAGGAGACACAACTGAATTTTCTGCAGATGCTTTTAAGACAGACAAAAATGCTTCAGCCGAAGATCTTGTGCGCAAACTTCCGGGTATGGAAGTGGATGCATCGGGTTCGGTGAAAGCACAAGGCGAGCAAGTGCGTCGAGTGCTTGTGGATGGTAAACCATTTTTTGGAAGTGATCCCGCGGCTGCATTGAAAAATTTACCTGCAGAAGTGGTTGATAAAGTACAATCATTTGATGCGATAAGTGATCAAGCTGCTTTTACGCGCTTTGATGATGGCGACAGAACCAAGACATTGAATATTGTGATGAAAGCCGACAAGAAGAATGGTCAATTCGGAAAAATCTATGCCGGCTATGGCGATCAAGACCGCTATACCGGTGGCGGAACCATCAATATCTTCAATAAAGATTCCAGAATTTCCATCATTGGAATGTCAAATAATATCAATCAACAGAATTTCTCTATTCAAGATATTCTTGGTGTGATGGGTGGTGGCGGCAATCCGATGATGCAACGCATGGGTTCCATGATGCGCGCCTTCAGCGGTGGCATGGGCGGTGGCTCTCGCGGGATGCGCTGGATGGGCGGCGGCGGTAGTGGAGCAGGAGATTTCATGGTGAATCAAAGCGATGGAATCACGCAATCGCATGGACTTGGCGTGAATTATACTGATTCATGGGCGAAAGGACTGAGCGTCACGAGTAGCTACTTTGTGAATTATAGCGATAATTCCGTGACACAAGATGTGAATCGACTCTATTTTCTTGGTGATACATCAACGCAAAATAATTTCCAGACGAATAAAAACACTTCGCTGACAGGCAATCATCGTTTCAATGTGCGCATGGACTGGACGATTGATTCCATGAATTCACTATCCATCGAACCCCGACTCACATTGCAATCAACCGAAAGATTTATTCGTTCCATCAATAGCACATTCGATGAGAATTCCAATCCGGTGAATGCCTCCAATACAGCGACAGATTCCGAGAATACGGGATATAATGGAAGCATCGATTTGTCTTATAGACATCGTTTCGAAACAGAAGGTCGGACACTTTCCGCATCTGCAAGAGTATCCGGAAACAATAATATCGGTTCCGGAAAAAACAATGCTGTCAATGATTTTTATCGCTCAATCACACAATCATTTTCTGATACTTTACGGCAAGACATGCCCACTGAAGGCGATGGATATAATGCATCGACGAATCTTGCATTCACCGAAAATCTGCATCAAGATGGACAATTGCAATTGAGTTATAATTATGCATATAATGAAAATACCAATGACAAAAAGATCTATGATTTCAATGTGAATACCGGTGAATATTCCTCGCTTAATCAACGCTTGTCGAATAATGCGCTTTCGACATATGCCACACAAAGACCCGGCATCACCTATAAATACAATCTCTCACAAGCCACAAATATCTCCGTCGGTATCGATTATCAGATTGCGAGATTGAATGTTGAACAGTCTTTCCCGAATGCATTCAACACTTCCAGAACATTTTATAATCTGCTTCCGAATATTTCCTATCAAATGCGTGATGGCTTCACGAGCAATGCCCGTTTGAGTTATCGTGTTTCAACTCAGCAACCTTCATTGTCGCAATTGCAGGATGTGATCGACAATACGGATCCCATTCGTCTTTCAACCGGAAATTCAAATCTCGTGCAAGAAATCAATAATGAGATCCGTGGGAATTATGGAACATTTTCCATGATGAGTGGTCGTGCATTTTTCACAATGGCTTCACTCACGCTCATTGATGACAAATTATCTACCGAATCAATCATTGCCACGAGCGACACGATTCTTCCCGGAAATATTCGTCTTGGAAATGGCGCTCAGCTTACAAGACCAATCAATATCAGCGGTGCATTCAATGCGAGTTCATTCATCACCTATACATTTCCCTTCGAACCATTCACGGGTTTCAAAATCAATGTGAATTCCAATCTAGGTGGTTTTTTCTCTCGCACGCCGACTCTCATCAATGGTTTGCGTAATGATGCAGACAATCTGGCAATCACTCCATCGCTTGCACTTGTGAGCAATATTAGTTCTGATCTCGATTTCTCGGTTTCATTGAGAACTGCATATACCATCGTACAGAATTCCATTCGCAAGGAATTGGACAATAATTTTGCGATTCATACTTTGTTTGCTCGCGTCAATTGGATTTTCCTCGGTGGTTTTGTCTTCTCAGGAGATTTCAATTATACGATCAACAATGGCTTGCAGGGTGATCTGAATCGCAATATTCCACTACTCAGTCTTGGCATTGGAAGGCGTTTCTTTGATGATAATGCGGAAGTAAAATTGTCTGTCTATGATGCGCTCAATCAAAATCAAAGCATCAATCGTGCTGTACAAGCGAATTATATCGAAGACTCACGCACGAATGTATTGCAACGCTATTTCCTCCTTAATTTCACATATAATCTTCGTGCATTTGGTACTCCTCCACCAACACCTCCGGGCGGTGGAATGTTTAAGATGGAAATGCGATAATGTCATATCGTCCACAAGCACCTCAAAAGCCGGGCCGACATGTGTTCATGGATATGTCTTTACGGGAATTGTCGAACTATATCGATTGGACACCATTTTTCATTTCCTGGGAAATGAAGGGATCCTATCCGGCAATTCTGGAAGATGCAGTCTATGGTAAAGTAGCCACGAATCTATTCAATGATGCTCTCGCGATTTTGGATCGCATCATTGAGTCCAGTACTTTGCATGCTCATGCAATATGTCATGTCTTTCCGGCTCAATCCGTGAATGAAGATGATGTGGAATTATATACCGATGATACCCGCTCAAATGTTCTTGCCACTTTGCATTTCTTAAGACAGCAGTCTCAAAAAGCATCCACTCTTCCCAATATCTGCTTATCGGATTTCATAGCACCGAAGGACTCGGGCATTGTTGATTATATGGGTGCATTCATCGTGACGGCAGGAATAGGATGTGATGCGATTAGCAAGGAATATGAAGCGCAACATGATGAATATTCTTCGATCATGGTAAAGGCACTTGCGGATAGACTTGCCGAGGCATCAGCTGAATATTTGCATCAGAAAGTGCGCAAAGAAATTTGGGGATATATCGCTGATGAAGCATTCGACAATTCAGATCTCATCGCTGAGAAGTATCAAGGTATTCGACCTGCGCCGGGTTATCCTGCATGTCCTGATCATACGGAAAAGCTTACTCTTTTTTCCTTATTGCATGGCGAAGAGATTGGCGTTTCACTCACCGAATCACTTGCCATGATGCCGGCTGCTTCCGTTTGCGGTTGGTATTTTGCGCATCCCAAGGCGCAGTATTTCACGGTAGGAAAAATTGAAAAGGATCAAGTCAGGGAATATGCTAAGAGAAAGAATATGAGCATCGAAGAATGCGAGCGTTGGCTTGCGCCGATTCTTGCTTATTAATTTTTTGCTGACATAGGTTTCAGCACCACGATGGTTTCAAGCGTAGGAGTTCCGGGGAACATATCGAGCGCTTGAGTTGATTCCGGAACATAACCTCCTTTTTTCCATTCCCTCAATGCTTTCTCAATCTCATTGATTGCGCAGAACACATGGATCACAAGCATCGGTTTGCGTTTTGCGATTGCCGAGATCACGCCATCTGCAGTACCTTGTCGGGGCGGATCGAGTAAGATTACTTCAGGAGTTTCATCGGCATGCGGAAGATGCGAGACCACAGTATCTTTCGTAATGAATACTTCTTTGAAATGCATTGATCCAATTTCATGTCCGACTTTCTTTCTCCGCTCCACCAATTGCTTTGCTGATTCAATTCCCGCTTTTGACGAATCTATGCCATGCACTTCACTGAACATGTCTGCGAGTGCATGGGAGAAAAGTCCATAACCGCAATAGAGGTCGATGAGTCGGCAAGGATCATTTTCAGGCTTTGCAAAAGCTCGTATTCTATTCACCATCACTTTCATCATTGGAACATTCACTTGGGAGAAGGTAAATGGACTGATGCGGAATTTGATATCATTGATGGTGAGTGACAATTCATCGAATCCGAATAATTTTTTGATGCGCATTGTTCCGGGTTCGAGTGATTTTTGATCGAGATAATAATCTGATCGAGAGGGATCATGATAGACCCATGCAGATACGATATTATGAGAAGTTTTGGCGAGCATTTCGCCGAGTAATTTCAATTTGCGAACGATTTCACCATTCAATTCCGCAACATTGAAGATGACTGCTTTTTCGCCTGTATCACGAATGATGAGGAAATTCAATTGTTCGGTCAATTCATGATAAGGTTTTGTGAGAAGTTTCTTCCCGATGAGTTCATAGATTTCATAATGATCTTCCGGTTCGATGGCGGATTTCGCGATGGACATCACGCCTTTTTTGGGGAAGGTCAAAGATTGTTGATCACCGAATCCAAGCATCAGTGAATGACTATTGAAGAACACTTTTCTGCGAGTTGTTGCGCGATAAGCGCGAGGTTTTGGCGAAGGGATAAGCGGTAGAATCTCACCTTGCAGACCATGTTTTGTCCAGAATTCCGTGAAAGCAGACACTTTCACCATTTGTTCTGTCATATACGGATATTCCGTAAGGGGCTCGAGTCCATGATGCACGGTATCATTGTCGGGTCTTTCCGGAAGCGCCAGCAAAATCGAACGCGAAAACCCATCATCCAACATAGACTTTCTTTTTATCAGCTTTTGAAATCGCGGTTGTTCTTCTTCAGCATATCGTTCTTGCTTGGCAGGTTGCATCCCGGTTTTTTTCTTCACCGGTTTTCCTTTACTTCTCAAAGCCACATAAAATGGCACATTCCCTTCCGTCTTTTTTGGTGATCGTATCTTCTTTCCTTGCGAATCTCTCTTTTTCATGCTGGCTTTCAAGTAATGTGAATGCAAAGATACCGAATAAGTGGCTCTCTGCATTCTTCTCATGTGGAGCATACGAATAGCTCCCCCCCCCTCATGCTTCGCGTGACACCCCTCAGCATGAGGGGAATGAATTAGATTAGAAAAAAAAAGAGTGCCTCTTTCGAGTACACTCCTTTCGTTGTTGTGGGGAGTAAATTATCGTGATATCTGCATCATCGTCAAGGATGTCTTGCCGGCTTTTGTGGCGCGAACGATATATGTTCCGGGTGTGAGTGAAGATGCATCATATCATTCATTCCAACCATTCTCGGGGGAGGCACTCCTCTGTTCAGAAATCATCACGATATTCAATTCAATCTTTTGAATTCAACATCATTTGCTACAGGGCTGGTGCAGGTGCATTATGCCCTCAAGTATCCGAATATAGTAGCCTTCTGACAATCAAAATAAGGATGCGAATTAGAGAATATTTTAACTATTTTGACACCATAAATGCTGTGTAGTACTCTATTGAGTATTACATAATTCTGTTAGCAAGCCAAGTTATGCGGCTTTCTAACATTACTTTTTTGGAGTCAGTATGAAAAAGAGTATACTCAATACTATTTTTTCTTTCTGCTTGGTCATGATGCTTTCATCATGCTATTCGCTCACCTACAATGTAGGTCAAGGTGCGCAAGCTGGAGTATCGGTATCCGCAAAGAATCATTTTTTGATTGGTGGATTAGTTGCTGTGGGGACATCAAATCCAACGATGATGGCCGGTGGAGCAAAAGATTATACCGTTAATATTCAGCATTCCTTCATTGATGGATTATTAGCTGGATTGACCGGTGGCTTGTATACACCAACCACCACCACCGTTACAAAATAACGCGGTTTTGTATATAATATATGTCAGGGTTCCGAATAACAGAGCCCTGACTTTTTTTAGCTGAGGAAATATGAAATATGTCTTGATCATCATTGGTATAATACTTTCAATAATTGGATTCGTACAGGGGTATCGGTATATTTTTGACTTCAATGCATTGACCATGTATGGTAAAGGATATGTAACAGGTACGATCGTTCTCCTCATACTTGGTGTGGCATTGATTATCGCTGGATTCTTCATTCGTAAGAAACAGTAATCGTATTGTCTCTAGTATTCCTTCTTCACATTTCCGATTAGATTCCCCTCCCATATCACAATCATCAACCCTTCTTGCTGCATTCGATGTATCGCATAATTCCAATGCTCTGTAAAATGTTATTGACTCGAAGCAAATAGGTACCATTTGGAACATTTCCAGTATGGACTAAATGCTCTTGGTTTTGAGGGCTACGAGTGATATTCCCATTGGCGTGGGGTGCCCGTTTCTCGGCTTCGCTCGAAATTCAGGGCGGGGTGGGACCGTATACCGGAGTTCTCGTCTCGGCTTCGCTCGACGAACAGTTTATGAGCGGAGCCGAGGTGTATTTTACATTTCAAGGATTCGCCCAGTTGTTCGCAGATATTTTTCTGCTTCGAGATAATTCGGACAACATTCTTCTACGAGTTGCCAGAACTTATCCCCATGATGAAACTCTCTGGTATGAGCGAGTTCATGAATGATAAGGTAATTGATAACATGTTCAGGGCAAAGCATCATCTTCGCATTGAAATGGAGTGAACCATCCACTGAACAACTTCCCCATTTAGAAGTTTGATGTTTGATGCTGATTTTCTTATATGCAAAACCATGGAGTTTGGCAGATTCATGAATCAATGGGGGAAGAACTTCATGCGCTTGCAAACGATACCATTCTTTTCTAAGTGCAGCATCTTCTGGATCAATGGAACTAATGATAATCATCTCTTCATGATTCACTATGCCGGGATTAGTGGCATTGGGTACAGTTACCACGCGATAGGATTCTCCCATATATAAAAGCGTACCCGGCTCGCGATGAATATGTAAAGAGCGAAGTTGCCTGAGTTTATGTTTTTGTTTTTCTATCCATGGTGTATTCTTCTTGATGAATTCCATCGTCTCTGCTTTAGACACATACCATGGAATCGTGCAGATGATGCGCTCATCTTCCGTGCGTATGCGCAGAGTCATACGCTTGACGCGCTTGCGAATGATTTCTATTTCAGGGGGGAATAATTCCATGGACATAAAAAATGCCCTGCTCTCAGTTGAAAACAGGGCATTGTTGACATTGATGTGATTATTTGATGATTGTCATCGAACGGGTGATTGTCTGACCCGCCTGTTGCATCGTGACATAATACAAACCGGAAGCAACATTCTGCAATGAGAATGCATGCTCATAATTTCCGATATCCATCATGCCTGCATTGAAACGAGCAATTTCACGACCAATCGCATCACGAATGAAGAGCGATGTCAAGCCGGGTTTTGTGACCGCAAATTGAATGGTCATGTCACCATTATTCGGATTCGGCTTGCTATTCAGCATCCATGCGGTTGCTTCATCATCGATGCTTGCAGGACCAATCACCGTGACATTAATGTCTTTTGATGCAATGGTTCCACAATCACCTGTGACTTCAACTTTGTATTTACTGTTTTGATCTTTACGGGTTGCATTAATCAAAGTATATGATGCCTGATTTGCACCATTGATTTCAACTCCATCCTTATACCACTTATATGTCAGATTGCTTCCGGTGGCATTTGCTGTAAACGTGAAATTGGTTCCAAAGTCAACATTTACACCTTCAGTAGGATAGGTTGTCGCAAATGCAACAGCAGGTAAGGAAATAAAACGAACCAAGATCGTTGTATCCGTACCACAATCACTTGTTATGATGCAAAAATATTCTTTTTCTGAAGGTAATGTCACTGTATCGGCAATGCGTGAGAAAGTAGCATTTGTTTCTCCCGTCAATGCAGCACCATTTGAATACCATTGATAACGAACATTTGATCCGGTTGCCGTTACACTTACAGACATTGTCTTTCCGGCACATTCACGCTTTTCGGCATCCGGCTCCGCAGTGATTGCAAGATTTGGTTTCACGGTCAATGTGGCAGGCGCTGAAATAGCCATCGCTTTACCAATCACATTTCCGGTTGCAGAAACTTCAACCGTGTATGTTCCTTGATCTGCATTTTTTACATTGGGTAATTCGAGATATTCCAATGTTGCACCATTTATTTTCACGCCGTCTTTGAACCATTGATATGACAATGTTGAACCTGCAGGAGTAGATTGAGCATTGACATTGAATCTTGCAACTTTTCCTTCGCATGCAGTCACGTCTTCAGGAGCATTTACTATTGCAACACTTAATACATCCAAAGTGACAGGTTGTGTGGTGACAGAACCACAATTTCCGGGTCCGGTTGCAATACAGGTATATTGTGCAATATCAGCCAAATCTATGTCGCGAATAACAAGCGTGGGTGATTGAGCACCACTGATGCGCATGCTATTCTGAACATCAACACCGTTTTTCTTCCATTGATATGTAATTACATAATTCGCATTCGCCGAAACCTCAAATGACACGGTTGAGCCTTTTGTCACAATCTTACTTTCAGGTTGTTTCAATACTTCAATCGGACGATTGATGTAAATCACGGCTGTGTCTGTTGACACAGCATCGCATGGTGCAAGACCCGTCATTCTGCAATGATATAAACCGGATTCAATTCCTTGAATTCCTACAAAAGCCAAAACAGGTGATGTTGCACCGGTCAAGGGCTTATAGTCTTTGAACCATTGATATTGAACGCTTGTGCCTGTTGCAGTTGCAAAAAGCGTCACGGTATCACCAACGCAAGTATTGCGTGATTTTGGATGAATCTGTACAACAGGTGGCAAAAAGATAGTCATTGGTAATATTTCTGCTTGCGCTGTTGGATGTTCAAAGTCCGTGATGCGAATGCTCATTCTTGTACTTGAATCTTTGAAATCATTCGGCACCCAAGTGAATTGAGAAGGAGTCGCATTAGCATTATATCTAATTTCATAATATGTTCTGCCGGTTGAATATCCGGAAGCATATTCCAAATGAACTTTCTCAACGCCACGAGCAAACCATGTGATATTCATGGGCTTGCCTTGACAATGTACTTGATTCACAGATGGTGTGATAAAAGTAAGTTGAGGTGTTCTGAAATCAATAGCGGTTGTTCCTCCGATCGGGAACACTGTATTGACTCCTGCCCATACGCCATCTGCATCAGACCAGAATTTCACAAGATTACCTTGCATGTCACGATGCTCAATACGCTTCACTCCACCGGGTAAATTATTAGGAATGATTGTTGCCCATGAAGTTGGAACATTATCCAAGTTTTTGAAGAATTGAGCGAAAGTGGTAGTATCACTCAATGTTCCATCATCTTGTACATGCGCAGTTGAAATCGGACGACCCGTTCCTGCTTCATTGTCATACAACAACACATATGTTCTTTGTGCAAGACCACTTTGTGAATCATAAATTCCAGTTGCCTGTGTGGAACCTGAACCTAGATCAATTGGAGTTGTGAAACTTGCAGTATGCATTGTGTCGGCTTGATACCCGGAGATCGCATGATCAGTCATGATCACACGCCAGTATGTCGTTGCTCCGGGAGCAAATGCAGAATTTGAAGTTGGCACCAAGTTCAACCACACCATACGAGATGTTTCATTGGTTCCAGTGATGAATGTGGAATTCGTTGCAGGGCTTGCAGTCGATGCCAATGTTCTGTTTGAACTGTACAAGTATGTTCCTGTTGTTGCATCATAGTGATAATTGTTTCCACCACCGATTGTTGCCGATGGAGCAGAGGATGTAACGGCACCGGTGATATAACGATACTGTGTATTCGGCATAAGATTGTCCAATTTCACCAATGCAAATGTTGGAACGCGATTATTGGCAACATTTGATTTAATGAAGCGTGGAACAAACATCTCTGTCATGGTGAGAGCGGGATACACCTGAATGGTTTGAGTGATTGTTGTAAGATTTGAACCGGAAATACTGATCACATATGTTCCAAGTTGAGAAAATCTAAGATCATTAAAAGTTGCTTGACCATTTACAAATGACTTACTGAAAGTACCGGTTACAGTACCAGGTCCACTCACTTGAGCAATCGTCACCGTTCCAAGATAACTTGCATCTGTGGTGGCATCCGGACGTGTTGCATTGATGGTAAAAGGACGCAATGGTTTATTGAGATGACATCCATTCACAAGATCAGTTGCGGTGATTGATGTTGCTCCTTGAACAACATTGAATGGAGTACTGATACCCTGAGTTAATGTCATACCTGCTGTAACAGTTGCTTTAATTTGCACACCATTTTCAACAGTGTTATAACGAACCCCTGTTACAGTAACTGAACTTTGTCCGGAAGGTATAGTACCGGTAACAGTACCTGTCAATGTTCCGGTACCTGTCTGCACACTTAATGAAAAGTCAGTGTTTTGATTGACATTTCCACTGAGCCCTGCATTATTTTGTGATTGCACTACTACATTGAATGTACTTGTAGATGAGGGAACTGTTGGAAATATGGAAGAAATAACAAGCTTCTCAGGAACAATGTTTGCAGCTTGACTTGAGATAGTCACTTCATCCAATCGTACGAAAGGTCTACTTCCGAATGCTCCTGTATTTAAATCATAATACAAAAAGCGAACATAGACCAAAGAAAGATTATTAACAGCACTGGGAAGTGTCACGGGGCCGATTACTTCGGCAGCTGACAATGGAGCTTTACCTGTCGTTACAAATTGGACAATGTTGCCTGATCCATCTGTTACATCGGTCCAAACATTGGGATCTCCCAAACTATACTGGACTTTTATCGCCCATTCTCTTCGTGGAGGAGTAGGTGTAAGGTGACTAAGCAATTGAGCGGTGAAAGAAACTGTTAATGCAGATCTACCGGTGGAGTTCAAAGCTACAACTGCCGCTCCGACGAATGGATTAGAACCGGAATTTCCAAATTGCAATCCATCTGTACCTAATCCTGTAATTCTAGCACCGCTTGTAAGATTATAAGCACTTGTCCAGTTTGTGGCAAGAACTAATTGACTTGCATCAGTTCCGCCATATCTATGCAATATCATATTGGCTGGATATGTCAAAGCAGCATTGGTGCTAGCCCATTCTGTAAATGTGTACGGACCTGACGACAGATTAAATGCAGTTGGATATGTCAACTGCGCAATGGATGACAATGTTGTCATACATAGCAAAAAACAATAAAGGAGAAGCCTTTTCATGGGTTTCCTGAAATGATATGTAAAAAAATGTTAATCGTTTTAATTGTGGGGATTTACCCCAATTTTAGGATAGGCAAAAATAGTAAAAATGCCTTCGATAGACATCCCTCAAATACCCTGATTATCAAAATTTATCCATGTGACTTTTTCCACAATTGTGGAAAACTTATCCCGATATGTGGATCATAAGGTGCATGGACTTAATCCCATCGGTAACGATTATGAGATATGTTCCGGTCATTAGGTGATTACCGGGGATTTTTGCCATGTTTTCCCCTTCTTGATATACAATGGAATTCACTAGTCTTCCGGTGATGTCCAAGATATTGACTCTCCCTTCATGACCCATCTCTTGCAATGGAATGATGATATCCTCCCCATATTGAACATGTAATAGCGAAATGATACGCTCTTCCTTGATTGAAAGTGGTTTGCCATATTTCACATTTGCATATCCTCTGCTTTTCATCGTGAAGCTATGTTGATTCCAATCAGAAATGTTTCCTGTAACATTTTGTATCACATATCCTTCGCTTTCGGCAAATGGAATCAATGCCAGAAGATCATGGTTGAAGGTACATGCATCGCCTGCATAGATGATGAATGATGTGTCCGTCGCAGATAATGCCACCGTGGTTTTTTTTGAAGTTGCCATGAGTTCTGTATTGGTTTCCATATTGATGAATCGAGAACCATTGATCATGCATAATGCAAAATCTTCTTCACCCGGACCTTTCCATAATCCTGAACATTCCGCATCGGTCTTTGCTTGAAATCCAATCTCCCTTCTGCTCCACCCTTCCACTTCACGAAATGCGGTGTCTGATTTCACAATGAACATCGCACCACTTGCAGATTCATAATCACAAGCTATTCCAAGTGTCATGGTGTCTTTGTAGGCAAGTGTTGGAACAATGGAAGACATCGATTGTCGCGCTCGCGGAATAATCATCCCGGCAAACAATGCAGAAGACGATTGCATCGCATGTGTTCTCAAAACGGAATGTGTTCCTTTTTTGCGATATGCTTCTTCATGCACGGATGTATCTGCAATAAATGTTTCCAAAGGTACTGCAGACCACAATGCATCTGCGCGAGCGGAATCTCTTTCCCAAGTCATGGTTGTGCTCGGACCACTATTCTGCCAATAAGCAAGACCCGTCTCTTCATTTCCATTGATGAGTCCATTCCCATGTACTTGATGCGTGAATTTCTGAGGTGTTTGTGAAATACATTTATCGATGTTCACGAATACACTGTCTATTACATTGAAGAGATGCCTCGTGATGATTGCTCCGGAATAGGAAGTCGTGATTCTCGCATAGTCAATTCCCGGAATGGAAAATGATTCCTCGACAAATGCATCTGCTCCACCGGGCTGAAGTGGAGCGCCATTTGGCGGACCCTGTCCATTCACCAAGATCACATTATGTTGTTGCGCATTGCCAACCAGATCACGCATGGAATATTGCAAATATCCCGGATCAAGAATGATCGGTAAACCATGTGTCCATAAAAGAAAAGAAGTCATGTCCGATTGAGAATGTCCTGCTCCTGCTGTACGAGCATTCCCATTTTTGGCAATGGCATGGGCATACCATTTCGGAGAACGCATGGTGACCGCACCAGCTTCCGAATTGACATTCAATCCTTGTCCAAAAGTCAAAGCAGGAAGTAATTGCGCAGCACAATAATTGGCTCGCATGTCAACCGTGGAATTGAGTTGCGAACCCAATTCATTACCAGTAAAGGAAAAAACAAGTGTTGAATCTCCCGTCAATGCAAGTTCCGGAAATCCCATCCCCAAAAATGAATCACCGAGTGCGGGATATGTTCCATCGGGTTGCAATATGGAAGTCAGCCATCGCGAACAATTCTTGAATCGAGGATCATGGAAGGGATGTCTGATGGTTCGTTTATTCAACGTGAACAATGTATCAGGATATACATGATGCATCGCGCGAAACATTGGCAACATATTGAGCATTGCATAGCGATAATAATGCGGTCCTTCGGCATATCCTGCATGTCCATCACGATTCGATTGCGCCTGAGAACCCGTGAACATGATATCATCAATCGCATTCAATGCTGTATTCAGCCAAAAGATTGGTTGATCTTCAGGAATGAGACTTTTATAATCCCTAAGAATTATCCCTGCCATGCCTATTGCTCCGGCCGTCATGAGTGCGTGATTATTACGAACCGTGCCGAAAAATGTCAAACCAAATATTGATTTCGTGGCTTCTCTATGAAATGTGATGGCAAACATCGCAAGGCGTCGCTCGATGGTATCCATTGTTGATTGTGATATTTCGGGTA
>Ga0194127_10001280_pt1 | contig 37335 bp, 29 predicted proteins | sample TA2KigC100mmetaG_FD_148624 | JGI IMG/M metagenome (GOLD analysis project Ga0194127, IMG submission 148624) | Freshwater microbial communities from Lake Tanganyika, Tanzania - TA2015036 Kigoma Deep Cast 100m | ecosystem: Environmental > Aquatic > Freshwater > Lake | place: Tanzania: Lake...
ACGCCGTAGCCGCCGATCCGCCCGCGATTCTCCTCGACGGACACTTCGGGGAGCATCGCATCGTAGAACTGCAGGCCCGCCGAATAGGTGGCATTGGCGACAATGAAGGCGAGTAGCGTCGGCCAGAAACCGATGGAGCCGAGGAGCGCCGTCAACGAAACGCAGGTGATGGTGCTCACGACGAGGAACGGCATCCGCCGCCGCGCGCGGTCCGTCATTCCGCCGAGCAGTGGGGAGATGACGAAGATGATCGCCATCGAGACCGCGGAGACGTTGCCGTACAGCGCATCGGCGCGTCCCGCCCCCACGTGGTCGCGGATGTACGCCGAGAAGTACATCGAGACCACGCCCATCGAGAAGATCGTGTTGGCGAGGTCGTAGACCCACCAGCTCACGACGGCGCGCTTCGTGATCACGTGGCCATCGGGGGCAACGTGGGCAAGCACGAGACGGTCGTTCGCTGCGGCTGACGAAGTGGCGGCGCTCATCGGCTCGGGGGGTGGAGAAGCGGAGAATGTGGCGTCGGAACTCGCGGGGCGCTACCACGACCTCGGGGGCAGGGAGCAGGGAACAGAGTGGGGTGCAGGGGACGGGGTGCGGAGTGGGGTGCGGGGTGTGGGGGATTGGGGAGGCCCGTCAGAGGGCGTTGCCTCGACACTCCTCCCCTGCATTTCACTCTGCTCCCTTTACCCTGCACCTCGCTCTGCTCCCTGTTCCCTGCACCCCACTCTGCTCCCTGTTCCCTGCACCCCACTCTGCTCCCCGTTCCCTGCACCAATGCGAAGGGGCCCGCAGCCTGATGGCTGCGGGCCCCTTCGTGTGTGCCGTATTACCAGTCGATTCGCATCCCAGCCTGCATCTGCCGGGCCGCGTAGGCGCCCGTCGCCACGCCATACGACGCGACCGGCGTCCCGGTGGCGGTGAACTGCGTGCCGCCGTACGAGAGCTTGTTGAACCAGTTGAACGCGTTGAACACTTCCGCCGAGAACGACAGCTTCTTGCCGTTCAGGTTGTAGAGCTGCCGGCTGAGGCGGAAGTCCACGGTGCGGTAGTAATTCGGGAACGCGTTGGCCGGCATGACCGTGCGGTTGCCCGACTTCGTCGGCGTGCCGCCCGTGAAGTCGTCGCCGGTGATGTTGTCGAGGTTGATGTCGCGGCCGTCAATCGACGTGTACGGACGCGGGCTCGCCACCGTGGCGATCGCCGAGATGTTGAAGCCGAACGGAATCGGCGTGACCGTCGAGAGCACGAGGCGGTGCCGCTCGTCGCCGGTGGTCCGTTGGCGGTTGAAGAGGAACGGCAGCGCGAAGTTGGGGAGGGCCGCGGTGTCGAAGTTCCCCTGATACCAGGCGAGCGTGTACGCGAGGTTGACGCGCGTCTGGTTGCGCTGGTACGTGGACGACACGAGGAACGCCGAGTACCAGGCCTCGCCGATGTCATCCCAGAGAATGATGTCGCCGTAACGCGGGGTCAGCTTGCGCGCGCTCGGCGTGACCGACTTGTCGGTGTAGTTCGGATTGCGCTGGACGTACAGGTTGGTCAGGTGCTGGCGCACGTAGTCCACGTTCACGCCGAACTGCTCGTTGAACTGGTGTCCGACGCCGAGCGACATCTGCAGGTTCTTCGGCGTCTTCATGTCGTGCGGCATGAGGATCGGGGCCGGCGAGCCGGACTGCCCCGAGATCACGCGCTGCCGGAGGACGGCCGGGTCCTTGGTCGGCAGGTTCGTGGTGGTGTTGAACGTGAAGTTGTAGACGCGCCACGTGGAGTTCTTGCGCTCCTGGAAGCCCATGAAGCTGGTGACGCGGTCATAGATGATACCCAGACCGCCGCGCACGAAGGTGCGGTTCTGCCGCGTCGGATCCCAGGAGAAGGAAATACGCGGCGAGAAGTTGCCCAGCTGGTTCTTGCGGTCACCGCGGTTCAAGTAGCCCTCGAGGGCGCCGCCCGACTGCGCCAGGCGCTGCAGCGTGGTGTCGCTCGCCCACGGCACGGTGTACTTGTTGTTCATCGTGTTGAGCTCGGCGTCGTGCCGGATGCCGAGGGACAGCGTGAAGTTGTCCTTGATGCGCCACTCGTCGTTGATGTACACGCCGGTGCTGATGCCGGTGGCGCTCGCCTTCGCGTCCTCGGTGCTGTTCGGGTCCGTGAAGCCGACCGCGATGTTCGCGAGGTACGGCATGCTCGACGTGTCGGTCAGGAACGTGAACGTGCCGTTGGAGTTGTTGGCGAAGTCCTGCGTGGCCGAGATGTTGCTCAGTTCCACGCCCGCCTTGATCGTGTGCGACCCCGACGCGTTGTCGATGCTCCACGTTGCGCGGTCAACGACGCGCAGGTGCAGCTCCTTGAGAATCAGCGGGAAGCCGGCCGTGCCGAAGACGATGCCCGGGTAGTTGAACTGCGGACCGGGCTTCAGTGGCGCTTCGTTGTGGCTCCAGCTCACGAGCTGCAGGCTGGCCTCGTTGGAGAAGTTGCCGCCGGGCTTCAGGTAGCGCTGGCGCAGCTGCGCCGTGTAGATGTCATAGTCCTGCGAGATGCCCGCGCCCTGTGACACGCGGCCGCCGAAGTTGCCCTCGCCGATCAGATAGCGCGCCGACAGCATCGCGTCGTACGTGAACTTCGGGTTCTGGACGTACGTCAGGCGCGTGAACAGCGTGTGGTTCTTGTTGGGCGCGAGGAACGAGCCCTTGTACTGTCCCCACGGGCCGCTCGTCGGATTGACGTCGAGGTAGAACGCCGTGTTCGTGAGCTCATAGCTCGTGGCGAGGAACAGCTTGTCCGCCTGCAACGGGCCGCGGAGGTTGAAGCCCAGCTGCTGGCGGTTGAAGTCCGGGACCTTCGTCTGGAAGGCGTTCTGCGTGATCATGTCCTTGTTCTGCAGGAACCCGAACGCCGATCCTTCCCACTTGTTCGTGCCGCGGCGGCTCTCCGTCGAAATGACGTACGACCCGGCGCGCGAATACTCGGCGTCATACGGGTTCACGAAGACGCGGAACTGCTCGAGCGCCTCCTGCGGCAGCGGCGACCCCGTCTGGCCGAGGCCGACGATGTTGCCGTTGAAGAGGCTCTTCATCTCCACGCCGTCCACGTAGACGTTGAAGAAGCGCAGGTCCGGCGCGCCGCCCGCCGACGGGAGCGTGCGCCCCGACTGCGGCGCGTACGTCTTGATGCCCGGGGCGATGCCCGCAAGGTTCATCAGGCCGCGCGCGTTGAGCGGCAGGTTCTCGATCTCGGCGCGCATGACCGGCGCCGACACCGTGAGGCGCTGCACCTCCACCTGCTTCACGCGCTCGCCGACGATGGTCTGGGCGGCCAGTTCGGCGACCCCCTTCTCCATGTTGAACTCGAGGCGCGCGCGCTGGCCGATGACCAGCTGCACCTGCTGGCCGATCGGCTTGTAGCCGATGGCTCGCACCGTCACCGCATAGCGGCCGGTGAAGAGGCCAAGCACGCGGAACTCGCCGTTCGCGCGGGTGACGGCGCGCACCGTCTCCTGCGTGCTGACATTGGTGACCGTCACCTGCGCGTCCGCGATCGGCTGTCCCTCCGAGCGGACGAGGCCGGTGAGGATGACGGTGTTCTGGGCGAACGCGCCGGAGGCCACGATGGCCACCAGCGTGATCGCCGCGAGCGCGTGGCTCACGAGTCGCCGCATGCGTTGACTCCTGTTGCGTGGGGTGGAGGGCGGAACGGGGATGGTGCTTGGCCTGCATACCACCGGCGCGTGACGCGGAACGCCGGTCGCGATGCGCGGGTGCGCATGGGGGCCTAAGTTAGGACGTCCTCTACGGGTGCGCCATATCTCATGGTCGGGTTGCTCACTCTTATGGTTGCCGCGGCATCGCTCGCGTCGGATGCCGCCCTTCACCCATCGGCCCCGCCGGGCCAGGACTCGGTCCGCACCGACACGCTCGCCCCCGGGGTGGTGCACGTGCGGATGGCGCGTCCCGCTGGCCCGTGGGTCGCGCACGTGCTTCGCGTGGACCTTCGCCGCGCGACACTCGGCGTCGTTCACGCGCGAGCCGGCGACCGCCTGACCTCCCGCGAGCGCACGAGCGCCATGGCGGCGCGCCACACCGCCGGCGGCGAGCGCGTGCTCGCCGCGGTCAACGCGGACTTCTTCGACCTCGCGACCGGGGCGAGCGAGAACAACGTCCTGATCGCCGGCGAGTGGTGGCGAGGAGTGAAGATCACGGATTCTCCATACGACACCTTCGACAACATCCACGCGCAGTTCGCCCTCACGGCGGCCGGGCGTCCACTGCTTGGCCGCTTCGCGTTCGACGGATGGGCGCACACGGCGCGAACCGCCTTCCCCCTGATCGCGCTCAACACGCTGCCCAGCGGCGCCCACGAGGGGAGCGCGCTCTGGACGGCGCGGGCGGGGAGCATCACCCCGCGCGACACCGTGCGCCCCACCACGGAACTCACGCTCGCCTCGGCAGGGCGCCGCGCCGACACGCTGCTCTTCGTGCGTCGCGCCGCGGCGAAGGGCGGCGGCAGCGCCATCCCGGCCGACGGCGCCGTGCTGGCCGCGTACGGCGGCCGCGCGGTCGCGCTCGATTCCACCGTGGACGGCGACACGGTGCGGATCACCCTCGCCGCCGCGCCGGCCGTCGGAAGCGCCGCCGACCCGCCCGCCCTCATCGTCGGCGGGTGGCCCCGCATCCTGCGCGACGGGCGCAACATCGCGCCGCTCGCGCCCGCTGAGGAGGGGACGATCTCGCGCAACGCCGAGATGCGGCATCCCCGCACGGCCGTCGGGTTCACGCGCGACAGCGCCACCCTGCTCCTCGTCACGGTCGATGGCCGCTCCGCGCAAAGCGTCGGCATGACACTTGTCGAGCTCGCCGATTTCATGAAGGGCCTCGGCGCCTGGAACGCCCTCAACTTCGATGGCGGCGGCTCGACCACGATGGTGGTGGGCGGCAAGGTCGTGAACACGCCATCAGACCGAACGGGTGAGCGGGAGGTGGGGAGTGCACTGCTGGTGGTGCAGGGAGCAGGGAACAGAGTGGGGTGCAAGGTGAAGGGAGCAGAGTGAGGTGCAGGGGGAAGGGAGCAGAGTGAGGTGCAAGGTGAAGGGAGCAGAGTGGGGTGCAGAGTGGAGGGAGCAGAGCGAAGTGCAGGGGAAGAGTGCCGTCACATCGCTCGCCGCGCGCTGAATTACCGCCCCAATCCGCCGCACCCCTCACTCCACACTGCACCCCGTCCCCTGCACCCCACTCTGCTCCCTTCCCCTGCACCCCACTCTGGTCTCTGCTCCCTGCACCCCACTCTGCTCCCTTCCCCTGCACCCCACTCTGTTCTCTGCTCCCTGCACCCAACAGAACGCCCCGCCGTCCACAGGACGGCGGGGCGTTCTGCTGCAATCCGTGCTACGTTAGGTCGTCTGCGCCCAGCGGCGACAGATCGTCGGCCACCGACGGCAGCGGGCCCAGGTCGCCCAGCCCGAACTCGGGCTCCGGCATCGCCGGCGCCTCGACGTCCATGTCCACCTGCTGGTACCGGTACATCCCGGTGCCGGCGGGGATCAGGTGGCCGATGATGATGTTCTCCTTGAGACCGAGGAGGTTGTCCTTGGCGCCGCGGATGGCCGCATCGGTGAGCACGCGCGTCGTTTCCTGGAACGACGCCGCCGAGATGAACGACTGCGTGGTGAGGCTCGCCTTCGTGATGCCGAGCAGCAGCGGCTCGGACGTCGCCGGCACGGCCTTCTTCTTCTTCGCCTTGTCGTTGGCGTCGCGGAAGGCCGCCTTGTCCACGTGCTCGCCCTCGAGGAACTCGGTGTGCCCGGACTCGAGAACGCGCACCTTCTGCAGCATCTGGCGCACGATCACGCCGATGTGCTTGTCGTTGATCTTCACGCCCTGCAGGCGGTACACCTCCTGCACCTCGTTGAGCAGATACTCCTGCACGGCGCGCGGTCCCTTGATGCGCAGGATGTCGTGCGGGTTCACCGGGCCCTCGGAGAGGCGGTCACCGGCCCGCACGCGGTCGCCCTCGTGCACGCGCAGGTGCTTGCCGGCCGCCACTTCGTACAGCTGGGCCGGCGACTGCTCGTCGATGCTCCCGCTGCCGTCCACCGGCTGGACGAAGATCTCGCGCTTGCCGCGCTTGATGTCGCCAAAGCGCACCACGCCGTCGATCTCCGAGATGGTCGCCGGATCCTTCGGCCGACGGGCCTCGAAGAGCTCGGCCACGCGCGGCAGGCCGCCGGTGATGTCGCGGGTCTTGTAGGCCTCGCGGCTGATCTTGGCGATCGTCGTGCCCGCCGCCACCGCCTCGCCGTCCTCGATGATAAGCTGCGCCCCCACCGGGATGACGAAGTCGCGCACCTTCTTCTCCTTCCCGCCCTTCGTCTGCCAGACCTCGATGTGCGGGTGGAGCTTCTTCTCGCGGTCCTCGATGACGACGCGCTGGCGCAGGCCGGTGAGCTCGTCGAGCTCCTCGGCGAACGACTCGTCCTCGACGAGGTCGACGAACTTGATGGTGCCCTCGGTGTCGGTGATGATCGGGTTGGTGTACGGATCCCACGTGAACACCACCGCTTCCTTCTTCACCTCATCGCCGTCGTTGACCATGAGCAGCGCGCCGAGCGGCACGTGCAGGCGCGCGGCGACGGGGGCGTTCTTCTCCCGCGACCCACGGACGAAGAGCTCGCCCTCGTACGACGTGACGATGCGCTGGCCCTCGGCGTTGCGCACGGTGACCAGGCGGTCGCCGTACTCGACGATGCCCGACACCTTCGACTTGCGGGCCGTCTGCTCGGCGATGCGCGCCGCGGTGCCACCGATGTGGAACGTGCGGAGCGTGAGCTGCGTGCCCGGCTCGCCGATTGACTGCGCGGCGATGATGCCGATGGCCTCGCCAATGTCCACCATCTGCATGGTGGCCAGGTTGCGGCCGTAGCACATGCGGCACAGGCCGCGCTTCGCCTCGCACGTGAGCACCGACCGGATCTTGATCGACTCGATGCCGGCGTCCTCGATGGCCCGGGACGTGTCCTCATCGATCATCTGGCCGGCCTCGACGAGCAGGGCCGGGCGCCCCGCCTCGTCGCGGAGCTGCGGGTCGTACACGTCCTCGGCGGCGACGATGCCGACGATGCGCTCCGACAGCGGCTCGATGATGTCCTCGCCTTCCTTCAGCGCCGACACCTCGAGACCCATGATCGTGCCGCAATCCTCCTCAGTGATCGTCACGTCCTGCGCGACGTCGCAGAGGCGGCGGGTCAGGTAGCCGGCGTCGGCCGTCTTGAGCGCCGTGTCGGCCAGACCCTTGCGGGCGCCGTGCGTCGAAATGAAGTACTCGAGCACCGAGAGGCCTTCACGGAAGTTCGACTTGATCGGGCTCTCGATGATCTCGCCGATGCCGCCGGTGAGCTTCTTCTGCGGCTTCGCCATCAGGCCGCGCATGCCGGCCAGCTGGCGGATCTGGTCGCGCGAGCCGCGCGAGCCGGAATCGAACATCATGAACACCGGGTTGAAGCCCGTCTGCGACTCCCGCATGCGCTTGACCATCGCGTCGGCGATGTCGTTGTTCGCGTGCGTCCAGGTGTCGATGACCTTGTTGTAGCGCTCGCCGTTCGTGATGTTGCCGGTGGCGTACGCCTTCTGGAAGCGCTCCACGCGGGTGCCGGCCTCCTCGAGCAGCGTCTCCTTCTCCTCCGGGATCTCAAGGTCCGAGATGCCGATGGACACGCCGCCGCGGGTGGCGTTGCGGAAGCCGAACTCCTTGAGGCGGTCGAGGAAGGCCACCGTCGCGGCCAGCCCCGAGGCGCGGTACGCCTCGAAGACCAGCTCGGAGAGCGCCTTCTTCTTCATGTCGCGGTTCTGGAACGGCAGTTCGGGCGGGATGATCTCGCTGAACAGCACGCGTCCGGCCGTCGTCACCTGCCACGACACTTCGCCGTCTTGGCCGCGCACGAGGTATCGCAGCGCCGAGTGCGTCCCCAGACGGCCCGTGGCGAGCGCCATCTCCACCTCGGCGGCGTTCGTGTACGCGGGCAGCTTGGCGACGCGCTTGGCGTCCTTCACGAGGGCGTCAAAGTCGGCCGGCGCCTTGGTCGCGAAGTAGCAGCCGAGCACGATGTCCTGGCTGGGCTCGGCGACCGGGCGGCCGTCGGCCGGCTTGAGGATGTTGTTCGACGACAGCATCAGCACGCGGCACTCGAGCTGCGCCTCGAACGAGAGCGGCACGTGCACCGCCATCTGGTCGCCGTCGAAGTCGGCGTTGAACGCCGCGCAGACGAGCGGATGGATGCGGATGGCCTTGCCTTCCACGAGCACCGGCTCGAACGCCTGGATGCCCAGGCGGTGCAGCGTCGGCGCGCGGTTGAGCAGCACCGGATGGTCGCGGATGATCTCCTCGAGGATCTCGTACACCTCGGGGCTCTCGCGCTCCACGATCTTCTTGGCCCGCTTCACCGTCTCGGCGATGCCCTTCTCCACGAGCTTGTGGATGATGAACGGCTTGAACAGCTCCAGCGCCATCGCCTTGGGCAGGCCGCACTGGTGCAGCTTGAGCTCCGGGCCCACCACGATGACCGAGCGGCCCGAGTAGTCCACGCGCTTGCCGAGCAGGTTCTGGCGGAACCGCCCCTGCTTGCCCTTGAGCATGTCGGAGAGCGACTTCAGCGGGCGCTTGCCGCGGCCGCGGATCGCCTTCGAACGGCGGCCGTTGTCGAACAGCGCGTCCACCGCCTCCTGCAGCATGCGCTTTTCGTTGCGCAGGATGACCTCCGGCGCGCGGTGCACGATCAGCTTCTGCAGGCGGTTGTTGCGGTTGATGACGCGGCGGTACAGGTCGTTGAGGTCAGACGTGGCGAAGCGCCCGCCGTCGAGCGGCACGAGCGGCCGCAGGTCGGGCGGGATCACCGGGATCACGTCCATGATCATCCACTCGGGCTTGTTGCGGATGTCCGAGTGGTCGCCCGAGTTGCGGAACGCGTCCACGATCTTGAGGCGCTTGAGCATCTGCTTCTTCTTGTGCTGCGACGTCTCGACCGCCACGCTGGCGCGCAGCGTCTCGGCCACCTTGTCGACGTCGAGGCGGCGGAGCAACTCGCGCACGGCGGGGGCGCCGATCTCGGCCTGGAAGGCCGTGTCGCCCTCAGCCTTCGCCTTCTGGCGCAGCTCGATGAACTGCTCCTCGTCGAGCAGGTCGTTGACGCGCACCTCCTGCTCGCCGGCGTCGATGACGACGTAGTTCGAGTAGTAGATCACCTTCTCGAGATCACGGAGCGTGAGGTCGAGAACGTTGCCCATCGGGCTGGGCAGCGTCTTGAAAAACCAGATGTGGGCCACCGGCACGGCGAGTTCGATGTGCCCCATGCGGTCACGGCGCACCTTGCTCAGCGTCACCTCCACGCCGCAGCGGTCGCAGATCACGCCGCGGTAGCGGATGCGCTTGTACTTGCCGCAGTGGCACTCCCAGTCCTTCACCGGACCGAAGATGCGCTCGCAGAAGAGGCCGTCCTTCTCCGGCTTGAACGAGCGGTAGTTGATGGTCTCGGGCTTGGTCACCTCGCCCCACGACCACCACGAACGCAGGCCGGCCATCTCCAGCCGCTCCCGCTCCTTCGGGTCGCGCGGGCCGCGGATCTCCTCCGGGCTCGCGATGCGAACCTGGATGAAGTCGAACGCCGAGGCGCGCTGCTCGCGCGCGTTGCGGAAATCAATCATCGGTTATTCCTCGCTCCCGTTCCCGAAGGACCCGCCGAAGGTTTCGTTCGCGTCCATCGTGACGTGGATGCCCAGCGCCTGCAGTTCCTTGACGAGCACGTTGAACGACTCCGGCGTCCCCGGCTCGGGCAGGTTCTGCCCCTTCACGATCGCCTCGTACACGCGGCTGCGGCCGTTCACGTCGTCCGACTTGACGGTCAGGATCTCCTGCAGCGTGTGCGCCGCGCCGTAGGCCTCGAGGGCCCACACTTCCATCTCGCCGAAGCGCTGGCCGCCGAACTGCGCCTTGCCGGCCAGCGGCTGCTGCGTCACCAGCGAGTACGGCCCGATGCTCCGGGCATGGATCTTGTCGTCCACCAGGTGGCTGAGCTTGAGCATGTACACCTGACCCACCGTCACCGGGCTGGTGAACGTCTCGCCGCTCCGCCCGTCGCGCAGGCGGATCTTGCCGAACGGCATGATGCCGGCCAGCCCGAGCAGCTCCACGGCCGCCGCGTCGACGTCCGCCTCGCTCTTCCGGCCGAGCGTCGCGGCCAGCGCGGGGAGCCCGCGCGCCTCGAGCAGCTCGGCCGCGCTCAGCGCGTCCAGCTTCTCGATCTCCTTGCCCACCTTCTTGAACTCGGCCTTCCGCGCGGCGTAGTCCTCGTCCTCGACCGCCGATTCGTGGAACGCCTTCTCGTTGCGCAGGTTCGCGTGCTCGCGCTCGGCCAGCTCCTTCGCCGCCGCCGCCAGGTAGTCGCGCACCGCCGTGAAGATCTCCTTCGTCTCCGCCGACATCGCCCGCCCGTGCAGGTCGTTCAGCGTGGCGTCGGCGAGCAGCTCCACCTTGTCGATGTTCTCCGCCGACGGCTTGATGTCGGCGAGCAGGTGGCGCACTTCCTTGTCGGTGATCAGCGGCGCCTCGGCCTGCAGGCCGAGCGACGCCTTGGCCCAGGTCACCCCGGCCAGGCGCAGCAGCAGCCCGATCTCGCGCTCGTTGGCGCCGGCGAAGACCGGCGTCTTGGCATAGAACCCGAGCAGCTTGGCCGCCCAGCCCAGGTGCGTCTCGAGGATCTGGCCGACGTTCATGCGGCTCGGCACGCCGAGCGGGTTGAGCACGATGTCCACCGGACGGCCGTCCGGCAGGAACGGCATGTCCTCCTCCGGCACGATGCGGGCCACGATGCCCTTGTTGCCGTGGCGGCCGGCCATCTTGTCGCCCACCGAGATCTTGCGCTTCTCGGCGCGGTAGACCTTGACCAGCTGGATCACGCCCGGCGGCAGTTCGTCGGGCTGCAGGATGCGGTCGATGCGCTCCTCCGCCTTCTCCTCGATGCGGGCCTTCACCTCGTTGGCCGCCTCGATGATCTCGCGCACCTCCTCGTTCACCTTCTTGTTGCCGACGCGGAACGTCTTGAGGTCGAGCGTGGCGAGGCGCAGCGTCCCGAGGATCTCCTCGGTGAGCTTCGTCCCCTTGGCGATCGCCTCCTCCACCGTGCCGCTCTTGAGCGCAAGTTCGACGGTCTGCCCGATGAGCAGCTCCTTGATCTCCTCATCGCGCACGTCGTTGACGCGCACCTTCTCCTCGCCTTCGAGGCGGCGCACGTCGCCGATCCGCTCGCCGCGGTCCTTCTCAACCACCTGGTCCTCGACGCGCGAGAAGATCTTGACGTCGATGACCACGCCCTCCATGCCCGGGGGCACCTTGAGCGACGAGTCTTTCACGTCCTTCGCCTTCTCGCCGAAGATCGCGGTGAGCAGCTTCTCTTCCGGCGACAGCTCCGTCTCGCCCTTCGGCGTGATCTTGCCGACGAGGATGTCGCCGGGCTTCACGTGGGCGCCGATGCGCACGATGCCGCGCTCGTCGAGGTCGATCAGCGAATCCTCGGAGACGTTCGGGATCTCGCGCGTGATCTCCTCCTGTCCGCGCTTGGTGTCGCGGACGTGGAGTTCGAGCTCCTGGATGTGGATCGACGAGTAGACGTCGTCCTTCACCAGGCGCTCGGAGAGCACGATGGCGTCCTCGAAGTTGTGCCCGTACCACGGCATGAACGCCACGGTCACGTTGCTGCCGAGCGCGAGCTGGCCGTGCTCGGTGGCCGCCCCGTCGGCGAGCACGTCGCCGGCCTTCACCTTCTGCCCGAGCTTGACGGCCGGGCGCTGGTTGATGGCCGTGTCCTGGTTGGTGCGCCAGTACTTCTTGAGCCGGTAGCGGTCCTGCGCGCTGAGGCGGGCGAGCGGGGCGTCAGCGTCGCGCTTCCCGTCCTTGCCCTGGCCAGCGTCGACGATGATCTCGTCCGCCGTCACGCGCGTCACCACGCCCGCGCGGCGCGCGATGACCACCGCGCCGGAGTCCTGCGCCACCTTCTCCTCAAGCCCCGTGCCCACCACCGGCGTCTGGGGATTGAGCAGCGGCACCGCCTGGCGCTGCATGTTGCTCCCCATCAGCGCGCGGTTGGCGTCGTCATGCTCGAGGAACGGAATGAGCGCCGCGGCGATGGACACCACCTGCTCCGGCGCGACATCCATATAGTCGATGCGCGACGGCGGCACGAGCGGCACGTCCGACTGCTGGCGGCTGAGCACCAGCTCGTCCACAAACGTCCCATCCGCGTTCAGCTTGGCGTTCGCCTGCGCGATGATCGCGTCCTCCTCGCGGTTGGCGTCGAGCCACTCCACCTCGCCCGTCACCTTGCCGTTCTTGACCACGAGGTACGGCGTCTCCACGAAGCCGAGGTCGTTGACCCGCGCAAAGCAGGCCAGCGACGTGATCAGGCCGATGTTCGGCCCTTCCGGCGTCTCGATGGGGCACATGCGGCCGTACTGCGAGTAGTGCACGTCGCGCACCTCGAAGCCGGCGCGCTCGCGCGTCAGGCCGCCCGGGCCGAGCGCCGAGAGGCGGCGCTTGTGCGTCAGCTCGGCCAGCGGGTTCGTCTGGTCCATGAACTGCGAAAGCTGCGACGACCCGAAGAAGGCCTGGATGACCGCCGACACCGTGCGCGCGTTGACGAGGTCGTCGAGCGCGATTTTCTCGGTGTCCTGGTTGATGCTCATCCGCTCCTTGACCAGGCGCGCCATGCGCGACAGGCCGACGGAGAACTGGTTCGCGATCAGCTCGCCCACCGAGCGGATGCGGCGGTTGCCGAGATGGTCGATGTCATCCGTGTGCCCGCGTCCCTCGTGGAGTTCCACGAGGTAGCGCAGGATGGCCACGAAATCGTCCACCGTGAGCACCGTCGTGTCGGGCGACGTCGGCAGGCCGAGGCGCTGGTTGATCTTGTAGCGCCCCACGCGGCCCAGGTCGTAGCGCTTCGGCGAGAAGAAGAGCCGCTCGAGCGCCTGCTTCGCCGTCTCCTTGTTGGGCGCGTCGCCCGGACGGAGCAGCGAGTAGATCTGCTTGAGCGCCTCGTCCTCGGCGCGCGTCGGGTCCTTGGCCAGCGTGTTCTTGATGAGCTGGCTCTCCACGCGCCCCGACGGGGCGAAGACGTGCACGCGGTGCAGGTCGGCCTTCCGGAGGCGCTTGCAGAGCATCTCCTTGAGCTGCTGGCCGGCCTCGGCGATCACCTCGCCCGTCGCCGGGTCGATGACGTCGAGGGCGATCACGCGAGCGGTGTTCCGCTCCCCGCGCTCGATGGCGTCGAGCTCGTCGCGGAGGTCCACCGCCATGTACGAGGCGAAGACCTTCACCCGGTCGATCTTCTGGCGGCGGAGGCGGTTGAACACCTCCTCGGTGAGCTCGTCGCCCACCTTGACGAGGAGGAGGTTCTCGTCGCGCTCGCGCTGGGCGCGGGCCTTCTTGGTCTTCGGCTTCGGCGCGTCGACCGCGGCGGCCTCGCCGGCGAGCTCGATGTCCTCGGCGATGATGGCGCCCAGCACCTCGCGGTTCTCAGCGCGCCCCTCGCGCTTCTTGGCGAGGTCGAGGTCACGCACCGCGAAGAAGAGGCGGAGGATGTCCGCGTTGCTCCCGTAGCCGAAGGCGCGCAGGAGCGCCGTCGCCGGGAACTTCTTCTTCTTGTCGATGTGGACGTAGATGATGTCGTGGATGTCCACGGTGAACTCCACCCACGACCCGCGGAACGGAATGATCCGCGACGAGATGAGGCGCTGGCCGTTGGGGTGCGTGCTCTCCTCGAACACCACGCCCGGCGAGCGGTGGAGCTGCGACACGATCACGCGCTCGGCCCCGTTGATCACGAAGGTGCCGAGGTTGGTCAGCAGCGGGAGCTCGCCGAGGTAGACTTCCTTGCGGATCTCGTTCTTGAGCCGCTTGCCGTTGCCGGCGTCCTCGAAGACGCGCAGCGACAGCGTCGCCTTGAGCGGCGCCGAGTACGTCATGTCGCGCTCGATGCACTCCTCGACCGAGTACTTCGGCTCGCCGAGGGAGTACTTCTCGAATTCGAGCGAGAAGTTTTGGTGGACGTCCTCGATGGGGAACAGGTCGCGGAAGACCCGCTCCAGTCCGACGTCTTCCTTGTGCCGGGCGGCGGCATCCAGCTGGAGCAGCGACTCGAAGGCGCGCACCTGGATGTCGAGGAGATGGGGCATCTCCATCCGCTCGTCGAGCTTGGCGAACGAAATCTGCTTGATCATTGCGATTCCGGGAGTTCCGGTGGACAGGCAAAAAGCGCCCGAGCCCGGCCGCGCGCGGAAGGCGCGCGGGCGGGTCGGTGCGTGCACTGCGTCAGTTGTGCGGCGGGACGTGGCGTGCGATCACGGGGTCGTTGGGGCAGAGGGTGGGACCCCGGCGGCGCGGACAACCCGCGCCGCCGGCAACCCTCCGGCCTTACTTGACCTCGATCACCGCGCCTTCGGCCTCGAGCTTGGCCTTCAGCTGCGCGGCCTCGTCCTTCGAGACGCCGGCCTTCACGGTCTGCGGCGCGCCGTCGACCAGGTCCTTGGCTTCCTTCAGCCCGAGGCCGGTGATCTCGCGGATGACCTTGATGACCTGGATCTTCTTGGCGCCGGCTTCCTTGAGCGTGACCGTGAACTCGGTCTGCTCCTCGGCCGCGGCCGCGGCACCCGCGCCGCCGCCCGCCGGGGCGCCCGCCGCGACGGCGGCGCCCGTGACGTTGAACTTCGTCTTGAACGCGTCGATGAGCTCGACCAGCTCGATGACCGACTTGTTGCCGATCGCCTCGAGGATTTCGTCGTTGCTCAGGGTCGTGGTAGCCATGGTTTCGTTCTCCGTGTGTCTCCCAGGAATCCTGGGGCGTGATGGATCAGGCGGACGCCTGGGGAATCAGTTGGTGCTGCCTTCGAGCTGGGTCTTCCGCGCCTCGAGGGCGAGCGCGAACGACATCAACAGACTGTTGAGGTACCCGGCGAACATGCTGAGCGCCTCGTCGCGGGTCGGCATGGTGGCGAGCTTCGTCACCATCGCCTGATCAACCACCGCGCCTTCATACACCCCGCCCTTCACCGCCGGGCGATGGTCATTGGCCTTTGCGAACTCGGCGAGGACCTTGGCCGCGGCGATCGGATCCTTCGCCACCACCACGCCCGTCGGGCCCTTGATCGGCTGCCCCACCAGCCCGCACTCGTTCACCGCGCGGATGGCCAGCGAGTTCTTGATCACCACGTACTCCACGCCGGCCTTGCGCAGGCGGCGGCGGAGCTCCGTCATCCGCTTCACGTTCAGCCCCGTGAAGTCGGTGTAATACAGCGCGTTTGCGCCCTTGATCTTGGCGCTGAGCTCGGCGACGAGCTTTTCCTTTTCAGTGCGATTCATGGCTCGTTACCGGTACGGGGTGGTGTCGACCTTCACCCCCGGGCCCATCGTCGACGAGACCGACAGGTTCCGGACGTAGACGCCCTTCGCGGCGGCCGGCTTGGACCGGACGATCTGGTCCATGAACGCGCCGAAGTTCGTCTCAAGGGCGTCGAGCCCGAACGAGACCTTGCCGATCTTGGCGTGCACGTTGCCGCCCTTGTCGACGCGGAACTCGATCTTGCCCGCCTTGGTCTCCTTCACGGCCTGGCCGATGTTCATCGTCACCGTCCCCGCCTTGGGGTTCGGCATCAGCCCGCGGGGGCCGAGCACGCGTCCCAACTGGCCGACCTGGCCCATCTGGTCCGGGGTGGCGATCATGACGTCGAAGTCGGTCCAGCCTTCCTTGATCTTCGCGATGTACTCCGTGCCGACGAAGTCGGCGCCGGCGGCCTCGGCTTCCTTGGCCTTGTCGCCGACGGCGATGACCAGCACGCGCACGGTCGCGCCCGTCCCCGCGGGGAGGACGACGGTGCCGCGCACCACCTGGTCGGCGTGGCGCGGGTCGACGCCGAGGCGGACGACCACTTCCACCGTCTCGTCGAACTTCGCGAACGCGCCCGTCTTCACGAGCTCGAGCGCCTGCTTCGCGGCGTACGCCTTTTCAGGGGCGACCTTCGCGGCAGCGGCGCGGAACTTCTTGCCATGGGTCGTAGCCATCAGTCCTTGACCTCCACGCCCATCGAGCGCGCGGCGCCGGCCACCATCGCCATCGCCGACTCAATGGAGTCGCAGTTGAGGTCCGGCATCTTGAGCTCGGCGATCTTCTTGATCTGCGCCTTGCTGATGGAACCGACCTTGTTGCGGTTGGGCTGGCCCGACCCCTTGTCCAGTCCCAGCTCCTTCTTGATGAGGACAGCCGCAGGCGGCGTCTTCAGGATGAAGGTGAAGGACTTGTCGGCGTAGATCGTGATCTCGACCGGGAGAATCGTATCCTGGCCCTGCGTCCGAGCGTTAAACTCTTTGCAGAAACCCATGATGTTGATTCCCTGCGGGCCGAGCGCGGTGCCGACCGGCGGGGCCGGGTTCGCCTTGCCTGCAGGAATCTGCAGCTTGACGAAACCGACGACCTTTTTTGCCATGGTGCTCCTCTGACGTTCGGGCAGGGCGCCCATCGCCCCGCCGACTCCCACGGTGTGATTAGCGAGGTCGTGGTGGGCCTCGGTGCACGAGTACAGCAGCCTTCGTGCGAGGCAAACTCATTGACGGTGGACTGTGGACGGTGGACGGTGGATCTACCGTCAACCGTCTACCGTCAACCGTCAGTTCGGCGGCAAAGCGGCCAGCGCGGTTGAGGATCCGCGCTGCCGTGGGCGCTCCGCCTAGTGCGCCCGCAACTGCAGGTAGTCCAACTCCACGGACGTCGGGCGCCCGAACAGCGACACCGACACCCGCACCTTGCCCTTGTCGGGCATCACTTCCTCGACCACGCCGTTGAAGTCCGAGAACGGACCGTCGGTAATGGCCACCGCCTGCCCGACGAGGAAGGGGATCTCCTCCTTGGGCGGCGCTTCCTCCGCCTCGTCGGCGATGCCGAGGAGGCGGCGCACTTCGTCGTCACGCAGCGGCTGCGGGTCGCGATCCTTGCCGACGAACTTGATGACGCCCTGGATGCTCCCGATCGTGTGGAGCGTGTCCTCGTGCGCCTCCAGCTCGACCAGCACGTAGCCCGGGTACACCTTGCGCTCGACCGTGACCTTCTTGCCGTTCTTGATCTCGACGACTTCCTGCGTCGGCACCAGCGCCTGCCGGATGGCGCGCGCCTCGGCCGGCGCCGGATCCGCGTCGATCTTCCGCTGGATCAGGTTCCGGACCTTGTTCTCGTGCCCAGACGTCGTCTGGATCGCGTAAAACCGGTGCGCCACGAACACTCCTAGAACGACGAAGGGAGACGCACCAGCAGCTGCTGGAGGATGACGTCCATCAGGGCAATGACGCCGCCGATGAACAGCGAGAGCAGCACGACGCCGATGGCAAGCTGGCGCACCTGCGGTGCGTCCGGCCAGGTCACCCGCTTCATCTCGGCCATCACGTCATGATAGAACGCAACGGTCTTCTGCACGGGTCCCTGCTGCGGCACCACTTCGGCGGCCATGTTACTTGGTCTCCTTGTGGACCTGGTGCTTGTTGCAGCGCGGGCAGTACTTCTTCCACTCGACGCGCTCGGGGTGCAGGCGCTTGTTCTTGGTGGTGAAGTAGTTGCGGTTCTTACACTCGCTGCACGCGAGGATGATCTTGTCGCGGGGCATTTCAAAAACCTCGTGCGTCCTGCGGGTATTGGCGGTTCACGGTTGACCGCCCCCGTGGCACTCTGTGCCATGCAAAACTCCCTGCTCCCTTCTCCCTGCACCGGCGACCGCACCTGCAAGCTGGCGACCGGGATTGAACCGGTGACCTCACCCTTACCAAGGGTGTGCTCTACCGACTGAGCTACGCCAGCAACTCCGATCCCGCCGACTACAAATCGCCGCACCAATCACTGCGCGGCGACGTCCCGCGGTTTCCACCGTCCACCGTCAACCGTCCACTGTCTGCCTCTAAGCGGGAGACGGGGCTCGAACCCGCGACATCAAGCTTGGAAGGCTTGCGCTCTACCAGCTGAGCTACTCCCGCGAGTCCTCCGACCTGCTCGCTCGCCCTGCCACACCGTGCAACGGGAGCTCGTCACTTCCGCCACACCGCATCACCGTCGAGTGGTGGGGGAAGGATTCGAACCTTCGAAGGCATACGCCGGCAGATTTACAGTCTGCTCCCGTTGGCCACTTGGGTACCCCACCTAATACTCCCCTGCTCCCTGCTCCCTGCACCGCACGTGATGCGGACCCTTTCGCCTTCACCGCACACGCAGAGCTGACGGCGAGAGTCGAACTCGCAACCGCTTGATTACAAATCAAGTGCTCTGCCAGTTGAGCTACGTCAGCGACTGGCCGTTTTTTTGCGAGACTAGTAGAATACTCGCCTTCTCGGCAAGTGTCAAGCCGTTGCAATTGTTGGCTTTAGGGCGGTTGGAGGGGGCGGCCTAGCGCACCTTCTTCCAGCGCGCGCCCTGCGGGGTGTCTTCGACGGTTATCACCTTTTTTTCCAACGCCTTGCGGATCTGGTCCGCCGCGGCGAAGTCCCGCCGTCCCCGGGCTGCCTTTCGGGCCTCGAGTTGCTGCTCAACCCAGGTGGACAGCGACGCGTCCACCCCCTCCTGCTCGGGGACGATATCAAGCACCGAGTTCGCGCGCGAAAACGCCTCGCACGCCGCCGCCAAACCGGCCGCATCATTGCCGCGCCGATCGAGCTCCGCGTTGGCCTGATGAATGAAGACGAACAGCGCCGCCTGCGCGCGCGGCGCGTTCAGGTCGTCACGCAGCGCCTCGTCGAACTCGGCGCGGAACGTCTCGGCCACCTCAGCGAGCTTGGGCGTGCCGCCAACCGCCGACGCCAGCCGCTCGGCGAAGTCACCAACACGACGCACCGCTTCGATGCTCGCCTCGAGGGCCGCGCCCGAGAGGTTGAGCTGTTTCCGATAGTGCGTCGAGAACATCAGGTGGCGCACCGCCGCCGCGCCCACGCGCTGGGCCCGCAGGTCGTCCACCGTCGCCACGTTGCCGACGCGCTTGGCCATCTTGCTGCCGTCGGTGAGCAGGAACTCGCCGTGGCACCAGAAGCGCGCGAACGGTTTCCCCGTCGCCGCCTCGCTCTGCGCGATCTCGTCCTCGTGGTGCGGGAACTGCAGGTCCACGCCGCCGGTGTGGATGTCGATGGTCTCGCCGAGGAGGCTCATCGCCATCGCCGAGCACTCGAGGTGCCACCCCGGCCGGCCGCGCCCCCACGGCGAATCCCACGCCGCGCCGCACGCCTCGTCGGCCGGCGTCGCCGCCTTCCACAGCGCGAAGTCCTGCGCGTTCTCCTTGGCGTAGTCATCCTGCGCCACGCGCGCCCCGGCCTTGAGTTCCCTCGTGTCGAGGCGCGAGAGCCGCCCGTAGCCGGGGAACTTGTCGATCGCGAAGTAGACCGTCCGGTCCTCGGCCTGATATGCAACGCCCCTCTTCTCCAGGCGCTCGACCAACGCCACCATTTCCGCGATGAAGTCGGTGGCGCGCGGATAGTGCTCCGCCGCTTCGATGCGCAGGTAGTCGCGGTCGGCGAAGAACAGCGTCACCACCGGTTCCGTCACGTCGCGGATGGACTTCCCCTGCTCCGTCGCTCGCCGGATGATCTTGTCGTCCACATCCGTCAGGTTCATCACCTGGCGCACCTTGAAGCCCGTGTGCCGGAGGGCGCGGCGCAGCAGGTCGGCCATCAGGAAGGTGCGGAAGTTCCCGAGGTGCGCCGGATTGTAGACGGTGGGGCCGCACGCATACAGGCGTACGGTTTCGCCGTCGGCCGGGGCAAACGGCTCGACGCTGCGCGTCAGCGAGTTGTAGAGGCGGAACTCGGGCATGCCGGAAAGCTAGCCGGGGGCCTAGGGCACCGTCCACCGCCCCGGCGGCTCGGTGACCACGCGTGAACGCAGCACGCGAATCCCCTCGCGCTGGCACAGAGCGAGCACCTCCTCGGCCGATCGGTCGGCCAGCGGCACGCGCACGGCGCCGTCACGACGGCACGACGCGGCGAGGTGCCGGCGCAGCCGTGCGGCGGCAATGCGCGGCGCGCCCACGGCCAGCTCCAGGGCGCTGCGCGGCGCGGCGGCGCGCGGGTCGACCCAGGCGACGATGCGCCCGGCGCGCAGCAGCGCGGCGCGGTGCGCCACGCCGGCGAGCACGCCGAGGTCGGCCGCGCCGAGGAGCACGGCAATGCCACTGGCGGCGATCACCTGCAGGGCGTGCCGCATCGTGCGGCGAGCCGATGGATCGAGACCGTCAAGCGCGCTGTCGAGGGCGATCAGGCTTGGTGTCCCCTGCAGCGCGGCGGCCAGCGCTACGAGGCGACGGTCCACGGGCGCCAGCGCGCCGACCCGCGTGCCGAGTTGGTGCACAAGCCCGATTCGTGCCGCCCAGAGTTCCTCGACCGCCACGCGCTCCGCCCCGAGGAGTTCGCGCTGAGCGGCGGCGAAGCGCAACGCCTCGCGCACCGTGAGAAACTCGTGCAGCACGGCATGCGACGGGACGAAGGCGGCGAATCGCACGGGACAGACCGGCGCGCCCAGCCACGTGAGCGAGCCCGAGTCCTGGCGCAGCATGCCGGTGGTGATGCGCAGGAGCGTGCTCTTTCCCGCCCCGGGCGGGCCGGCAATGCCGACGATCTCGCCCTCCTGCACCTCGCCGCTCGCGCCGTCGAGGGCCACGACGCCGCCGGCCCGGCCGGTGAACGCCGCGCCGTAGCGCTTGCGAAGGTTGATGAATGAGACGACGGCGTCGGACACGGGGCGCTCCGGTGAGGACGCGACGAAGGTGCGTCCAACGACCGGAGTGCGTGTCACCTTTTGCTCGCACCACGGAGCGAAATCCCGCGCGAGGATTCCGTGCGCGGCGCGGGTGCGGGCGGGTTGCGGTCGCGTGCCGCTAGGCGGGGTCGACGGCGGCCGGCGCCGCGTCGTCGCCATACGTGCGCTCGACCAGCAGCTTGCGCACGACGACGAGGAGCACGGCGAGACCCGGCACGGCCACGAGCAGGCCCAGCGGGCCGAGCAGCTTGCCGCAGATGAGCACGCTCATGATGGTCAGCACCGGGGGCAGGTTCGCGTGCTTGTGCATGATGAGCGGATTGACGAGCTGGTTCTCCACGAAGTGGATGACGAAGCCGAACGCGACGACAAGCAACGCGCGCAGCCAGTCGCCGTCGGCGAGGACGAAGAACGCGGGAAGGAGCGACGAGACGAGCGTGCCGAAGAACGGCACGAGGGCCACGAGCCCGGTGAAGATCCCGAACGCGAGGTAATACGGGACACCGAGCAGCCAGAGACCGAGCGCGGTGAGCGCGCCGAGCACGAACATCGCGAGGAGCTGGGCGAAGGTCCACGCGCGCAGGGCGAGCGTGACGCCGCGGATGACGTCGCGTGCCGCCTCGCGGTGCCGCGGCGGGACAAGCGAGATGAACAGGTCGCGGTAGATGTCGGGGCGCAGCGACAGGTAGAGCCCCATGATGAGCACCGACACCAGGTTGATGAGGCCGTGGAGCAGGCCGAACACGCGCGGCCCAACATCGCCGACGAACTCGCGCACCTCTTGCACGGCAAGCTGGACGAGTTGGTGCTCGCCTGGGCGCACGAAGTCGCCGACCCCCGGAATCCCGGCGAGCATGGCCTCGAGCTGCGCCTCCCACGTGGGGATATAGCGCGGAAGCACGGCGAAGAGCTCGCGCGTCTGCTGAACGACCGGGCCGACGAGCAGAGCACCGATGCCGATGACGGCGAGGATGGTGCCGGTGATTGCGGCGACGAAGGCCGCACCGCGCGGCAGGCGCGTGCGCGCGATCAGGAAATCGGTGGCGGCGCCGAGGTAGACGGCGAGGAGCACCGCCAGGAAGAGGAGCAGAAGCAGGTCGGCGACGCGCCCCGCCAGCCAGACGAGGAGCGCCGCCGTCGCCACCCCCGCGAGCGCCAGGCCGAAACGGCGCGGCGCCTCAGCGGGACTCAACTACTTCTTCTCCCGTCGCACGTCTTCGACCTCGGCGTGGACCACTTCCTCGCCCGCGCCGATCTGGCGCGGCGCGCCGGACGAGCCGGCGCCGAGCAGCCCCATCTTCTGCTTGAGCGCCAGCAACTGCTGGTCGGCGCTCGCCGCGCCGGCCACCTTCTCCAGCTGCTTGAAGTCGTGCTGCAGGCGATCGCCGGTGAACTCTTCCTCGATCTCGGTGCTCGCCTTCAGCATGCGCTCGTTCTGGTCGATGCGCTCTTCCATGCGCGCGAACGCCTCGAACGCCGACTTCTCCGACATCGACGACATCGTCTCGTTGATGCGGGCCTGCGCCTGGGCGCGCCGCTGGCGGGCGAGGAGGAGGTTCTTCTTGCGCTTGGCCTCTTCGATCTTGTCGTTGAGGTCGCGCAGCGAGTTCTTGAGCTTCTCGGTCTCCGCCTGATGCGCCGTCCACGTGGTCTCGAGCTGCTGGGCGTGCGCAAAGTGCTCGCCCTGCCGCATCAGCGCCTGCTTGGCCAGGTCGTCGCGCCCTTCCTTGACGGCGAGCATCGCCTTCTGCTCCCAATCCTGCGCCGCCTTGTACTCGGCCTCGGCTTGGTCCTTCAGGCGCTTCTCGTCGGCGATCGCCGCGGCCACCTGCTGCTTGGCCTTCTGCAGCTGCGTCCGCATGTCGACGACGATCTGGTCGAGCATCTTCTCCGGATTCTCGGCGCGCGAGATCAGGTCGTTGATGTTCGACTTGAGGAGCGTGGTGAATCGTTCCCAGATGCCCATGGTCACTTTGCCTCGGTGATCGCCGCCAGCTCGCGAAGATGCGCGGGAAGGGCGAGCGTGATGCTTTCGTAAGCGGCCTGAAACTCGGTGAAGTCGAGGTGCTCAAGCTCGAGCGCCTCGGTCAGCACGATGGCGCCGTTGTCGATGCCGTAGGAGCCGTGCAGGAGGTCGGTGGCGTTGAACTCGAGCAGGCGCCGATTGAGGCGCGCCGCAACGGCGTCGCTCGCCGGCGAGTCCATCACCTTGACCCGCAGCACGACCACGGGCGGCGAGTGGTGGACGACGACGTTCATATCGAACTCGCCGCCCGGGTTGACCGTCCAGAGCCCCGTCTCGATTTCCTGGTACGAGGCGCCCTCGCTCGACAGGCGGTCGAGGAACTTCTCAATGTCTTCGCGATTGACCATGGTCATTCCTTCGTCAGCGTGTGCGGAACATACGCGTACGACTGCTGGGGAAGTTTCACACTGACACGGGGAGAACGCCAGTCAACGGCGTGGAACGAGGAGGAGGTAGAGGCGAGGGGACGAGGGCTGAGGCGCGGGACGGAGAGGACAAGGTTCTCGTCCCCCGTCACCATCCTCCATCCTCGTCCCTTTGCCTCTACCTCCTCCCCGTCCCCCTACGTCCTCTTCAATTGGTATAGCCTCTCCCTCGCCAACCTGCGCCCAGTGGGAGTCGCGGCAAGCCCTCCCCCCGCCGTCTCGCGGTAGCGGACGTCCATCTCGCGCCCGATCTGGCCCATCGTATCGATGACTTCGTCGGCCGGGATGGCGAACTCGATGCCGGCGAGGGCCATCTCGACGGCGGCGAGGGCGATGGCGCTGCCCGTGGCGTTACGGAAGACGCACGGAAGCTCAACGAGGCCGCCAAGCGGGTCGCAGACGAGGCCGAGCGTGCCCTGCTGCGCGAGGGCGACGGCGTGACCGACCTGCGCGGGTGTCCCGCCGAGCATCTCGACGGCGGCGCCGGCGGCCATTCCGGCGGCCGCTCCGGTCTCTGCCTGACACCCGCCTTCGGCCCCGCTCAATGAAGCGCGCTCGGCCACAACTGCGCCGATGAGTCCTGCGGTGGCGAGGGCATCAATCAGCGCGTCGTCGCCCAGGCCGCGCGCGTCGGCAAGGCCAGTGAGCACCGCCGGCAGGACGCCAGCGCCGCCGGCGGTGGGGGCGGCGACGATCACGCCCATCGCGGCGTTGACTTCCTGCACGGCGAGCGCGCGCATCAGCACGTCGCGGAACGGAGTGCCGGCAAGCGGGCCCCGGGGGCCATGCCGTAGCTTGGCGGCATCACCGCCGACGAGTCCCGACGCGCTCTTCAGGTCGCCGGCCGCGCCGCGTCCCACCGCTTCGCGCATCACGGCCAGCGCGCGTCCCAACGCCGCGCGGATCTCGGCAACCGGGCGGCCGTGGTCGAGCGACTCGGCCTCGAGCGCGACTTGGCTGAGGCGCAGGGCGCGGGATTCGGCGTCTTGTATCGCGGATGCGAGGGAGGAATACATGAGTCGCGGAACGAGGAGGAGGTAGAGGCGGGGGGGGACGAGGCTTGGGGAGGGGGACGAGGGACGGGACGCGGTCAGGCGCTGACCCGATCCAACCTCCGCACCCAGCGCACCCATTCCAGCGCACGGATGTGCTCGCTTACCTCGTCGCCCGGCGGGTCGTCGACCTCGATCACCATGAACGCGTCGCCGCCACGCCGCTGACGCGAAACGCGCAGGGTCGCGATGTTGACGCCGTCATCGGCGAGCAGGGTGGTGATGCGCGCGAGCGACCCGCGCGTGTCCTCGGCAACGAGCACGATCGTGTGGTGGTTGCCGTGCACCTCCACGGGGTAGCCGTCGATCTCGTTGACGAGAATGCGGCCGGCGCCGAGCGACGAGCCGATCATCACCGCCGTACGCGCGCCGCGCTCGACGGTGATGCGCACCGAGTTGGGGTGCACTTCGCTCTCCTCGCCCAGTTTCACCTTGGCGAAGGTGAAGGCGAAGCCCTCGCGCTCGGCGATCTCGAGGGCGGTGCGCAGGCGGTCGTCGTCGGGGCGGAAGCCGAGCAGTCCGCCGACGATGGCCTTGTCGGTGCCGTGTCCCTCACCCGTGCGCGCAAAGGAGCCGTGCAGCTCGATGCGCGCTTTCTCCGGCGTGCCACCGACGAGGTTGCGCGCGATCAGCCCCAGCCGGCACGCGCCGGCGGTGTGGCTGCTGCTCGGGCCCACCATGACGGGGCCGATGATATCCAGGATGGAGACCATGATTGATGAACTGGACTGAGGATTGCGATTGAGGATTGCGATTGAGGACTTGGATTGGCGATTGGCGTCAACAACCGTCTACCGTCCACCGTCTACCGTCTACCGTCACTTCCCCCCGCGCAATACTCCCCTGAGAAACTGTCCCGTGTACGACGCCTTCACCGCCGCCACCTCCTCCGGGGTCCCCGCCGCGACGATGCGTCCGCCGCCGGCGCCGCCGTCGGGGCCGAGGTCCACGATCCAGTCGGCGGTCTTGATGACGTCGAGGTTGTGTTCGATCACGAGCACGGTGTTGCCGCGGTCCGCGAGCTTGTGCAGCACGTCGAGCAGCATCCGGACATCCTCGAAATGCAAGCCAGTGGTGGGCTCGTCGAGGATGTAAAGCGTGCGGCCGGTATCGCGCTTGCTGAGCTCGGTGGCCAGCTTGACGCGCTGGGCCTCGCCGCCGGAGAGCGTGGTCGCGCTCTGGCCGAGATGGATGTAGTCGAGGCCGACGTCGTGCAGGGTCTGCAGTTTCTGCGCGATGCGCGGCTGGTTCTCGAACAACGAAAGCGCGTCCTCGACGGTCTGGTCGAGCACCTCGCTGATGCTCAGCCCGCGGAAGCGCACGTCGAGCGTCTCGCGATTGTACCGCTTTCCCTTGCACGTCTCGCAGGTGACGTAGACGTCGGGGAGGAAGTGCATCTCGATCTTCACGAGCCCGTCGCCCTGGCACGCCTCGCAGCGCCCGCCCTTCACGTTGAACGAGAAGCGGCCGGGACCGTAGCCGCGCATCTTGGCCTCGGGGAGCTCGGCGAAGAGATCGCGGATCGGCGTGAACAGCCCGGTGTACGTGGCCGGGTTCGAGCGCGGCGTGCGCCCGATGGGGCTCTGGTCGATGTCGATCACCTTGTCGAGGTGTTCGAGCCCCGCGATACGACGGTGCGCGCCGGGGATGACGCGCGCGCGGTAGAAGTGCCGGGCCAGCGCGCGATGCAGGATGTCGCTGATCAGCGTGCTCTTCCCCGAGCCGGAGACGCCGGTGACCGCCGTGAAGCAGCCGAGCGGCACCTCGAGCGTGATGTCACGCAGGTTGTGCTCGCGCGCGCCTTCCACGACCAGATTTCGGCGCGGATCGCGCGGGCGCCGCTGGGCGGGGACGGCGATGTGCTTCTCGCCGCGCAGATACGCGCCGGTCAGCGAGCCCGGCGTGGCGATCACCTCGTCCACCGTGCCGTGGGCCACGACCTCTCCGCCGTGCTTCCCCGCCCCGGGGCCGAGGTCGATCAGATAGTCGGCGGCGCGAATCGTCTCTTCATCGTGCTCGACGACCAGCACCGTGTTGCCCCCCTCCCGCAGGCGCTTGAGCGTGGCCAGCAGGCGCGCGTTGTCTCGCTGGTGCAGGCCGATGCTCGGCTCGTCGAGGATGTAGAGCACGCCGACGAGCTTGCTGCCGATCTGCGTGGCGAGGCGGATGCGCTGCGCTTCGCCGCCGGAGAGCGATTCGGCGGAGCGGTTGAGCGTGAGGTAGTCGAGACCGACATCCACCAGGAAGCGCAGGCGCTCGCCGACTTCCTTGAGAATCGGGCCGGCGATCTCGGCGTCGAGGCCGCGTCGCCCGTTGGCGCGCAGCGGGACTTTCTCGATGAACGCCAGCGCATCGGCGACGGAGAGGTCCACGAGGTCGCCGAGGTTCATCCCTTCGACCGTCACGGCCAGCGACTCGGACTTAAGGCGTGAGCCGGCGCACTCGGGGCACTCGGCCACGAGCATGTACTCCTCCAACTCCGCGCGCACGTTGTCGCTGGTCGTCTCCGACCAGCGGCGCTGGACCGTGGAGAGGATCCCCTCCCACTTCACGTCGCCGCTCTTTGCGGGGATGCCGTGCAGGAGCGCGTCCTGCGCTTTCCTGGGGAGTTTGCCCCAGGCGGTGTTCAGCTCGAACTTGAGCTGCTTGGCGAGGCCGGGGAGGATGACGCGTCGCAGGTAGCCGTCGGGCTCGCCCCACGGGAGCACCACACCCTCGAGCAACGAGATGCTGGGATCGCCGAGCACGAGTTCAGCGCTGGCGAGGCGGCGCACGCCCAGCCCGCTGCACGCCGGACAGGCGCCGAACGGCGAGTTGAACGAGAAGTGGCGCGGCTCGAGCTCGGGCAGTGACAGGCCGCAGTCAGGGCATCCGTAGCGCTCCGAGAACAGGTGCGGCGTCTGTTTGCTCCCTTCGTGCCGCCGGATCTCCACGAGTCCTTCGGCGAGTCGCAGTGCCGTTTCCACGGAGTCGGCCAGGCGGCCGCGGTCGCTCGCGCGCACGGTGACACGGTCCACCACCACGGCGATGTCGTGGTTCTGCCGGCGGTTGAGCGCGGGCGGATCGGCGAGCTCCACGAGTTCGCCGTCCACAATGGCGCGAACGAAGCCCTGCTTGCGCGCATTCTCGAACAGGTCGCGGAACTCGCCCTTTCGGCCCCGCACCAGCGGCGCGAGCACCTCGATGCGTGTCCCCTCGGGCCAGCCGAGCAACACGTCGGCGATCTGCCCGGCGCTCTGCCGCTCGACGGGACGCCGACAGTTCGGGCAGTGAGGCGTACCCGTGCGCGCGTACAGAAGGCGGAGGTAGTCGTAGATCTCCGTGACGGTGCCGACGGTGGAGCGCGGATTGTGCCCGGCCGTCTTCTGCTCGATGGAGATGGCGGGCGACAGTCCCTCGATGGAGTCGACGTCGGGCTTCTCCATCAGCCCGAGGAACTGACGCGCATACGCCGAGAGCGACTCCACGTAGCGGCGCTGCCCTTCGGCGAAGATCGTGTCGAAGGCCAGCGACGACTTGCCCGACCCCGAAAGCCCCGTGACCACCGTGAGGCGGTTCCGGGGGATCGTGACGTCGATCTCCTTGAGGTTGTGCTCGCGGGCGCCGCGGACGACGAGGGCTTCTTCGGCCATAGTCTTTAAAGATGGCGTCAGGACGCGCGGGATGGGAGCCGAACCGGCGCCGCGAACCGGGGGGCGGCCTCGGAGAGCACCTGGGCGGTTGGCTGAGTCGCCGTTCCGCTGGCTAGATTGTTCCTTTCGTCCTCCTCCCCCCGACCAACCGTGACGACACGGGACCAGCGCCCGACTCCCCTCGGCCTCGGCTACGACCCTGCCCAGCTATCGTTTAGGGATGTCGAGGCCGTGCCGCAGCTGCGCGTCGAGCAGGAGGCGGAGGGTCGCGATGCGAGCCAGACTGCGGCGGTCAGCTTTCGCGAGCCGCCTGTCTGTGGCGAGTACACCTACGACGACGTGGAAGACGCCGGGCCGAGTTGGTCGGTGCGCATCGTGCAGGAGGCCGAGCACACGCCGGCGGCGGGACGCGGGCGGCCGTCAGCACCCACGCGTCCGTATATGAACGCGCCGTCGACGCCGAGCCGTCCGCCCGGCGTCACGAGGCCCAGCACGAACGGCGCGAGGATGCAGCCGGCTCCCGGCGCCGGCGACGGGGCGCGCCCCGCCGCTCCGCGTCCTTCGGGCGCGTCGCGTCCATTGGCGGCGCGCACCGTACCCGACCCGGCCCCATCACGCCCGGTGTTCGGCGCCGTGCCGAGCGCGGCGCTGGATCCACTGCGCCGCTCCACCGAGCTGTCACCACGCGACGCCGATGCGGCGATCGCGTACGCCAATGCCCTCGAGAAGCTGGGAGAGGCCACGGCATCGCTGGAGGCGCTCGACACCTGTCTCCGCGCCGGTGGCGACGAGATGCGGCTGATCTGCGCGCGGGCGTTCCTGCTGGGCGGCCGCCTGAAATACGATCTCGCCGAGGCTGAACTCAAGCGCGCGGCCAAGCTGCGCGCAGACGACCCCGAACTGCACCTGCAGGTCGGCATCCTGGCCTGTCGCCGCGCGCGCTGGCGCGACGCCGTGGAACCGCTCGCCAAGGCAGCCGCGCATCGCGCCGATGACGCGCTGGGCCACTTCTACCTTGGCGAGGCGTTGAATCACGTGGACCGGCTGGCGGAGGCGCTGAGCGCGTACGAGCGGGCGACCGTGCTCGATCCGGCCAACTGGCGAGCGTTCAAGGGTGTGGGCATCGTCCTCGACCGCCTGGGGCGTCGCGCGGATGCGGCCGTGGCGTATCGTCAGATGCGCGAGGTGCAGGGCCGGTGAGCCATCGCCGCGTGGGACGATGGGCGCCCCAACGGGCGCGCAACGGCCGCGGCCGGATTCGCGTGGTCGCGGCGATCGCGCTCCTCGCCGCCTGGGCTGGCGGCTTTGCGCTCCTCGTGCGGCGCGAGTTCTTTGTCGGGCAGGCCGAACGGCTGGCCGAAGCGGCGATGCGGCTGAGCCCTGGCGCCACGTTCTACGCCGTCGAACAGAACGGAACCCGCATCGGATTTGCCTCGACGACTATCGACACGCTGCCGACGGGCATCGAGGTCACGGACTACTTCGTAGCCGACCTCCCGCTCGCCGGCCGCGTGCACCGCGCGTCGGCGCGTTCCGTGGTGCTGCTCTCGCGCGCGCTCGCCCTGCGCACGTTCGATGTGCAGGCGGAGGCGGCCGAGACGCCGATGCGCGTGGTGGGGCGGACGGAGGGCGACAGCGTCGTGATCTTCACGATGGACGTGCCGGGCCAGCCCGCCGACACGCAGCGCATCGCCGTTCGCGGGCCCGTGCTCGTGCCGACACTCGCACCGCTAGCCGTGGCGCTCGGCGAGTCGCCGGAGACCGGGAAGACCTACCGCATTCCGACGTTCGACCCCCAGCAGATGCAGTCGCGCGACGTTGCGCTGACGGTGCGCGCCGAGAGCGTCTTCGTCGTGGACGACTCGGCGCGCTTTGACGCCGCCTCGCGGCGCTGGACGAGCGCGCTGCGCGACACGGTGCGGGCGTGGCACGTCGTAGCTGAGGAGGGAGGCTTCGACGGGTGGGTGGATGCGCAGGGGCGCGTGGTGGTCGCGCAGCAGGCCACCGGGATTACCCTGCGCCGGATGGCCTACGAACTCGCCTTTGAGAACTGGCGGATCGCGCGCGGCGCCGCCGCGGCGACCGAGCCGGAGCGCGACATTTTCGAGAGCACGGCCATCTCGGCGGGCGTGCGTCTGGACGCGGCGGCGCTGCCGCGGCTGCGCGTGCGCCTGCTAAGCGTGCCGCTCGCCGGCTATGCCCTCGACGGCGGCGTGCAGAGCCTGCGCGGCGACACGTTGGTGGTGGAACGGGCGAGGCTGGCGGCGACGTCGTATTCCCTGACGACCCGCGCCCCGGAGTTCCTGGCGAAGTTCCGCGCGGAGCTGGCCGCCGAGCCCCTGCTGCAGGTGACCGACATCGCGATCGTGCAGAAGGCCATTGCCATTGCCGGACTCGAGCGCGACGCGCGCCGCGTGGCCGAGCGACTCCACCGCTGGGTGTATGACTCGCTGGCGAAGGAAGTGACGTTCAGCGTGCCCAATGCCCTGCAGGTGCTGCGCACGCGGCGCGGCGACTGCAACGAGCACACGCAGCTGTACGTGGCGCTGGCGCGGGCCGTCGGCATTCCCGCGCGCATTGCGACAGGACTCGCGTACGTGCGAGGCAAGTTCTACTACCACGCCTGGCCCGAGGTCTGGCTGGATGCGTGGGTTCCCGTGGATCCCACCTTTGGCCAGTTCCCCGGCGACGCCGCGCACCTGCGGTTCGTGGTGGGGGGGCTGGCGCAGCAGGCGGAGTTGCTGCGGTTGATTGGAAACCTGCAAATACAGACGGTGGACGGTGGACGGTAGACGGTTGATACTGGCCGCTCCCGTCCACTGAACTCCTCCGCCTCATCCACCGTCCACCGTCTACCGTCCACCGTCCCCTCATGATTCGCCTGACTGAGCTCACCAAGCACTACGGTTCCTTCGTCGCCGTGGACGGCCTCGACCTGTTCGTGCCGCAGGGGGAGCTGTTCGGGTTCCTCGGGCCGAACGGTGCGGGAAAGACGACGACGCTGCGGATGATCGCGGGCATCCTGAAGCCAACGGCGGGGCGCGTGGAGATCGGCGGGGTGGACCTGGCGACCGATCCGATCCGCGCGAAGGCGAAGCTCGGGTTCATCCCGGACCGCCCGTTCATCTATGAGAAGCTGACCGGCGGCGAGTTCCTGCGATTCGTCGCGGGGCTCTACGATCAGCATGGCCCGCACGTGGAGCACCGGGCGCGCGAACTGCTCGCCCTGTTCGATCTCGAGGAGTGGCGCGACGAACTGGTGGAGAGCTACAGCCACGGCATGCGGCAGAAGCTGATCATCGCCAGCGCCTTCGTGCACCGCCCCGACGTAATCGTCGTGGACGAGCCGCACGTGGGGCTCGACCCCAAGGCGATCAAGATCCTGCGCGACCTGTTCCGCGAATACGCGGCGCGCGGACACACGATCATGATGAGCACGCACACGCTGGCCACGGCGGAGTCGCTGTGCGACCGGATCGGCATCATCGTGAACGGGCGGATGCAGGCGCTCGGCACGATGGATGAGCTGCGCAACTCGGCGACGTACGGCGGGAGCGGCTTGGAAGAAGTCTTCCTGCGCCTCACTGGCGAGAATGCGGCGAGGAATCTGATGGATGTGTTGGATGCGTAAGAACAGACGGTGGACGGTGGACGGTGGACGGTAGATGACGGACACCACTGGTCAGGCGAACGGCGGCCTCGGGCACGCGTCCGCCCTGCACACCACCGGAGCGCACGCGACGGTGGCGAGCCCGGACGCGCCGCTGCTGTGGATCCTGATGCCGAAGTGGCTCACGGCGCGCGCGCGGGCGATGGCCGGCGAGCGCGGGCGCGGGGCGCGCTTCGCCATCCTCGCCACCGTCGGCCTGCTGTTCTGGGGCTTCATCTTCGGGCTGCTCTATCGCCTGCTCACGTACTTCAAGGGCGTCCCCGAGATCGGCGAACTGCTCGCGGACAAGCTGCTCGGGCTGATGCTGGTGAGCTTCTTTTCGCTGCTGCTGCTGTCCAACGTCATCACGGCGCTGTCGTCGTTCTTCCTCGCCAAGGATCTCGACCTGCTGGTGTCCGCACCGGTGGACTGGCTGCGCGTCTACTCGGCGAAGCTGATGGAGACCACCATCTTCTCGAGCTGGATGGTGGTGCTGATGGCGATCCCGATGTTCGCGGCGTATGGCATCGCCTATGACGGCGGCTGGGGCTTCGCCCCGTTCATCGCGTTCGCGCTGGTGCCCTTCCTGGTGATCCCGTCGGTGCTGGGGAGCGCCACGACGCTGCTGCTGGTGAACATCTTCCCCGCGCGCCGCACGCGCGACATCCTGAGCGTGATCGCGGTGATGACGGCCGGCGGCATCGTGCTGCTGTTCCGGCTGGTGCGGCCCGAGAAGCTTGCGCGCCCGAGGGGTTCCGTTCGCTCGTCGACTTCATCGCGGTGCTGCGCGGCCCGACGTCGCCGCTGCTCCCCAGCGAGTGGTTCCAGAAGTCGGCAATGGGCTATCTGGCCGACCGTCCGGACTGGCTCTCGCTGTACATGCTCTGGTCCACGGCGGCGGCGCTGGTGGTGCTCGGCGCGCTGCTGCACCGGACGCTCTACGCCGCGGGCTTCTCCAAGGCGCAGGAAAGCGCGGAACGCTGGGCAAAGGCGGGAGCGGTGCAACGGTTGGCGATGCGCGTGCTCGCGCCGCTGGGCACGCTGAAGCGCGAGCTGGTGATGAAGGAGGTCCGGCTCTTCTTCCGCGACACGACCCAGTGGAGCCAGTTGATCCTGCTCGCCGTGCTCGTCGTCGTGTACGTGTTCAACATCAAGTACCTCCCGCTGCGCGGCGAAGGGATCACGTTCTTCCTGATCAACGTGGTCCCCTTCCTGAACCTCGTGCTCGCCGGGTTCGTGCTCGCCTCGATCGCCGCGCGCTTCATCTTCCCGGGTGTCTCGCTCGAGGGACGCACGCTGTGGCTGCTGCGCTCGAGCCCGCTGGCGATGCGCGACCTGCTCTGGGCCAAGTTCTGGGTCGGCACGCTGCCGCTGCTGCTGCTCGCCATCGGTATCGTGGGCGTGACCGACTACTTGCTGCAGGTCTCAACGTTCATGTTCCTGGTCTCGATCTTCACGATCACGTTCATGACGTTCGCCATCGCCGGGCTGGCGATCGGCTTCGGGACGCTCTTCCCGCAGTTCGAGACCGAGAACGCCGCGCAGATTCCCACGTCGTTTGGCGGCCTGCTCTTCATGATGGCGTCCATCGGGATGATCGGCGGGACGATCATCCTCGAGGCCCGGCCAGTGTATGGTTATCTTGCGGCGCGCGCATTCAACACGGCGGCGAGCCCGGTGGAGATGGTCCTCGGGTTCGGCGCGGCGATGCTGCTGTGCGTGGCCTGCACGGTGATTCCCATTCGAGTGGCGCTGCGGCGCCTGGAAGCCACGGAGCGCGGATGATCAGCCGCCCAACCGAACGCGATATCCCAGCGATCGTCGCGCTGAACAACATGTTCGCCCCCGAGGGGAAGACGCTCCTTCGCACGCCGCAGTTCGTGGAGGAGCATCTCGCCGATTACCTCGTGCTGCGCGACGAGAACAGCCGCGTCGTCGGGTGCGTGGCGCTCGACGAATACTCGCCCTCGCTGGTGGAACTCGTGGGCCTCGCCGTGCACCCCTCGGTGCGCGGCCGCGGCTACGGCATCATGCTCATCGAGGAGATTGCCGACCTCGCCCGGCGCCGCGGCTACGACGAGATGTTCGCCACCTCGTTCTCCGAGGCGATCTTCGAGTCGTGCGGCTTCCTGAAAGAGAAGCTCGACGAGTTTCCGGAGAAGGTGCTGCGCTACACGCGCATCGACCGCACCGAGGTGGAGATGTCGGAGAAGCACTGCTTCTCCCGGGTGCTACGCCAGACCAGCCAGCCGGCGGGGTAGGCGCGGGTTCGCTGGTCGCGCGATGCGGGCGGCGCGCGAAGCGCCGCCCGTTCAGCGTTTCGGCGGCCGCACCAACGGCCACATCACGTAGGCCACCGCCAGGACGCCCAGCGCGAGCCCGATGAGCAGCGCACGGTTCATGGCTCGTTCCCGCCGGGCGGCTGCGCCCCTGCGACCAGCGCCGCCACTTCGGTCGCCTCCGCCATCTGTCCGGGCTCCGCCGTTTCTGCTGATTCCGCTTTCCGGCTCGGCGCGAACGCTGCCACGAGCGCGGCCAGCGTACTGACGAGCACGGCAAGCCAGAGCAGCGACGCGCCCGGCACGAAGCGCACGTCAAGCACCGCGTCGGCGGTGTTCGCCTCGCGCACGTCGACGCGGAGGTCTTGCAGCACGCCGGCTGAGGTGCCGGCGCGGTCGAACTGATCCACGGGCTGGCCGCTGGAGCGGGCGAAGAGCGTGCGCACCTCCGCGGTCAGGTACCCGCGCGTCGTTCCGCCAGCGGACGCGCGCAACGCCAGCACGCTGGAGATGACGTCCTGACGGCCTACGCGCGAGACGCCCTCGAGCGCGATCATCCACAGCGAGCCAAAGGCGTCCGCAGCGCGCGCGCTCTCGCCTTCGCGAACTGCCAGCGTCGTGCTCGACCCGACACTCGTGACCGACAGGGCAACCGCGCCGACGAGTACGGACCCGAGCGCCACACGCAGCGCCGTGGCGCCGATGCCGCGCTCACCCTGCTGCGTGCGCATCGCATCCACCACCAGCGCGGCGAGCGCGGCGAGAGCCAGCCACGCCGCCGCTCGCCCAGCGGCTCCCGCGGCGAAGTCGTGCACGCCGCTCCATCCGCCGGCGCGGCGCATGGCGAGACCGGTCAACGCGAGTGAGAACGCGACGAATCCTGCGGCGATGGCCGCGTTGGCGGGCCAGCCGCGCAGGGCGGCGAGCAGGAGCAGCGCCGCGCCGGCCAACGCGAGCGCCGTGCCATCATGCACTGGCGCCCATTGCCAGTCTCCCGCCCAATAGCCGTCGCCGTAGCGCCGCCGCCAGTCGAGGAGCGTCGCGACGAGCAGGAGCGAGAGGCATGCGGTGGCCCAACGGCGCGCCGGCTCGCGCCAGCCCGCGCCTCCCATCGCTCCCATCACCGTGAGCACCGCCGGGATCATCACCAGCGTCATGGCCGCGTAGCCAACCGGCGCCTGCAAGAGGGCCACGGGGCGCATCCATTCAAGCGGCACGCCGCGTCCGTCGTCCGGAGGGAACGGCAGGCGCAGGAACGGATTGACGTCGAAGGCTGCCAGCGCGAGCACGGCGAAGAGCATCAGCGCGAGCAGGGCGCCCGTCCACGCGCGAAGCACCGATCCCCGGCGCAGGGTCGCGGTGGCCAGGCTCGCGCCGCATCCGAGCACGACCGCCCACAGGAGGAGCGTCCCCGAGGGTCCGGCCCACACGGCGGCCATTCGGTAGGGCGTCGGCATCACCCACGACGACCAGACCGCGACATACCGATACGTCAGGTCGCCGGTGGCCAGTGCCCACCCCAGCCCGGCCATCGCCAGCGCGACGAAGAGCGATGCCGCGTGCACGCCTCGCTCGCCGCTGGAGGTCAGGTCGTCGCGCGAGGTCATCGCACCGGCAAGCCCGAGCGCCGCCCCCCACCCGCCAAGGAGGAGCGCCAGCCAGAGGGCGAGTTCGCCGAGCTGGGTCAGGCCGGAGGTCCCTTCATCGCGGCGCGCCGCACGCGCGCCATCAGATCATCCACCTCGCGCTCGCGCTGGGCGCGCTCCGCGGGCGTCCACGCCGCCGAGTGGCGATCGAGCTCGCGTACCTGCTCGAGCATCTCGTCGATCAGCGCGCGCAGGATGAAGTTGCTGCGTCGCTGGGATGGCGGGGAGCCGGCGGCGGTGGATTCGGTCATCGGCGAGTAGGAGGAGATTTCAAACTTGTCGCATGTCAGCGCGAAAACCAAATGGTCAGGCGCGGCGACCGACGCCACACGGCGCCGCCGTGGCGCCGGCCTCGCATCACCGATCCACCTGTTTCGCTATGACGGTGGCTCCGGCGCCACCGACGGCGTCCCACGCGAGGTCGCGCCAGCTCGCGCTGCGTCGCGCCGGATGTCGGCGATCGTACAGTTCCTTTCCCACGCCAACGGCGATGGTCACGAGCGACGCCCGCTGCGCGGCCACGGTGTAGCGCGCGTCGCGCCGGAACACCGAGTACGCGGCGCCCTGCACCACCGCGGACACCGCCGCGTGCAGGTACTTGTCCCGGGCGAACCACGGGTCGTTGGCGCGCGGCGGCGGACCGCCCGTGAAAAGAACGAAGGCCAGCGTGAAGTTCACGGCGCCTCCACGAAGCGATACGGCGGTCGGAACACCCCGCGATCGGTGACGATGGCGCTGATGAGCGACGCCGGGGTGATGTCGAACGCCGGATTCTCGACCGGGACGTCGGGGGGCGCCACGACCTGCCCGCCGACGCGTCGCACCTCGTCGGCATCGCGCCGCTCAATGGGGATGGACGCGCCGCCGAACAGACTGGCGTCGATAGTGGACGACGGCGCGGCGACGTAGAACGGCAGGCCGTGGTGATGGGCCGCGACCGCATGTCCGTAGGTACCGATCTTGTTGGCGATATCGCCGTTGGCGGCGATGCGGTCAGCGCCGACCAGCACGAGGTCCAGGCGCCCCTCGCGCATTAGCGCGGCAGCCATGCTGTCGGTGCACACGGTCACCGGAATCCCCGCCGCGGACAGCTCCCAAGCCGTGATGCGGCTTCCCTGCAGCAGCGGACGCGTTTCGCACGCGATCACTTCGACGCGCCGCCCGGCGGCGGACGCGGTATAGACAGGCGCGAGCGCGGTGCCGATGCCCGCCGTGGCCAGCGCCCCAGCGTTGCAGTGCGTCAGGACGCGTGCGCCGTCGGGGAGCAAGCCTTGGCCATGCCGGCCGATCGCGTCGCACATCGCGATGTCCTCGGCCAGAATCCGCTCGGCCTCGGCCGCCAGCGCATCGAGCAGGTTCGCCTCCGCGACGATCACCACGCGACGCAGGCGCGCCATCGCCCACGGCAGGTTTACCGCCGTCGGGCGCGCGCCGGCGAGCCGGTCGAGCGCGGCGAGCAGCGCGGCGCGATCCGGAACGCCCGCGCGCGCGAACGCGGCGATTACTCCGAGCGCAGCGGCCACGCCAATGGCCGGCGCGCCGCGCACGGCAAGCGTGCGGAGCGCCTCGTCCACCTCGTCGATGGTGCACAGCTCACGCTCAACGACGCGTTCGGGCAGGAGGCGCTGGTCGAGAATGCGCAGCCGCCGGGCGTCGGAATTCCAGGTGAGGGCGCGGGGGATCAAACGGGGTGCGGGGAGCAGGGAACAGAGCGAGGTGCTGGGAACAGGGAACAGAGCGAGGTGCGGGGTGCAGGGAACAGGGTGGGGTGCAGGGGAAGAGTGCGGGGGTGGGGCGCGAGGGACAAGAGTCTCGTCTCC
>Ga0194127_10001282_pt1 | contig 37248 bp, 24 predicted proteins | sample TA2KigC100mmetaG_FD_148624 | JGI IMG/M metagenome (GOLD analysis project Ga0194127, IMG submission 148624) | Freshwater microbial communities from Lake Tanganyika, Tanzania - TA2015036 Kigoma Deep Cast 100m | ecosystem: Environmental > Aquatic > Freshwater > Lake | place: Tanzania: Lake...
CCCTCCGACACGGCCGACACGTCCGACACGTCCGACACGTCCGACACGTCCGCCCCGTCCGACCCCGCCCGCCCCTCGCCGTCCATGCCCGCGCTTCCCCAGTGGATGATGCCGTCGCCGGCCCCCAGGTCGACCGAGTCGTCGAACGTTCCACCCGCCGGTCCGGCGCAGGCAGGAATCAGCAGGCACAACCACAAACTGGCAGCTCTGACCATCATGCACCCCTCACAGGTCCGTGCCGTCCGGACAGCCAGTCTACCTGATCTCGACCACGCGGAGCAAACAGATCTCAGATCCGCCAGGCAGCGCATCTGCGGTATCGACATCTCGGTTCGGCTATGGTAAACGAAGTGAGGTCTGACGAGGTGGACCGGGGGCTGGATGTTCACCGGATTGATACAGAGCATCGGCACCGTGGCAGGCATGCGCCCCATGGGCCGGGGGTTGAGACTGGTCCTGCAGCCGGACCGCCCGCTCACCGACCTGGAACCCGGTGAGAGCATTTCTGTCGACGGAGTGTGTCTCACCGCGGTCGATTGCGCTCCTGGTCGATTCTCTGCCGATGTTTCTCCGGAGACGCTGAGCCGAACGACTCTCGGCCGTCACGCCGTCGGGCGCCGTGTCAACCTCGAGCGTGCATTGCGGCTTGCGGATCGGCTCGGCGGGCACATGGTCACGGGGCACGTGGACGGCCTCGGCAGGGTCGTCGGAATGAAGCCGGAGGGTGACTTCGTCGAGCTTGCGATCCGGTTTGAGGCGCCGCTTGGCCGCTACATCGTGGAAAAGGGTTCCGTTGCCGTGGACGGCATCTCGCTGACGGTCGCTTCGTGCCTCGAGTCGCAGATCACGCTGGCGGTCATTCCCGCCACTCTGGCGGCGACCACGCTGGCCGATCGGCGGGTCGGCGACGAGGTCAACCTGGAAACGGACATTCTGGGCCGGTACGTCGAGAAGCTCATCGGGCACGCAACGGGCGCTTCGTCGGATGTCCGGCTTCGAAAGCTGCTCGAGGACGGCGGCTTTCTCGGCTGATGCAATGGAGGTGTGATGAGACGTCTGGCGCAGATCGGGTTCCTTGCGGCCCTGGTGGCGATGTCCTGCGGCAACGGCTCCGGCAGCGAGGGGAGCGGCGAGGACCAGGTTTCCGGACCTGAGGACTCGAGCGGACCGCCCCCGAAGGCCGAGCTGCCGCTCGTGACCGAGATGGAGCGCTACACCGAGGCCGACTTCCTCAGCAAGGTCGAGGCCGACCCGGAGCTCCAGGAGCTGTGGAATGTGCTCCAGAAGCTGGGATTCACGGGGTTCCCGGCGTCGGGGATCACACGGCAGGATGACGGCCCGGAGGTCCTCTGGGGCGAGGCAGCGGGCATGCCGGGCGTGTTCGGGCTCGTCCGCTACTGCAAGGAATCGGGCAAGGACTGTACCCGCGCCATCTTCTCGCTCTCCGGCCAGGAGGTTTCGTTTCTGGACGCGAAGGACAAGCCGGTGGATGTGGGCGGGATCGGCCTGCCGATCCTGCTCAAGCAACTCGAAGGGCATACGTTCGACAAGCCCACCCACGTGGTGGAGCTTCCCCTCGAGCCGCCGGCCGAGCTGCCCGTGGTGGACGTCACCAAGCGGCGCTTCCTGGCTGTGTCCAGCTTCGGCCCGCTCTGGGCCGACGGTGCGCTGGCCCTCGGGGGGTTCGAGAAGGTGGCCAAGGACTCGGGGGCGTTCGATGCGGTCCTCATCACCCAGTACGTCCGTACGGAGGACATCGACGACGCGCTCCTGCACTACCACCCGTTCGACGTGTTCGTCTGGCTTGGACAGACCATCCGGGAGGAGGCCAAGACCAACGAGATCTACAAGCCGGTGGGCATGACCGTGAACGCGGGGCTGTTCGGCGACGCGCTCTACGACCGCAACCGGATCGAGGAGAACGTCCAGCTCAGCCCTCTGCACGGCCCGGGGCTGGTCGTCCTGGCCGGCTGCGAGACCATGGGGGACGGTGCGGGAGGAGAGACCAAGGACAAGAGCATTCCCGTCACCCTGGACAACAAGGTCCGCCTCTACGTCGGCTTCGAGAGGTGCGGCGATGCCCGTGACATCCTGGCAGCGACGGAGGCGTTCCTGAAGGCCTTCCTGCTGGACGGGCTCTCGCTCGGCGACTCGCTGGGGACGGCCAACGACCTCCTGGCACTGGCGGAAAGCCCCCTGAGCATGAAGACGCTGGCCGACGCCAACCTGGACTACCTGTTCCTGAGGGACGTGAGCCAGTACTGGGAGCAGTACGCTGAGGAGGGGACCCCCGGGGACACGCTCATGAGCACGAACATCAACATCGTGAACATGTGCATCGGCAAGGACGGCAAGAGCTACCAGGAAAACGAGTTCTTCGCTACGGCCTGGTCCAAGGAGGTTTCCTGGCAGGGACCCTTCTTCGAGGGGGCCCGCAAGAACCCGGACAACCAGGTGGACTTCACGATCGACGGTGCGCTGGGAGAAATCAAGCCCGGGGCGCACTTCTTCTTCGTGGTCAAGGGCGACCTGAGCCCCCGTGTTCAGGACCTCACGCTGTACGGCGACGGCGAGATCGAGGAGATCGTCCTCGACAAGGAGAAGCCCAACGAGTTCATCGTCCGCTACAAGGGGGTCGGCGTGGCCTCCGAGTACGTCAACGAGCTCGGGGACAAGTGCCAGATGCAGTCGCCGCTGCTCAAGTCGTCCACCGGAGAATCCAGCACGTTCAAGATCCCGGTCACCTGGAAGAACAAACCGCAGGAGGAGCGATGAACACCATCGAGGGAAAGCTGACGGCAAAGGGGCTCGACTTCGCCATCGTCGTGGCCCGCTTCAACCACTTCATCACCGACCGGCTGCTGGAGGGCGCGCTCGACACGCTGCTCCGTCACGGGGCGGAGGAGGAGCGGATAACCATCGTGCGCACGCCCGGATCCTTCGAGATCCCGGTCACGGCGGCGCGGGTGGCAGCCAGCAAGAAGCATGACGCTGTGATCTGCGTCGGTGCCGTCATCCGCGGGGGCACGCCGCACTTCGACTATGTCGCTTCCGAGGTATCGAAGGGGGTTGCCCAGGTCTCTCTCCAGACGGGCTGTCCCGTCGCGTTCGGCGTGCTGACCTGTGACACGATCGAGCAGGCCATCGAGCGGGCGGGGACGAAGGGAGGGAACAAGGGGGGCGAGGCCGCCCTGGCTGCCATCGAAATGGCGAACCTGTTCAAACAGCTCTAGCGAACGAGGGGCCTTCCCATGCCGAATCGCAGGAAACTGAGGGAGTATGCGGTACAGATCCTGTACGGGCTGGACTTCTATGACATCGATGCCACGAAGTCGGTCCAGCTCCACGCTGCCCACTTCGCGGAAGAGAGCATCGAGGATCGGTTTCTCGAGCGCCTGATCGCAGGAGTCGCGGGCAACCGGGAGCTCATCGACGGACTCATCCGGCAGTACTCCACCAACTGGCGGCTCGAGCGGATGGCCATCGTGGACCGCAACATTCTGCGAATGGCCACCTACGAGCTGCTCAACATGCCGGAGATCCCGCGCAAGGTCTCCATCAACGAGGCGATCGAGATTGCCAAGAAGTTCGGCGGGGACGATTCCCCCTCGTTCATCAACGGGATCCTCGACCGGATTGCACTGGAGATTCGGGGCCCGGAAACCGAGGAGGAACGGCTCCAGGGGGAGGCACATACGGGCAAGAAGGCGACTCCCGACGGGGTGGCCGATCCCACTACCGGCGAGCTCGCTCCCCCTCCGGAACCGCCTGGCGTGGAGAGCAACGCACCTGACAAGCCCGAGGAGGCCGAACCCTCATGAGGGACCCGGAGTTCAACTACCGCTTCGCCCCCATGCGGCTCCGGGAGCTTGACGCCGAGAAGGGGGACCTTCTGGTCCTTCCCCTCTTCGAGGATGACTGCCCCCCCTCCGGTCTGGCCGGCCTCGTCGACTGGCGCATGGACGGGCTCATCTCCCGGATCCGGGTATCGACGCTCCATCCGGACCAGGAGAACCCCCACTATCGGGGACTCGTGCTCGGCCCGTTTGCTGCCACGCAGGACGAGAAGCTCCTCTTCCCTCCCGGGCGCTTCCTCTCCTTCCGCATGGTCATGATCTACGGGCTCGGGAAGAAGCAGCGGTACGACGGCCAGCGCTACCGCGAGGTCGTCCGGAACCTGCTCCAGACGCTCAGCGGCATGAACGCGAGCGAGGTCGCGTTGCAGCTCCCCGGCTGGAGCATCGCAGGTGTGCCCGCACGCCGGGCCTGCGACGTCCTCCTCACCGAGCTCGTCGCCATGAAGCGCAAGGGGCAGCCCGTGCCCAGGGACCTCTGCTTCGTCGAGGACCTCGAATCCCAGGCCGAGATGGAAGAGCGCATTCGGGAGATCCTCAGCGGACGCTGAGCCGGGCCAGGCAGTCAGCAGCACACCGACTTGACTGTGAATCTCGGCTGAGAGCCGCTCCCGGGGTTCCGGCTCCACATGTACGGATTGCGGGGCTGAGTTGCGGTGCGGCGGCCCCTACCCCTTCGGTCCGATCACTTTCTGCACGCCGGCGAAGAAGTCGTCCACCACGTCCTCGATCGTGGACTTGCTGTTGTCGAAGAACTGCTCGATGCCCGAGTGGATTACCTCCTGGAGGATGTCCAGCCCCTTGGCCGCAAACTTGTCCGCGACCGGGAGGCGTGACGGGGCGCTCCCCCGGCTGTTCGCCTCGGCAAGCTCGGCAAACAGGCCGATGGAGCGCAGCATCGCCGGCTCCACCAGGGAACCGGTCAGGCGCAGCGCGTGCTTGGCCACCCCCAGCGGTGCACGCCGATCCTCCGACCGCCGGTACTCCTTGAACTGGTCCTTGTTGTCCACGAAGCTCAGGTCAGCGTGCCGCTCCCCCTTTCCGTCCCGCCAGAGCGTGATCAGCAGGTTTTCGGACACGTACCCCCAGATTCCCAGGAGCAGGATGTCACGCCCCGCGTTGCTCGGCCGAAGGTCCGGAACGAAGCTCGTGTCCTTGTAGTAGCGGTGCACGAGGGTGAAGAACACGGTCAGCTTCTCGGCCAGCTCGGGCAACGACGTCAGCAGGTCCCGGCAGGGGGGCTCGTGCAGCTTCTCGAGCGTGAACATGTCCTCCACCGTGCCCTTGACCCTGCACGGGTGGTCTGCCCGCTCCTGGAAGGAGAAGAACGTCCTCGGTACCCTGCGGAAGCGGAGCCGCCCCCCTCCGGCAGCGGGCATCCCCTTGCCCTGCACGTAGCGCCGCAGAGACACCTCGAGTGCCTGCAACAGGAGGGTCCGCTCCTCCTGGTCGAGGCTCGTCAGGAACGAGAGCACCTCTCCCGGCCGCCGCTCCAGGGAATGCAGGTTGTTGTTCTCCCGCTCCCGGAGCGGAAGCTTCGAGAAGAGCAGCCCGAAGGCCGTGGCAATCCGGACCGCCAGCTTCAGTGTCGAAATCGACAGCACTCCCTGGTAGGGCTCGAGCTCGAACAGCGGGTATCCATGGTGGAAGTCGAGCACCTGCCTGGCGAGCCGCACCAGGACGGGCCGCTCGACATTGAGGAACCCCTTGCCGGCAAGCGCTCCCTCCAGGTCCGCAGCGAACCCCGTGACGACCCGCTCGTTGTGCTCCAGCAGCCCGGCCAGATCGGTGGCCGAGAGCCCCTGGTCCACAGCGTAGTAGCAGACCTCCACCGGCAGGAACGATTCCTCTCCGTGTTGGTCGAAGCAGCGGAAGATGGTCTCCCTCGCCTTGTCCCAGCCGATGTCCGGATGCCGACTCCCCAACGCCCAGCGCACCGTGTCCCGGACTCCGACCGTGATCGGTGCCTGGAAGAACGAGGAGAGCAGCTCCTCCATGTTGCGGGTCAGCGGGTTGCGCCGCACGAACCGCTGGTAGTCGACCAGCTCGTCGTAGCTCCCCACCTTCCCCTTGAAATAGGGGTCGCCGGACAGCACGTCGTAGAGCGACATCCTCAGGTGGTCCCCTCCCACCTCGTCCACGAACGAGAGAAAGAGGTCGTCCTCCGGAGGGGCCAACGGACCGGGAAGCCTCCCCCGGGCCACCGTCCCGCCCAGCCAGGCCAGGATGTCCGGCGCCAGCACACGGGAGCGCTCCCCGAACCCGAAGTACGGGATCTCGCGGCAGGCCTCGTGCGAATCGACCAGCACCTTCTCGACCGTCGGGGCCAGGTTGTATCCGAACGGACCGAATGCATAGGAGACCAGGGCCCTCGGCAGCTTGTTCACCGACGAGCCCACGACCTGCATTTCGAAGTCCTCGATCTTCCCGCGCTTCAGCAGGAAGCGCTGTCCGACCGCGTCGGCCGCACGCTCCGCGACCCCTCGGGAGAGGCTCTGTCCGTTGCGCCCCGGGAGGCCGGACAGCTCAGCGGCCAGCATCTCCGGGGAGATCGCCAGGACGTCTGCGTGCGCGCCCCCCTTGGCATTCGGGTTCAGGTAGTGGCTGGCGCGGGACACGGCCCGCAGGATGTCGGTCTGTGTGACAGAGCTCAGGGATTCCCCCCCTTCCCCTGCTCCTCCAGGCGCTTCAGCTCCCGCTGCGCGATTTCGACGAACGGTTTCTCGCTCTCAAACTTCGCAGCCACCTCGAGGTAGAGCTTCCAGTTCTCGATGGCCTTCCCGATGTTTCCTTTCTCCTCCCACGCGTACGCGAGGTTGTACAGCCCTTCCGGGTAGGTACGCTTGATCGCAAGCGCCTTCTCGTACGCGGCGATCTCGCTGTCCAGGTCCCCCAGCTTGTTGTAGGCCAGCGCCAGGTTGTAGCAGGCTTTGTAGAAGCTCGGCTTCAGCTCGATCGCCTTGGCGTAGGCTGCCACCTCCTCCTGCAGCCACTTCTTCTTGGCTTCTTCCTCAGTCGCCTTCTTGGCCCGCTTGGCATGCACGATGCCGAGATTGTAGTACACGTCCGCCTCGCCGGGGGATACGGCCAGAGCCTTCTTGTAGGCCTCTTCCGCCTCGTCGACCCGCTCCAGGCGGGAGAGGAGGATCCCCAGATTCACCAGGGCGTCCAGCGCCTCGGGCTCCCCCTTGAGCGTTTCCTGGTACTGCTTGAGCGCCTCGTCGAACTGCCCGCTGTCCTCGAGGGCCAGCGCCAGGTTGTAGTGCGCCCGAGAGTACGTGGGGTCGAGCGCCAGTGCCTTCTCGTAGCACTGCATCTCCTTCTCGTACTGCCGGAGCTGCCCGTATGCGGCCCCCATGTTGTACCAGGCCTCCTTCAGATCGGCCTTGGCCTCCAGCGCCTTCTGGTACAGATCGACGGCCTTGTCGTACCCCCCCTCCATGAACGCATCGTTCGCCTGTCGGAAGTACTCCTCGGCTTTCAGCTCCTGGGCGTGCCCCGTCCCCTCGAAAAGGAACAGGCAGAAGACCAGCACCCACGCACGTCGCATCATGATTCCCCCTCGTCCAGCCGGGAAGAGAAAAGCTCCCCATCTTATACAGTCAATACCCCGGAGTGTCAATCCGACGACTGCTCGCCACCAGCCGCTCCGCACGTGCGGGATCCAGGTGGAATCCGAGCGTCTTCTCCCCCTCGACGAGCACCTGGCCGGGCCGGCCCTTCTTCATCGCCTGGACGTTCTTGCGGCGGGTCCACATGACCTCGACGAAGCCGGATCTCGGGGCCTTGCTGTAGTGTGCCGCCAGGTGCGCGGCATCGAGCAGCGTCTCGGTATCGGGTTCCTGCCCGCGGGCCAGCGGGACGACGACGTGGCAACCGGGAAACCCCCGCACGTGCAGCCACACATCGTGCGGCGAGGCCACCTGGAAGGTCAGGGCGTGATTGTCCTTCCCTTCCCTCCCGACCAGGATCGGCCGGCCGGTCTGCGATTCGAAGCGGCGGTATGGGAGGCGGCCAGGGGCCGTGCGGGCCCTCGGCCCCATCGGAGGGGAGGGGGAGGGGACGAGCCGCCCAGCGATCTCCGCCAACTTCCTCCTCATCTCCTCCTGTCGGGCGCGGATCTTGGGCAGCCCCCTGACCCCCTTGCGGTAGCGGGCGAAGAGCTTCTCCATGTTCTCTTTCGGGCCAAGGCTCGGGTCAAGCGGGATGTCGACGTCCTCGCCGGTCTCCGAGTACAGGTTCGGCACGACGAGACCCACCATGCCCCGCTTCGCCAGGCGGAGGTTGACCTTCAGCAGCTCTCCGAACAGCCGGAACCGGTCCCCCGCCAGGGCCTTTGCCTCGTCCTCCGCCAGCCTTGCCAGCGTCTTCTCCACTTTCTTCCGTTCGGCCCGGAGTCGTGATTCGACGCGCACCCGCTCGGCCTCGGCTTCCAGGCGCTGCGCCTCTTCCGAATACATCTGGTCGATGCGGGCGGACGGACCAGGCAGGGCCTGGAGCCGACACGTCGCGGACGCCCCGCCCCCTGCGTCCGGCCTGCGCGGTGGCGGCACATACACCCGCCCGGGGAGCAGGTCCCGCCGATGCGACGAGGACGGCCTCAACGCCGCCAGGATCCTCCATTCGCCATCCGTCAGGAACAGGTTGCCGTGGTGCCCGCTCCCCTCGAACACGAGCAGAGTCGTGTCCTCCGGACCGCCAGCCTCCCCACTGCCATCGGTTACGGGAGCAGCCATCGGAGCGGGATCAGCCACTCGAGCCAGCATGGCCAACAGAACGCTGCTGCCCCCGCGGGTGAAAAGAAGAACCACTACCCGGTCCGCCCAGGGCATCTCGACCGCGGCGAGCCTGGTCCCGGCAAGCTCCTTGCGCAGCTTGGCGCAGAAGGCCGGAATCGGGGTCAGCGTGTCGCAACGGCGGGCGGTCAGGTGCATCCTCGCAAGCCTGGCCTCAGTCTCGAAGTAGAGCAACAACGTCTGCCCGGGCCGTCGGATGCCCAGGCAGACGGCACTGTCCGACGGCTGGCGCACCTCCTGCACCACGCCGCCGCATGCCTCCGCTGCCACCTCTTGCGCCACTGCGGCAAGCTCGTGCAACGCCAGGTTCATGCTCCCTGCCGCCTCCTTTCCAAACGCATGGAATCCTCCGTGCCGCGCCTCGCAGCATAGGCCGCTGCCGCGCAAAAAACAATTGTCCCCAGCCCCCTGGTCTGCTATAGAAGTGGCAAGTCTGCTTGAACTGTGGAGCCTCCATGAACTCGCTGCTTCTGCTGACTGCCTGCCTGCCTCTCGTCATCGCCGTGCGCCCCCTGTTCCTCTCCATCTTCAACCGCGGCCTGAAGGAGGAGCTCGAGGCCGCGCTGAAGGAGCGCAAGGAGCTCAAGGACAAGCTCGACCGCATGGAAGTCCGCCTCGAGGAGAAGGACAAGAAGATCAAGAAGCTTGGCGACCAGATCGAGACGGCGCAGAAGGATCTTCAAGATGAGAAGAACCGATGCCGGCAGCTCAAGGATGATGCCGGCAGGACCCGCAAGGTCGAGGAGGAATCCGGCCGCAAGGAGGCCGCGTTCCAGCGGCAGCTCGAGACCCTCAATCTCACCCTGGCGGGTGTCCAGAAGGAGCTCGTCGACGCCAAGGAAAGGGCCGCTCGCTCCCAGGAGGATGCAGTGCGGTCGACCGAACGCGTCAAGCAGGTCGAGGCCCAGCTCGTCCAGACGAGGCAGGAGCTCCAGGCCCGCGACGCGGCCCCCCCTCCTCCCCCGCCCCCCCCTCTGCCGCAAGAGCCGGCCCGGAAGCCCCGGGAGGAAAAGGAGCAGCCGGAGCGCGACTTCCGCGCCGAGCTCCGCCAGGTCCGCAAGGAGCTGTTCGAGAAGGACCTGCTCCTGAAGTCCCTGCGGCGCAAGCTCGAGCACAATCGCAGGGCCTACATCATCACCATGATGCAGCTCGACCTCGCTCAGGACGAGCTGTGCCTGATCAAGACCGGGAGAATCCGGCGTGAGACGCAGCTTGCAAAGGCCCAGGTCCCCGCCGCCCCCCAGCCGCTCATCGAGACCGCCGACACCCCCCACACCCCGGCCGATCTCGACGCCGACCCCGGGGCCGAGACGCCGGACGACCTGTACACCGAACCGGCAGGCGACCTCGCAACGGAACCCGCTGACGAGCCCTCGACCGGCACCACCGTGGAGCCCGCCGCGGAAGCGTCGATTCCGCCCGACCCCGCGGACAAGACGTAGTCGCCCCTTGCGGGCGCACCCAGGACCCCGCACACGCGCGCAACTCATACCTGCCCTTGCGCGTCGCGGCGATTCTGGTATCATCCCGACGATTGAGGACTCGCCCCACTGGCGGAACCCCGGTGGTTCCGAAGGAGCCTGCGCATGAAACGGTTCGCCAATACCCTGTCCTGCCTCGCTGTCCTCCTGACCGCGGGCATGGCCTTCGCCCAGCCTGCCGTCGAGCCAGCCAATCCGGATCCGACCCCCGCACTCGGCGAGTCGGCTAGGACGGATTCGCCCGCGAATCCGGCCGAGCCGGCAAAAGTTGAAAAGCCGGCTAAGACCGATCCGACTCCCGCACTCGGCGAGCCGGCCAAGACCGATCCGACTCCCGCACTCGGCGAGCCGGCCAAGACGGATTCGCCCGCGAATCCGGCCGAGCCGGCAAAAGATAAAAAAAGGCGACCCTACACCTCGACGGAGTTCGAGGACGAGAACATGACCGACTTCGAGATCGAGAACTACGGCAAGATCGCGAAGATCCGGGAGGACAGTATCAAGAAGATGGTCGACCTGGTGGAGAACACCCCCAACTACCCCAACTTCGCGGACGTCTGCTACCGGATCGCGGAGTACATGACCGAGAACATCAAGTTCCGTCTCGCCCTGGAGAACCGCCAGTACAAGAAGGACCTGGCCCGGTTCGAGGCGGGCGAGCTCAAGGAAGAGCCCGACCCGCCGCTCAAGGACTACTCGGGCACCTTGACCTACTACGAGAAGATCCTGGTCGAGCACCCCAAGTACGTGCGCATCGAGGAGGTTCTCTTCTTCGTGGGCCGCAACGGGGTCGAGACCGGCAAGGCACTCGGTGACGACAAGCTGGTCGAGAAGAGCGTCAAGTACCTGAACAAGCTTGACGAGATGTTTCCCAAGAGCCAGTTCCTCCCCAAGGCCTACCTGCTGGCTGCCGAGTACTTCTTCGCCAAGAACAACCTCTTCGAGGCGCTCAAGTACTACAAGAAGCTTGTCGACAACCACAAGGACGCGCCGATGTACCTCTACGCGCTCTACAAGCTGGGCTGGACCTACTACAACTACCAGCAGTACGACAACACGCTGCTCTGCTTCCAGGAGGTCATCCAGAAGCTCCGGGAGGCGGGCCGCGAGCAGGACACGCTTCGCAACATGACCCTCAAGGATTATGTGATCACGTTGTCCGAGGCGGGGCTGGGGTGGACCTCGGGTCGTGATTTCCTGTTCCAGGAGATCGGCCAGGACAAGGCCCACGCGGTGCTGCACGATCTGGCGGACATGCTGGCCCAGCGCGGCTTTTACGACGATGCGGTCGGCATCTACACCTACTTCATCAACCTCGACGTGAACTCTGCGGACGCGGTGGACTACTGGAACCGGATCCTGCGCATCTACCGCTTCAACTTCCCGTTCGACGAGGTGGAGAAGAAGGTACGGGAGCTCCGCTTCTTCTTCCGGGCGGACGGTCCGTGGGTCGCCAACAACAAGGCCAGGGTGGAGGCCTCCGAAAAGGCGGCCGACCTGCTCATCAAGTGGGACCTGTCTCTTGCCGAGTTCTACCTGGAGGAGGCTCTCTACTTCAACAAGGGGGAGGACTCCTTCTTCCTGGCCACAGGCCGCTTCCGGGACACGATTGCCCAGGGGGCGGGCAAGCGGCTGGAGCAGGGGCTGGTGGGCCTGATGATGACGCACCTTGGCCTGTTCCGAACGGCCTCGGCGGGCCGGGTGATCTTCGTTGCCGAGAACGTGCTGGGGCTTGCGTACCCGGACGACTACAAGCTGCCGAGGAAGATCCGTCGGATGACTCTGGACAAGAACGAAACCGAGTTCATGACGGCCAAGGACCAGTACCTCGCGCTGCCGGCACGCACCGGGCAGAAGCCGGACCTGAAGCCGTTCGCAGCGGTCGACCCGATCGCGTACGTCCTCTACAGCTCTGCGCTCATCTACTACACGCGGGGAATGAACGAGGAAGGACTGGCCGACCTGGATCGCCTGGTCGCACACGATGCCAACTCCGACTACCTCGGCTGGGCCATCGACATGATCTACCAGATGTCTGCCCGGGCCGAGGACTGGGCGGGCCTCCAGAAGCGCACCAAGGCCATGCTGGACGTGGGCAACACCCGCGTTGCACCGGCCGAGCAGGTGCGCGACTTCCTCTGCGCCGGCATGATCAACGAGGGCATAGTGCAGGCCGAGAAGGACAAGCGCTACGGTGATGCGCTCTCGAAGCTGTCCACCGCGGCCCAGACCTGTGCGGACAGCCTCGAGCGCGGGGCCGAGGCCCTCTATCGTCTCGGCGAGATCGCAGAGAAGGGAGGCTTCATTCCGCAGGCCAAGGAAGCGTACCAGAAGGTCATCAACGAGTACGGGAAGTCGAAGTACAAGGGCATGGCCCAGCGGAACTACGGCAAGATCAAGAACAAGTAGGCAGCCAGTCTGCCGGGAGGGTGCACTCCATGAAGAACCGGGCCACTGCCGTTCTCGTGCTGGTCCTGCTGGCACTATGTCCGCTCGCTTGTGGCGGAGGAGACGGCGAGGAGACCCCTGCGGATGTCGGCGGAGCGGACCAGTCGGATGCTGCTGCGGTGAGCGATGCGCTGCCGGAAGACGATGCGCCGGGGGACATTGCGCCGGAGACGTCGGGGCCTCCGGAGCCCCCGGTCCCGGCTGACCCGCTTCCCGTGCCCGACAACGGCACCTACGTCTTCAGCGACGGCGCCAACAAGCTGACCCTGGCCTACAACGACAGCACGGTGTTCCTGCTCGAATCGTCGTTCGGCTGCGTCGGGGAGACCGGCTGCAAGGTGCGCCAGGAGTTCCTCCCGCTCACCTGCAACAAGGCGTATGAAAAGGGCTATTCGGCACCGGTCGTGGACGGCAGTTTCGTCATCCAGGGCATCAAGGACAGCGACACGCTGCACGGTGCGGTTTCTTCGTCCCAGGGGTTCAAGCTGCTCTACCTGCTCACGCCCACGGTCTCCTGCTGCTCCGCCTGGTTCGAGGCCACCGCAGCCTGGACCAAGAAGGACGACTGCTCCGGCTTTGCCACGCCGGACTGCGACCCGTACACGGATGGCAACTGTGCGGAGGGGATGAACTGCATCTTCGGTGCGAACGACAAGCCGGTGTGCATGGTCGCGGGCGAGGTCGAGCATGGCGGCAAGTGCGGCACCCAGGGCAACTGTGCGGACGGCGTGTGCATGAGCCTCTCCACCGACACGTCGCAGCACTGCTACAAGTACTGCAAGGCCGACGTCAACTGCGGGTACGGGATGCAGTGCCTCCAGATTACCGACAAGCAGTGGAAGATCTGCAGCCTTCCGCCGGACCAGTTCGAGAGCTGCGATTTGCTCGAGCAGAACTGCACGAAGGCCGGCGAGGCCTGCTTCTGGACCTCGAGCACGATCAACAAGCCGGTCTGCCTGCCGGCCGGTGAAGGGCAGAAGGGGGATCCGTGTACCGAGTCCACCGACTGCGGCAAGGGGCTCGACTGCATCGCGGGCAAGAAGTGCCTGAAGCTGTGCAACACAGCGGAAGGGCAGGAACCCAAGTGCGACTCGGTGTTCACCGGCTGCTCCGCGCTTTACGGACCACAGAGCGCCGGGTATTGTGGAGACTGAGGGCAAGCGGACACGGGCGTTCCGGGCCTTGCCCCGCTGCGAGCCGGGCGGGCTGACATCTCCTCCGGATCCGGGCGAGAAGCCGATGGGAGGTGCGTCGTGAAGAGGCTCCTGTTTGTGGGCTCCGTGTGTCTGCTCGCGTCGTGTGCAGGCACGAGCGCTCCGACCTCCTCGGATGCCGACGGCTTCTCCGGCCTGATGCTCACGGACGAGAGGACGCCTCCTCCGCCCGAGGACGCGGCCGTGGATTCCTTCATCCTCGTCGACGTCCACGAGGCACCCGATGCCGAGGTCTCCGGTGCTCCCGACGTGGTGCAGGATGTCCCACCCGTGCCGGAGGTGGTCGAGGGCAAGGCCGTGCCGCCCGACTTGCTGCCCCCCCCGGTCGATACCGACGGTGACGGGCTCTCCGACGCCGAGGAGAAGCAGCTCGGCACAGACCCCAAGTCCAAGGATTCGGACAAGGACGGGCTCGATGACTGGACCGAGGTCCAGAACGGCAGCAATCCCCTCAAGCAGGATTCCGACTACGACGGGCTTACCGACAAGCAGGAGCTCGAGTGGGGCACCGATGCCAACAACCCCGACTGCGACGACGACGGGCTCAAGGACGGAAAGGAAATCCAGCTCGGCACCCATCCGCTCACCGCGGACACGGATGGAGACGGGCTCAAGGACGGCGACGAGGTCAACGCCGGCTCCAGCCCCCTCAAGGCCGATACCGATGGCGACGGCCTCTCCGACCTCGAGGAGGTCACGCTGTACAAGACCGACCCGTCTCAGGCCGACACGGACGGCGACGGTATCTCCGACCCGGAGGAGCTGACCATCGGAACCGACCCGGGCAAGCTCGACACGGATGGAGACGGGCTCACCGATCCCAAGGAGCTGCAGGACGGAACCGACCCCAAGAAGGCCGACACCGACGGTGACGGTATTGACGACAAGACCGAGTACCAGGTCAAGACCGACCCCAAGAACCCGGATAGTGACGGCGACGGCCTCTCCGACGGCTACGAGGTCGCTCACAACCTCCCTCCGCTCAACCCCGACACGGATGGAGACGGGCTCAAAGACGGTGCCGAGCTCGTCACCTGGGGTACCGATCCGCTCGATTCGGATACCGACAAGGACGGCCTCACCGACGGCAACGAGGTCGAGCTGGGGACGGATCCCCTCGCCCTGGATTCCGACGGCGACGGAGCGGATGACGGTGCGGAAGTCACCCTCGGCTTCGACCCTGCCAACCCGGACACCGACGGTGACGGCGTCCCGGATGGACAAGAGCCCCTGTTCACCACTTGCGGGCAGTTCAACCTCATCTACCCGCAGTACCTCGATTCCGGTCTGGCAGGGTTCACGCTCGCCATTCAGCCCGCGGCCAAGGTCGTCAAGCTCAGCCTCGCTGACCCGCTCTCCGCTGCCGCTGTGATGGACCAGGACGCGGGCGGGCTGGAGGTCGCCGCATTCATGCTCTCCTACATCCCCGAGGACGGACAGACCGACGTCGATGCCCTCTCCTCCATGATCACGGCCAAGCTCAACCCGGTCTGCGGAACGGGCAAGGTCCGCTCCTCCGGTTACAAGGTCAAGAGCTGGGACGACCAGTTCGACCTCAAGGTCATGGTCGTGCTCGACGTGACCTGCTCCGGCGGTGGCTGGAACGTGGCCACGGTGCGGAATCAGGCTCTCTCGGTGCTCTCGAACACTGCACCGGCCGACCTGGCGGACCTGCCTGCACCATTTGGAAACGAAACCAGCGAGTTCGTGGTGAGCTACCTGGTCGAAAGCCGCGAGATGGGACGCCTCATCATCGTCGGTGCGGCCGCCCCCAGGAGCCGTTTCGATGACCTGGCCGACCCTACCCGCCTGGAGGTCAACGACTTCGTCAACGGTTCCAACCTGGCCAACTACCTCAACGGCACGTCGGACGACTGCACTCCGTTCGAGGGCAAGACCGCAAAGGCCGACTTCATCTGGGCTGTCGACAACTCCGGGTCCATGGACAACGACAAGGCCACCGTTGCAGCCAACGTGCCCAAGTTCACCCAGCTCCTCTCCAACGCGGGCGTGGACTACCGCCTCGCCGTCACCTACCAGAACTGCTCCGACATCGACGGGGCCGGAGCCAACGGCCTCTCCGCCGAGCTGGTCAACATCGTTCTTACCAACGACATCACGAACGCCAAGAGCAACTGCACGTCCACCACATCCGGCACCCTGGTCAACGGCAACCTGTGCAACGGGAAGTTCACGACCAGCCTGACCGAGTTCCAGAACTGCGTGCTGGCCAACGTCAGTGGAAGCGGCAGCGAGTACACGCTGTCCACCGGCATGATGGCCATCGACCGCAGCCTCCCCCGCAAGGACAACACCAGCAACAAGCTCCGCACCGATGCCTCCACCATCCTCGTCGTACTGACCGACGAGCACGAGCAGGCCTTCGAGAACGAGCTGTCCTGGATGAAGAACGACACTCCCACCGATCCCGCGCAGATCGCTCAGCTCAAGAAGATCACGGATCCCTACATCGCCTGGCTCAAGAAGCCGGAGGTCAATGCCATCGTCTTCGGCCTCATCGTCATGCCCAACATGGGGGTCGGCGAGGCGGCCGTCGGCATCTACCGGGTCGTCAACGAGACCGGAGGGACCGCCGGCCATCTTCCGGCCGGCGACCTGTCCGCCACCCTCCAGGAGGTCATCGGCGCTGCGATCGGCTATTCGTCTGTCGTCAAGTTCGAGCACGTCCCCATCTCCATGACCATCCAGATCTCCATCGCCCAGGCCGGAAAGCCGGCAAAGAAGATCCCCCGCTCCCGCATCGACGGCTTCGAGTACGATTCCCTGTCCAACGGCCTCGTCTTCCACGGCAGCTACGTGCCCAAGTCCGGGGATGAGCTGGCCGTCTCCTACATCTACTGGTTGAAGTAGTTGCCCTTGCTTTCCCCCGGCCTCCGCCTATAATCACGGCCGTTTGTCGCGTCGGGGCGTAGCGCAGCCTGGTAGCGCGCCAGTTTTGGGTACTGGATGTCGCCGGTTCAAATCCGGCCGCCCCGATCTTTTTGACTCGCCTCGGGCGACCGCACCGTGGAGATGTGCCGAGGCAAGGAAGGCCGTTGCGGGCTCCGCCCGCTCCCGAACCGTGGGAGCGGGAACGGGAACGGGCGACCGCACCGTGGAGATGTGCCGAGGCAAGGAGGGCCGTTGCGGGCTCCGCCCGCTCCCGAACCGTGGGAGCGGGAACGGGAACGGGCGACCGCACCGTGGAGATGTGCCGAGGCAAGGAAGGCCGTTGCGGGCTATGCCCGCTCCCGAACCGTGGGAGAGGCCACTGGTGCCGTGGAGATGTGCCGAGGGGAAGACATGAACGACGTGACAAGGACGATCCGGGAACGAAGGAGCATTCGGCGGTATCGGCAGGACCCGATTCCCGAGGCCGACCTGACGATGCTGCTCGAAGCCGTACGCTGGTCCCCGTCATGGGCCAACACCCAGTGCTGGGATGTGGTGGTGGTGTGCGAAGAGGCTTTGAAGCGACGGCTCCAGGCGGCAGTCGGCAGCAACCCTGCGTTCGATGCCATGGTCGATGCCCCGGTCGTCCTGGTCCTGTGCGGGCGCAAGGACCGGGCCGGCTTCAAGAAGGGGGAGGCGGCCACCCGCTACGGCGACTGGATGATGTACGACCTCGGGCTTGCGAACCAGAGCCTCTGCCTGGCTGCCCATGCGCTCGGGCTGGGCACCGTGATCGTGGGCAAGTTCGACCATGCTGCGGCGGAACGGATCCTCGGGGTGCCGGAAACCCACGCTGTCGTCACCATGGTACCGGTGGGATACCCGGCTCAGCCCGCCGCTGCACCGCCGCGCAAGGCACTGCGCGAGTTCGTGCACGAAGGCGCCTTCGGCACTCCGTGGGGCATGCAGACCGGCCCCCAGGGATAGAACGGCTTCGCTTCCTCGCCCCGCCCGGGGGAGGGATCGATCGGAGGTCGCTGTGGAACCGACCGACATCCGCATCCGCATGCAGCATCACCTCGACCTCTGCCTGACGGAAGAAGTGGAATCCGGAGACCCGGGCTTCTCCCGATTCCGGCTCATCCCTGAATCGCTGCCCGAGCTGGCCCCGGAGAGCATCGACACGGCCACATCGTTCCTGGGACGCCGCCTCTCGTTTCCCTTCATCATCGGGTCCATGACCGGAGGTGCGGGAGGGGATCCCCCTCTGAACCACCTGCTGGCCACGGCCGCTTCGAGGGCAGGCGTGGCCCTGGCGCTCGGCTCCATGCGCCCCCTGCTCGAAGATCCCTCGCTGCGGCGTGAGTACGACGTGCGCCTGCTCGCTCCGGAAGTTCCGCTTCTCGGCAACGTGTCGGCCTGGCAACTGCGGGACGAATCATTCCGGACACGCACGGTCGAGGTGTCCCGCGAGCTCGCGCTGGACGGCATGTACGTCCACGTCAACGCGGGGCAGGAGCTTGTCCAGCCCGAGGGAGAACGCTCATTCGTCGGTGCGCTCGATGCGATCGTCCGTTTCGCTTCCGCGTATCCCGGCCCGGTCCTGCTCAAGGAGGTGGGCCTGGGCCTCTCGACACGGCATCTTGCCCGCCTGTTGGACGGCGGCGTCGTGGGATTCGACGTCGCGGGGCGGGGAGGAACCGACTTCGTGCGGGTCGAAGCGCTGCGAGCGGACGACCCCGATGCGTGGTTGCTTGCATCCGCTCTGGAATCCGTGGGCCTTCCCACCGCCCTTGCCCTGCAGCACCTCTCTGCCGAGCTGGACCAGCAGGCAACAGGCAGACGCCGACGCCCCCTGACGCTCGCGTCCGGAGGCGTTCGGACCGCGGCCGACATGGCCATCGCTCTGGCACTCGGTGCCGACCTGGTCTCAGCCGCCCGCCCCATCCTTCTCGCTTCCCGGCAAGGCGAAGACGCCGTCGTGGATTGGCTCGAGGCACGACGCAATGAGCTGGCGAAGCTCTGCCTGCTGTGCGGCTGCCGCACCCCGGCCGAACTCCGGGGAAAGGCCGTGGGGTTGTAGGCGGCGGCGTCCTATTCGTCCTATTGTCCCATAGCCTTTCCCTCCCGCATCCAGTACAATGCGACCGGACGGAAACGGGAGGTGGTGACATGGTTCCAACGAACTGTGCGGGGCGAATCGGATGGGGGGCCTTGCTTGCAGCGTTCCTGCTGGTGGCCGCGTGTTCCGGCAAGGACTCCACGGACGTGGCGCAGCAGCCGGATGCGAACGGTGGTGACATGGTGGACCAGGCGGCACCGCTCGACTCGGTTCTTGCGGACACGCCCGACACGCCCGACACGTCCGACCCGTCCGACACGTCCGACACGTCCGACACGTCCGACACGTCCGACACGTCCGACCCGTCCGACCCGTCCGACCCGTCCGACACGTCCGACACGCCCGACACGCCCGCCCCCCCCTGCGAGTTTCCTCCGTTCCCGACCGACTGCTCCCTGGTCAGCGAGTTCCAGTGCGGCTTCATGGCGTGGTGCCAGGCCGGTTCGCTGTTCGTCGACTGGCACCACCACCACTTCTGCGACCAGGGAGAGATGATCATCGATTACTCATGCTCGTACGCCTGCCCGCACGGCTGCCAGGAGTGGGACGTCGAGGACTGGCCCTCCGACGGCCCGACCCTGGTCGAGAAGTACTGCAACCAGTGCTCATCCCCTGCCGACTGCGAGGGACTTCCCCACGACCTTTGCGAGGGCAGTTGGACCTGCCAGGACGGGAGTTGCGGATGGAAGTGCGGCCCCGGGTGCGTGCCGGATGGCGAGTCGGTCCCGGTCATCCCTGACGCACCCGAATGCTGCGAGGGGCTATCCAAGATCCCGTGCGACAAGCCTGACGGAAACGGCCTCTGCCAGGGGTGCGACGGAGCTGCGATCTGCGCCGCCTGCGGGGATGGGATCTGCGGCCTGGGCGAGAACCTCTGCAACTGCCCCATGGACTGCCAGGGAGAGTGCCTCACGCTCGGACAGGGATTCATCGACTTCGATACCGAGGGCAAGTGCTGTCCCGGCCTCACGCCCAAGTTCGACTGCGACCTGTCGCTCGACGGCTGCGTCTGCAAGAAGTGCCCGTGCAACATCTGCATCCTCTGCGGCGACGGCATCTGCGGCCCGTACGAGCACCAGTGCAACTGCCCCGAGGACTGCCCGACCATCGACAAGTGCGTCCCCACCAAGCAGACCGAGTGCCTGGGAGAAGTCCCCGAGCCGTCCCCCGGCGAGCTCAAGGTCACCGTCATGGGCAACAGTCTCCACGTCGCGCACCTGAAGGTCGTGATGAACTGCTGCGCCGAGGTCGAGATCTGCTTCGAGCCCCTGATGGATTCCATCAAGGTCACGGAGAAGCTCAAGAAGCCCTACGCCCCCTGCTTCTGCAACTGCAAGTTCGACATCGATGCCACCCTGCCCGGCATCAAGAGCGGCACCTACAAGCTCACCCTGTTCAACGAGGAGGTGGGGCAGACCCTCTTCACCCAGGAAGTGAGTATTCCGTGAACGGTGTTGCTTGATTCGCCCTTCTCTCGTTGCTAGACTCCGCCCGTGAAAACCCTCTTTCGTCCAAGGAGACAGAACGCCATGACACGGTTTGCATCGCTCGCCGCCTATGTCATCGTATTGTCCGCTTGCCTTGCCCTCTCGCCGACGGCCCGGGCCGAAGATGCCGGGATCCCCGCCAGTGATGACTCCACGCCGGCTCAGGCCGCCGATTCTCCGCTCAAGGCATTGAAGGACGGCCTTGCAAGGGTCGAGAAGGGGCCGTTTTCCGCGGCGCTCCGTGCTCGCATCCAGGGATGGGGCGGCTGGGTCGGCGAGGATGCGAACCTCGAGAACGGCGACTGGATGCAGGAGCCGGGATTCAGGCTGCGCCGGGCGCGTATCGGCGTGGACGGCACGTTCTTCGATGACTTCAAGTTCGAGCTCCAGTTGGATGTCTTCGACCAGGAGCGCACCGGCGGTCCCCTGTACTCGGCCTGGGTCGACTGGACTCCGGTCCATTACATCGGGGCCACCTTCGGCGTGCAGTCGTTCCCGGCCGTGCGATCGATGATGATGTCGTCGGGGTACCTGCCGTTCCTGGACCGGCCGATGGGGGCGATCGCCATGGCCCCGGAGAATGCCATGGGCCTGGTCCTGCACTCGAGCCCCTGGAAGGACCACACGAACATCATGATCGGTCTCTTCAACGGCCTGCGCCGTGGGGAGAGCTTCTTCGACGGCTACGAGGGCGTGGGAAGCTCCCTGGGCAACCGCTTCGACGGCCTCTCGGGCGTTGCCCGCTTCGACGTAGAGCCCCTGGCGCCCATCGGCAAGGAGATGGCGGATCCGTGCAAGTGCCCGAAGCTCAGGCTCGGCCTCGGTGCCGGCGGCTTCTTGAACGGAACGGGGGCATTCTCGAACGACGAGGGAGCCACCTCGCTCTTCCCCTTCCTCGATGGCGGAAAGATGGCCACCCGGGGTGCATCGGGCTATGTGCACCTGAAGACGTATGGGTTCCACTTCTTCGGCGAGTACGCCCACGAATGGGGCGGTGCGAAGGAGCAGCCCACCACTCCCACCAAGCAGTTCAGCGATACCGAGAGCTACTCGTTCAACACGTCGCTCGGATACGTCATCCTCAAGGACCGCCTCGGGCTTGCCATCCGCACCGAGCTGTTCGACGACAACGTGGACGACACCGACCTGGGCGCCGAGATGCTCGTCGGGGGAACCGTGACCTGGTACGTGGCCCGTGACTTCCTCAAGGCCCAGCTCGAGTACATGTACCGGTACGAGCTGGGCGAGGAGCCCGCTCTGTCCAATGACTACGTGATCGGCGGCGTGCAGCTCATGTTCTAGGAGGCAGCCATGAATGCCACGCATCACCGCCTCCGGCGGCTCGCTCCGTTGGTCCTGTTGCTTCTGCTGCCGCTCGGCTGTGCGAACGAGGAGTCGAAGCGTCCCCGGCTGAGCGCCCGGCAGATCACCCGAGCCGACGAGTTGATCGGCGGCCCGACGGCCCGCGGCAAGCTCGGGGACTTCCTCATCGAGAACGACAGGGTTCGCTTCGTCATCGGCGGGCTCGGCCAGTCCTGGATGGGGGGCGTCTTCGGCGGCTCCCTGCTCGACGCGGACCGGCAGCGCCCCGCGCTCAAGGCCTACAAGTACGGCAAGGGGTGGGATGCCTTTGGCGAGACCTTCCCCCTGGTCAACCTCGTGGTGGCCAACCCTGACCTTCCGGGCAGCTCGCCCAGACTGACGTCGGATGGAATCAAGCTGATCGAGATCCCGTCGGGAATCGAGGTGCTCAAGGACGGCAGCGACGGCGAGGCCGTGGTCCGCGTGACCGGTCGGGCGGGCTACATGTTCGAGGTGCTCAAGTTCCTCAATCGTGACTTCCTGATGAGCTACCTGGCCCAGCCGTTCAAGATCATGGGGTTCGAGCTCCCCATCGACCAGCTTCTCAACATGCTCCTGGGGGTCAACGTCTACGCCCTGGTCAATCGGCTCCAGATCGACTTCACGTTCCACAACGACTACATCCTGCACGAGGGGGAATCGTTCCTGACGCTGCGGACCACCGTGATTGCGGCCCCGCCCACCCAGGCTGCGCTGGACAGGTGCCCCGCCTCCGCGCCGTGCGGCCTCGAGTGCGAGCACGGCCTGGCCATGACCGAGGCCGAGTACGATATTCCGGGCCAGACCACCAAGACGCCGGGGAAGGTCATGTGCCCGGTCTGCCGGTGTGCAGATGCTCCCCAGCCCATGCAGTCGCTCAACGAGAGCGAGGATATCTTCGGCATCATGCTCGGCGACCTCGGCCCCTGGACCGAGCGGGCCTGGAAGGGAGGGCTGCTGGGCGGCGACTTCCTCTTCTTCGGCGCCGAGGCCAACATCTTCTCCCCCGGGATCGGCTTTGACGACAACCGGAAGATCTTCGAGAACATGTGGCAGCAGGTCCCGACCCTTTCCAGCCCGCTCACGTTCCCCTGGATCGCGGGCGTCGGCGAGAACGTCTCCTACGCCTGGGCCACGGTCAATCCGGACCGCAGGGAGGGGCGTGACTGCCCCACGTGGCGCCTCGCCATGACCCGCCTGAGCTACGAGGACGAGCAGGCCGTCATCGATGCGCTCGTCACCGAGCTCAAATGGGATCCGAGCGCTGCCGCTGCCCGGGTCCGCCAGGTGATCGTGGACCGCAAGCCGCTCGTCCTGCGCGAGGTCCCCATGGATGCCAAGGCATCCCAGTCGTTCGAGTCCTGGAAGGCTGCCGTGATCCTCAACGTCATCGTCTCGGGCGACCCGAAGAACCCGGACGCGCGGACCGTCATCTCCCTTTTCCCGGAGGCCGTCGGATTCGACCTCCTTCCCGCGGCGGAGTGCCTGGATGCCTCGGTGCTCATCCCCATCGTCTCGACCTCGGCCACCGCGGTCATGACCCACAAGGCCACGCCCACCATGGACATCGTGGACGAACAGGTTTCCGATCTCCGTCGCTCCTTCACCTTCGAGCGTTACCTCGTGGTGGGTGACGGCGATGTCGGGTCGGTCCTCTCGACCATCTACGACCTCAAGGGGATTTCGTACGGTCGCGTCTCCGGCGTCGTCGTGGACGAAGCCACACGGATTCCGTTGTCCAAGGTCGCAGTGTTCGCGATCCGCGACCCGCGCAGCTCGCCGGATGATCCCGAGCCGGCCACGTACGGGGAGCTCCGTTCCCTCTGTCGCGGGCGCTTCGGCAACGAGGGGCTCGTGTCCCAGATGGAGACCGACCTCGGGCTCGACCTGGTGCTGGACGGCGACTTCGCCGGCCCGCTCGAACCCGGTTCCTACTTCCTTGTCGCGTTTGCCCCCGACCGGGCGCCTTCCGCACCGGTTCCGGTCGTCATCAACGAACAGGAGAGGAGCGTGGCCAACCTCATCCTTCCCTCCACCGGGAAGGTCCACTACCTCGTGCGCGACGGGGCCGGCCTCAAGATCCCTGCCCGGCTCACCTTCATCTCCCTCGATGCCGAGGGCAAGCCCATGCGCTGGGACGGAAAGAACCCCGTCGAGCTCGGCGCCAGCCGCTATGACCACGGCATCTACCTGACCGAGCACTCGGCGCACGGCGAAGGGGAGGTCCGCCTTCCCCCCGGTCACTACCGTGTCCTGGTATCACGGGGCTTTGAGTACTCGCTCGGCCGGTTCGATGATTTCGAGGTCAAGGCGGGGATCACGGTCCCTCTCGAAACCGTGCTCCTGCGCGAAGTCGATACCACTGGCTGGATCTCCGGCGATTTCCACGTGCACGCCGTCCCGAGCATCGACTCCTCGCTGCTCATCGAGGACCGCGTCGCGGCCAACGTTGCAGAGGGGGTCGAGTTCATCACCGCGACGGACCACGACTACCTGACCGACTACTCCCCGTACATTCACAAGATGGGGTTGCAGAAGCACATCCGGAGCGAAGTCGGCGTTGAGACCACGACGCTCGAGTTCGGCCACTACAACGGCTTCCCCATGAAGTACGACCAGACCGACATCCCAGTGCACGACTCCCCACCCTGGTACGGGGAGACCATCGCCAGGGTGTGGGAGATGCTGCGGGAACGCCTCGCACCGGGGTTTGCGGCAGACGATTTCATCGTCCAGGTGAACCACCCCAGGGACGGGTTCATGGGCTATTTCGCCCAGTTCGGCTTGAAGGGATACAACCTGGAGCGCAAGACCCCCGGCATGGAGATGTGCAACCCCCAGACCGAGAAGATCCCCTGCAACTTCGACACCTTCGAGCTCATGAACGAGAAGCGCTTCGAGCTGCTGCGCACTCCGACCATCGCGGAGAAGGAGATGCACAACGTCTGCTTCGAAGCCATCATGAAGTGCACCGACAAGTCGCTCTTCGGCGACGGGAACGGACGGACGCTCGACGAGCTCTTGTGCGCGGACCTCCGCTTCCCCGCCGAGGAATGCGCCACCCTGCCCGAGACCCTGAAGACCACGACCGCCACCGGGATGGACCTGGCCCGCCTGCAGAGTGCCTACGACCACTGCCTCTGGCACCAGGAATTCGTCGGCGAATTCACCCACTGCACTGATGACATGCCCCTCGTCGAGTGCAAGAAGCAGGCGCTCGATGCGCTCAAGCTGCTCACCGTCCGGTACCAGTTGGAACGGCTCCCCGAAGAGCAGGATGCCTACTTCGCCACCTCGTCCGCCACGGACATCGGCTGCGACATGAAGAAGGCCATGAACGGCTGCTCCCCGATGTTCGACAAGAACCAGCAGCCATCGACCGGCTGCGGCGGGGCCGACTGCTCCTGCGAGCCGTGCGTGTGCGGGAAGCTCCCCTCCTGCTGTCAGCCGATCGACTGGAACAAGGAGGAGACCCTCGGGAACGGCTGGACCCAGGCGTGCGCGGACCTCTGCCGGTCCGAATGCTACGGCTGCGGCATCCAGCCCTGCACCTCCAAGGCCCAGGTCTGGGAGGACTGGTACAGCTTCCTCAACCACGGGTTCAACCCGGCCATCGTGGGGAACTCCGATTCCCATGACGTCAAGGCCGAGGTCGGGCTGCCCCGCAACTACATCCGCTCGTCGACCGACTTCCCCCTGGCCATCGACGCGGCCGAGATCTTCCGCAACATCAAGGCCCACCGGGTGTTTCTCTCCACCGGGCCGTTCGTCGAGTTCTCCATCGGCAGCGCCGGGATCGGCGACACCCTGGCCAAGCCGGGAGGCAAGAAGCTCGAGGTGCGCGTCCGCATCCAGACCGCTTCGTGGTTCGGCGTGGACCACATCGAGATCCACCGCAACGGGAAGATCGAGAAGATCCTCCGCCTCGCACCTGCACCCGAGACGCTGGTCGACTTCGACCAGGTCGTCGAGCTGGACATGCCGCAGGAGGATTCCTGGTACGTGCTGACGACCTACGGTCTCGACTCCCGCTACCTGCTGTCACCTGTCTACAAGAGGATTCCGCTCGGCAAGATGCTGATTCCGACCATCATCGCGCTCGGCGCCAAGGCATTGCTCACCTCGTTCCCGGAGCTGACGTCCGCGATCCAGACGAAGTTCGGCAACCTGCTGGGAGGTGCATCCCTCGAGACCCTGCTGGGAAGCGCGTTCGGCATCGAGGAGCTGCCCGACAGCTTCCCCATGTTCCCGCTTGCGATCACCAACCCGATCTGGGTCGACCTCGACGGCAAGGGTTTTGCACCTCCGCTGGCCAAGGACTCGGACCAGGACGGCCAGTGGGACCTTCCTCCGTTCTGCGTCCAGCCTTGTCAGGTCGAGGTTCTCACCGCCCAGGACGGCACCACGTCTTATGGCCAGGCCACGTGCGGCGAAAACCAGCGATGCATCCCGGATTCGCAAGGCTCTGCCCAAGGCACTTGCGCCATCCCGATCCCGGAGAACTGCGTGGGAGCCCAGACGAAGCAGTGAAGCGGGGTTTGCGGACGGAAACGAAGTGGAGTGCCTGGCCACGCCGCTGCGGAAGACGAGGCGAGCGGACGTTCCTGGGGCTCCTGCCCGTTTCAATGGCCGCGCCAGTCCCTCATCGACGTGGTGACACCCAGGATCTCTGAGACCGAGTCGAAGACCTTCTGCGGCAGCAATGCCTTGAGCGCGGGAGTGAATCGGACCATGAGCGGGACCCGGACCATGTACTCGCCTCTCCGGAACCCGGCGTAGCCCTGCTGCACGGCCTTCTCGGGCGTCAGCAGAGGGACGAGCAGCGGTGCGCGAACGCCCCGGAACATCCCCGTGTCGACGTAGCTCGGGCAGAACAGGGTGAACCGGATTCCCATGTGGCCCGCAAGCTCCATCTCCAGCCGCAGCGACTCGGTGAACCCGATGACGCCCCACTTGCTTGCCGCATAGGTCGGCATGTACGGCACGCCGATGAAGCCCGAGGCGGACGAGACGTTGACGAAGTGCCCCGTCCCTCTTGCCAGCATCTGGGGCAGGAACGCGCTGTGCAGCCAGACCAGCGACTTCAGGTTCACGTCCAGCACCGCGGCCAGCTTCGCCTCGGGCATCTCCTCGAACTTGCCGCCGGCCACGATGCCCGCGTTGTTCACCACGACGTCCACGGGGCCGAACTCGGCTGCCGTGGCTGCGGCCTCTTCGTGCACGCGACGGCTGTCCGTCACATCGACGACGGCCGTCCGAACGTCCGACGGAGGCCGGTCGGCGCGACGCCATCTCCCCTGCTTGCGGCCGCTGCGCGGCTGCAGCTCGGCTGCCGTCTTCTCGAGCTCCGCCTGGTCCAGGTCCCACAGCACCAGCCGTGCCCCGTCGCGGGCGAAATGCTCGGCCCACAGCTTCCCCATTCCCCGCGCCGCCCCCGTGATCAGGACGACCTTTCCGGCCACGTCAACACGCTTCTTCATGGGCACCTCCTTGCTCTCCCCAGTCTCCGGAGAAACAGGCCCGCAGCCGGTCCGGGGGCACCCGGCCGACCCAGCGATCTTAGCTCACGCATGCCGCGCTGCACAACACCCAAGCGTCCGAATTCATCTGGTTCATTTCATGGCGGGTCCCAAGGAGGTTGATCGAAAGCACTTTGCCAAGTGAGGCCGCAGCCGTCGAGACGGAGGACGAGCGGCCCAATGGCTGTTCGCTGCTCTACACGTCGCGGAAGAACTCGTCGACCAGGGCCCACAATGCGGGCACGTCGTTGGCGGTGTGCACCTTTGCCCTGAACTTCGCGGAATCGGGCATCCCCTTCGAATACCAGATCATGTGCTTGCGGATCTCGTTGACGACGAGGAGCTCCGGCTTGTAGCGCAGCGCCAATCCCACCTGGAGCCGGATCAGCCTGGCCAGCTCGGTGCGCACCCCCGCCTCGGCCGCATCGAGGTCGATCGCTTCCGTCCCCCCCACTGCGGCCTCCGCCTGTGGGGGAGGTTGGACGGGGGGCACTTCCCACCCGAGCCTCCTTCCCACCTGCCGGAACAGCCACGGCCGCCCCAGCGCGCCGCGGCCGATCATGATGGCGTCGCACCCCGTCGTCTCCACCATCCGGGCCGCATCGTCAGGCGTTCGGATGTCGCCGTTTCCCACCACCGGGATTCTCACGGCATCCTTCACCGCCCCGATGAGCGACCAGTCGGCCCTGCCCGAGAATCCCTGGGCCCTGGTCCGCGGATGCACGATCACAGCGGCCATACCGGCCTCCTCGGCCATGACCGAGAACGGCACGCAGTTCACCGACTCGGCGTCCCAGCCTGCCCGGATCTTCACCGTCACCGGCGCCTGCACGGCCTCGCGCACGGCGACCATGATCTCGCGGGCCCGGGGTGGGTCCTTCATCAGCGCACTTCCCTTCTCGCCATGAACGATCTTCCGGGCCGGACACGCCATGTTCAGGTTGATGGAATCCGCCCCGCGGGCCACCGCCATGACCGCAACCTTCGCCATCATCAAAGGGTCCGACCCCACGAGCTGGATCGCCAGCGGATGTTCGAGGTCCACGAGCCCGGTCTGCTGCACCAGCTCCTTGGATTTGCCACGGGCGACGCCATGTGCCGAGACCATCTCGGACATGAGCGGCCCCGCACCGAACATCCTCGCCACCACCCGCACCGCCGGGTCCGCAATCCCGGCAAGCGGTGCGAACAGAAGCCGGTTGCCGAGCACGACGCTGCGGACGACATCAGCGGCCGCGCCGGTGCTGCCCGGCCCGTCGCTTCCTGCTTCGCCTGCCCGGGGAATCCGTGGCCGCTCCGACTCCGGGGAGCTTTGCGGGACGAGCGCACTCCGGGGGATGTCATCCTGCTTCCGCTTCACGCTTCCTCGTTTTCCAGGAACAGCACCATCAGCAACGCGTCCTCCCCGTCCCGGTAGTAGCGTCGCCGGGTTCCCTGCTCTGCGAAGCCCGCCTGCTCATACATCGCCCTGGCTGCCACGTTGCTCGGCCGGACCTCCAGGTACAGGTACAGCGCCCCGTGGCTCCGGCATACCTCGATCACAAAGGACAACAGCCGCCGCCCCCATCGCTCACCCCTCCGCTCCGGGGCCACGGCGATGTTCATCAGGTGCCCCTCGTCCACCACGGTGCGGAACGTGGCGTATCCCACGATCCCCTCCGCCCCCTCCAGCACCACGGCATGGCTCACCGGCCCCTCGATCTCGGCAAGGAATGCCTCCGGAAGCCATGGGTCCGAAAAGGTCGCCTCCTCGATCACCATGACCTGCGGGATATCCCGCACATCCATCTGCCGGATCCGCATCGCCCCCCCCCCTGCCACAACCCGACGGCGAGCTTATAGCCGCTTTGTGAGGCGGCGGCAAGGTGCTTGGGATACCCTGGTGGCCAGGGATTCCCAACACAGGCAGGCTCATCGCCCTCTGGACGCCGTTGATGGTGGATTCGGGAAGTCTGGCCAGGACTACTTCGCCGTTCTCCTCCGGGGTCAGCCGCTCGCGTTGCTCCCGCCGCCCGCCTCTGGTATGTTCGCATCGATTGTACTTCTCCATGGAGGTTGCCATGTCGCTTCATCTCCTGTCCGCCTCATCCCGCGCTGCCTGCACGCAGAGGATTCCGCTGCTCCCGAGCCTGGCGCTGGCAGCCGTGCTGCTGACCACGGCCTTTCCGGCCCTGGCTCAGAAGTACGACTCGGCTCCCACCTCGGCCATCCTGTTCAAGAACAACCTGGGCTGGATCGTCGAGGAAGGGCGCGGGAAGACCGACTCGGAATGGGTCTCGACCCGACTGCACGGCAAGCCGGTGGTCGGGACCCTGCGTCTGGCTCCGGTCACCGAAACCAAGGTGATCGAGCTCAAGACCTATCCCACCTGGCCCGGCGGCCGCTCGCCGGTCCTGGCAGCGTTCGAGGCTGCCGCGGTCGGCAGCAAGGCCACCGTCACCGCGGCCGGAAAGACGGTCGAGGGACGCATCCTGGGGGTCTCCACCGGGACCGTGGCGTCCGAGTCCATGCTGTCGCTCGACGTGGACGGCACCCTGGTGCTCGTGCCGACGGCGAAGATCGAGCGCGTCGAGACCGCGACCCCTGCCATTCCGGCCGCTGCGGGTGACGACCGGCTCCGTCTCCGCATCTCGCCGAAGGAGGGCAACTTCCAGATCCGCGCCAGCTATCTCACCGGCAGCGTCGGCTGGGTACCCGTGTACCAGCTCGACCTCGCCGGAAAGGACAAGGGACAGCTTTCGCTCGACGCCATCGTCGTCAACGACGCCATGGACTTCGATTCCGCATCGATCCAGTTCGCCACCGGGGAGGCCACGTTCCCGATGCGGGACATGCCCAGCCCTCTCTTCGATCCCGGCATCACCGCCGAAGAGACCATGCGGACCGTACTCGGCGGGGTCGGGAATGCCATGCAGCAGGATGTCGACAACAACCCGGTGTACAACCGCATGAACTACGTCCAGGCGGTCGCCCCAAACCGCTTCCAGCCTCTCCCGGCCTCCCCTCAGTCAGGAGAGGAGACCCATCTCTACGGCCCGGTCGAGCTGTCTCTCAAGAAGGGCGAGCGCAGCCGCATCGGGCTTGGCGCCGGCGAAGTCCCGGCCGACCTGATCTACTATTGGAAGGTTCCCGAGAACGTGGACACAACCCAGGACCGCAACGATGTCTGGCTGGCGGCGCGCATGACCAACCGGCTCTCCTTCCCCCTGACCACCGGAACCGTCCTGGTCACCCGCTCCGGCCGGCCTGTCGGCCAGGGGTTCTTCACCTACACGCACGTCGGCGGCGAGGCGGTGGTCCCGATCTCGATCGCCTCGTCCGTGCTTGCCTCCCCCTGGGAGCAGGAAGACGACCGCGACCGCAACACCGTCAACTTCCGCGGTGCCCGCTACGACAAGGTCCGCATCAAGGGGACCCTGTCCCTTCGCAACCTCCAGGACAAGCCCGTCACGGTCCGTGTCGAAAAACCGGTCTCCGGCAAGGTCACCGCCAGCTCCGACTCGCCGGCCTCGGACGAGCGCTTCGTGTCGGCCTATGATCCCAACCCGAAGACCACCCTGCGCTGGACCGTGGAGGTCAAGGCCGGCGAGAAACGCGACCTCGACTACACCTACGAGACCTTCGTGATCCGGTACAACCAGGGGTCGTCGTACTGACAGGGTCCCGGAAGCCGCATCGGTCATTTATCCATTGACCTCCCCTTGCCAAGATCATAAGGTGCGTCGGTTCTCGCGCAGGAGACGCCCATGCGCACATTCGTCTGCCTTGCCGTTTGCCTCCTGATCGTCGCGTGTGCCGAGCAGCACGACCGCCCGCTGTCCGGCGACCAGGAGATCCGAATCACCTTCCTCCACACTTCGGACATCCACTCCCGGCTGCTGCCCTACCGGATGCAGGTGACCTACACGGACGCCATGCTCGGGTTGAACCAGGACAATGAGCCGTTCGGAGGCATCGCCCGCATCGGCCACATCATCAACCGTGAACGGAAGCGGGCCGGCCGCGTGCTCTACCTCGATTCGGGCGACGTGTTCCAGGGCGCCCCGATCTTCAACGCCTTTCTCGGGGAAGCCGAATTCCTGGCCCTCACCTACCTGAACCCCGACGCGGTCGTGGTCGGCAACCACGAGTTCGACATGGGGCTCAAGAACCTCATCGAGCAGACCCGGAAGTGGGTGACCTTCCCCTTCCTGGCCGCCAACTACTTCTTCATGCCGGACAACGAACTGGGGGACCTCACCCAGCCCTACACGATCATCAACGCGGACGGCATCAAGATCGGCGTCATCGGACTGGGGGACTTCGGCAGCCTGGCATCGATCACCGACATCGGCAACAGCCTGAAGCTCATGCCGCTCAACAACATCCAGGTCATCAACGACTACATCGGACAGCTTCGGCCCTATGTCGACCTCGTCGTTCTTCTCTCGCACGCCGGCCTCTCCGACGACCAGGAGATCGCGGCCGGGACGCGCGGCGTGGACATCATCTTCGGCGGGCACCTGCACATCGTCCTCAACCCACCCAAGGTGGTGAAGGACCTGGACGGCAACGAAGTCCTCCTCGTCCACTCCGGTGCGTTCGCCAAGTTCGTAGGTCGCCTCGACATCGTCACTCGGCGGGAAGCGTCCGGACGTCTGCGCGTCGTGACCCATGACTACCAGCTCTTCCCGGTCGATTCCACCGTGCCGGAAGACCCGAAGCTCGCCCAGCTCATGGAGAAATACCGGCTCGACCTGAACCAGAAGATCGACCTGACTTCGGTGTACTCCTACAGCCCGAAGCTGCTGACCAAGTACGGGCTGGACGGCGGCGATTCGAGCCTGGGCAACCTGGTCTCCGAGGCCATCCGCAAGTACGCCCGTGTCGGCATCGCGTTCACCAACACGCTGGGCATCCGGGCCAACATGTACCCCGGGCCGATCACGCTGGACGACCTGTTCAACATCTTCCCGTTCGAAAACACGATCACCCTGATGTACATGTCGGGGACGGACATTCGCGATCTGATGGACTACAACACGCAGCGGTCGTCCGGCCGGGGTTGCGTGAGCCAGCTCCAGATTGCCGGGCTCAGGCACGTCATGAACTGCAACCCGGACCCGCCCGTCGCCTACTTCGACTGCCATACCTGCGAGCCGGGCGAGAAATGCCTCGTGAACTGCATCGCGGTATGCAAGGCCTCCGCCGCGTGCGAGTCCCAGTGCGTCACCCAGTACCGCAAGTGTGTCCTCGACAAGACCGGCAAGTACGAGGACGTCCGCTGCCTCGATTCCTGCCTTCCCGAAGGGGTCCACCGCTACACCGCCGACGTGGACAAGGAGGTCCGGTGGTGCCTGCACGACTGCTTCCCCCGGGCGGAAGACATCATGATCACCGATTGCCCCGATCCCCTGGCCGTCGAGGACCCGACGACCTGCAAAGTGGTGCCGCTCGTCGCCAACCAGGTCTACGAGGTGGCCACCAACGACTACATCGCCAAGGGGGGCTCCGGCTTCACGATCCTGAAGAGCAACAACACCCAGACCGATACCGGCCTGCCCCTGCGCGAGGCGGTCCAGGAGACCCTCCTCACGTCGGGCAAGTGCCTCGACTTCTGCATCGACCGGGATGGCGACGTGAACCTCCAGGGCTGCTCGGTCTACCAGGGGTGCCTCGAATCGGTGGGCGCCTTCCTCGGCCAGTTCTGCGACAAGGTGGACAAGACCGGAGGCGCCGACGTCGAGGTCCCGTTGCTCGGGTGCGCCGTCGATTCCGGCGCCTGCGTGAAGGACGGGGACTGCTACCACCCCGAGCTCGATTGCGTGGGAGTCGCCTGCCCCACCTGCAAGACCGCGGCGCAGTGCATGGTCAACGACCCGGACTCGCTCTGCGTGGACGGGTTCTGTCTTCCCCGGACGCACGCCTGTGCGCTGGGTCGCTGTGTGCGCCTCTGCGCTGCCGACACGGACTGTCCGGGGGATGATTCGGAGCAGGAATCGCTCTGCGTCAACGGCCGCTGCGAGCCGCCCCCCTCGGTCTCCTGCCTGACTTCGACCGAGTGCGTGGATCCGTTCGCCGTCTGCTTCGCCGGAGCGGCCGTCTGCGCCGGCGACGGGGACTGCCCGACGGGCGAGTCGTGCCGCCGCAAGCGCTGCATTCCGGACCGCCCGGAGTGCGACTCGCCCAAGGATTGCCCCATTGGCGCCGTGTGTGCGTTCGGACGGTGCAGCCCGCCCGTGCCCGTCTGCAAGAAGAGCTCGGATTGCGACAAGGGGGGGAAGTGCGCGGACGGGCTGTGCAGCTACCCGTGCGGCAACTGTCGCGATGCCGACGACTGCCCGGCGAACCTCGCGTGCGTCAAGGACTACTGCGTCCATATCAACGCCGACTGTCACGAGCATCGATGCCGCAACTTCTGCGATGCCCAGGCGGACTGCAAGTCGGGCGAGCTCTGCACCGAGGGGGTGTGCATGCCCCGCGTCTGCACCTGGACCCCGAAGGGAGAGACGGCCTGTCGCATCAACTCCGACTACAAGACCCAGGAGAAGTGCCTCAACGTGGCCTGTGCCGATTCCCGGGTGGACGGACGCATCGGGAGAATCCTCCCGGAGAACCTGGGGGACCTCGAGTTCGGCTTCGTCCCCGAGAACCCGGAGGACATCGACCATGAATAGCCCGCTGCGATGCTCCCCTGCTGTGCAGGGTCTGCGGAGGACGAGCCCGCCGGCGGTTCTTGCGCTTTTTGTCCTGTTGGCAGCGCTTCCGTTTCCGACTGGATGCACGACCTACTACAAGGATCCCAATTCGCTCTCGACCTTCGAGGTGAAGCTCTCGTCCTCTACGCCGGCCCAGAAGGCGGGTAGCGAGAAGGAGCCGCTCGACTACATCTCCGGGACTTCCTGCCTGGTCAACCAGTGCCCCGCAGGCGAGGAGTGCATCGGCTTCTGCGCCCTGGCCGGCAGCACCTGCATCGCGGATACCGACTGCGCCACGGGCGAATACTGCAACAAGGTCTGCACGCGGCCGCTGTTTCTCGACATCCAGGCCATCGACCGGCTCGGGAAGCCCTACCTGCTCAAGGGAGAGCGGTGGGTGCACATCCAGGCGGTCCCTGGAATGGTCCCGCCCCCGTTCCAGTATGCAAAGCTCGTCGACGGCAAGGCGGACGACGTCCCGGTCTACCTTGCCCAGAGCATCGGCGAGAGCTACCTCTGGGTCGAGGACATCGGCTTCGGCCCGACCGACAAGGACTACGACCAGTGCAACAACGAGAAGGACGATGACGGGGACGGCTTCATCGACCAGGCCGACCCGAACTGCCTGGGGCCGCACGACCCGTCCGAGGCCTACGCGAACTACGCGACCGGGCTCTCTCCGCCCCTCTGGTTCGAGTCCCCCCGTATCTGGCACATCCAGTACACCGACGAGATCTCACGCTCCCCTCTCGACGGCCAGAACGTGTATGTCGAGGAGGGCGACATGATCGTCACCAACGTCGTCGCCAACGGCTTCTTCGTCACCGACATGGCCGGGCAGAAGCCGGTCCGGGACGACGGCACTCCGGGCTGGTTCAACTCCTTCTTCTTTTACACCTTCAACAAGCCCGAAGGCATCGGCTACGGTGACATGATCTGCTCGTTCACCGGAGGCGTGGTCGAGTACGAGGGCAATACCCAGATGACGTTCCCGACCTACGTCCCCGCCAAGAAGGCAGCCGGCGACGCCAAGGCCTGCAAGGGCAGGACGATCAACACCAAGCTGGAAGTGCCCGAGCCGGTCGACGTGACGGCCATGCTCGGCCCGGAGAACCCCAAGGACTCCGACTTCAAGAACCAGGTCATGGCCAACGCCAAGGCGCTGGAGCCGTACGAGTCCTCCCTCATCCGAATCCGTGACGTGGCTGCGGCCACCCGCTTCCTCGCCTGCGACCCGGACGAGGACGGCCAGTACCCCAACAACAGCGACGACGATGCCTGCCGGGACGTCTGCCAGGCCGACCCGCTCTGCACCCAGCTCGAGAGCTTCTTCAAGTACTCGCAGATGGCGGCCTACACCGCGACCGGGAAGAAATTCTTCGTGGGTATCGACATGCTCATGGACAACGTCCCGCTCCAGGTTCCCTACATCGGGGCCGAAGACCTCTCAGGAAACTGCCCCGATCTGGTCGATGAGAACGGCGAGGTCGTGGTCGACAACCCGCACAAGATCCTCATTGGAGACACGCTGTACGTGGAGTACCTGTGCCCGGAGCGGCTCCTTTCCGCAGTCTCCGGGAACTACCGCCACCTCTACCTGTGCAACACGCCGCCCGGGAAGAAGGAAAGCTGCAACCTCCAGATGACCATGTTGGTCCCCCGCTTCGACGCGGACTTCGTTTTCGAGGATGAATGACCATGGAAAAACGCCTCCTGACCGTAGCTGCCGTTCTCCTGGCTGTCGCCCTGTCACCCGCTCCCGCATGGTGCCAGCTCTTCGACGAGACGAAGATCTCCTTCTCCCTGGCGGATGACAACGTCCTGCGAGACCCGGGCGAAACCAAGATCAACAGCCCCGGGCTCTACTTCGGCGGGCAGGCAAAATCCCCTGCGGACCGCACCGAGCCTTCGGTCTACAGCCAGCCCGCGTCGAGGCTGCACGTCTTCAAGAGGCTCGACTTCGGGACGCTTTCCCCCGAGGGAGGGCTCAAGGTGCGCTTCCGTCCGGACGAGAACGGCAACTACATCATCACGGATGACGGCACGTACCTCGCGCTGAACTTCCTGTTCGGCAGCGGCGCTCCCGAGGCATCGGACAGGAAGGGGGGCAGGTTCCTTCTCAACCCCGTGGACTCGGACCGGATCCGGATCGGCACCCACTATGACATCTCCTGGGGAGGGTCCAATGCCTTTCCGAAGAACTTCCGCAAGGGTCTCGTCCCCGGAGCTTCCCTCTCCTTCGACCTCGGCCTGGTGGACTTCTTCGTCGCGGCCAAGACCGCGCTGATCCGCTCCCCCTCGGAGACCATTCTGGACAACCCGGGGGGCAACACAAACCAGTTCGTGGAGCGGACCAACTACGGGGCCCTGGGCGGAATCGACGTCGAGCCGCTCAAGGGGCTCAAGCTCAGCCTTGGCGGCGGCTACTTCGAGAAGGGGACCAGCGCGCGGCCCAACACCCTCGGCATGCCGATCGACGCCGGCGGCGGCAGCGCCCGCATCGCGTATCACCTCGGCGGAGATGTCGGCAGGCGGCTCGACCTGCGCCTGTACATGCAGGACCCCGAGAAGTACGGCATCAACGACCCGCTCGACACGTCCCGTTACATGGGCCTCGCCCTCGCATTCGAGTTCGCGTTCGTGGACCAGGTCCTCGAGGATCTCGATCGCTTCGGCTCGACCAGGCACGAACAGTCCAAGGCCTTCGCCCTGACGGCCGGCTTCCGCTTTGAGAAGCTGCGCCTGCACTTCGACATGGTCTACCGTGACCTCACCTACATCACGTTCAACGTGCCCGGGTTCATGCCCTACCAGGCCCTGCCGGGCAACGCGGACCTGTCGCACGGCAACGGATTCTCCTTCCTTCCGGAGGCGTTGTCCGGCGAGTGGTTCTCGGTGCTGGCCGCGGACTACCACTTCAAGCTGGGGGGCCAGATGGGGCTGTCACCGGCCCTGTCGGGCGGCCTGCTGCTGCCCGCCACCTACAAGCCCGGGGCCGAAGGCCTCACCATCGAAGGGCCGTTCGTGGAAGAGCAGGTCAAAGGCATCCAGAAGGTCGTCGTGCGCGGCACCCGCCAGGGCGACTGGGACATCCTCCCCGCGGGCGAAGACGAAATGCCCGTGTTCATCGGGAAGTTCGACCTGAAGTTCAACGTCGGCCCGAACTACGCGGTCGTGGGCGAAGTCTCCTACGCCAACGATCCGAACTACGCCCAGGTCTTCATGGACGAGCAGGGACACGCGATCCGCGAGTTCGACAACCCGCACGTCCTGGGGCTGGGACTGATCGCCGAAATGGCGTTCTGAATCGGACGATCCGACACGTCCGACACGTCCGACACGTCCGACACGTCCGACACGTCCGACACGTCCGACACGTCCGACACGTCCGACACGTCCGACACGTCCGACACGTCC
>Ga0194127_10001285_pt1 | contig 37228 bp, 34 predicted proteins | sample TA2KigC100mmetaG_FD_148624 | JGI IMG/M metagenome (GOLD analysis project Ga0194127, IMG submission 148624) | Freshwater microbial communities from Lake Tanganyika, Tanzania - TA2015036 Kigoma Deep Cast 100m | ecosystem: Environmental > Aquatic > Freshwater > Lake | place: Tanzania: Lake...
CTGCCACCACACCAAGTAAGACCACATTTAATGTGATGGTGTTGAGGTTAAAGAGAATTACCAGGGTAAGAATTACCATCGCAATTGAGCTAGAAAAGCGAAGGGTATTTCGCCAACTACCTAATTGGGTTGATTTGCCACCTAAAACATTGGTTAGAGCATTTCCTAAGGCATTTGAAAAGGAGGCTATCTCACCAATCATTTACTAACTTACTTTGTGTTGATATAAAGTAATCAAATCTCAACCACTTTATAACTTTGATCAGAGTTTACGATTATGGCGTTTGAGTTTTTAAGCTCCTGCCAATTATCTTGATTCCAGCCGGTAGATGCCACAACTACCTGGCCATTATGGCTGGTGTATTTAAGATGGTAGTAATCACTTTGATCTTTAAATCTAGCTGGCACCTTATCCTGGTTATAAACACAGGCTGCTACAAAATACTCCTTATTTGTAATCATCATATTTATCGATGAGTAGTTGCAATTTTCCTTTATGTACTTAACACCTTTAATCACACCCTCAATAAATCCATGCTTTTCTATCTGGGTAAGTAGGAAGAGAAAGTACCGCTCGGAATCGGTGGTGCCCTTAGCCATATCCAGATATTTCTTGTCAATTAATGGATCTAATGCAGTTGGGGGCGTAATTGAGCCATTGTGGATAAAGGAGATATCTTGGTAGGTAAATGGGTGGGTGTTGTTTTCATTAACTGGCATTCCTTCAGTTGCCCAACGCAGATGAAGCAGCCCCGCCTTTGATTTATATCGTTCTAACTGGGTTTTAAAATTGGCACTCTTAGTTGCTGCCACCGGCTCTTTGTATAGCTGGGCATTGTTGCTATCACAGGTAGCAATACCCCAACCATCACAGTGATCATCGGCTAGTGATACAAATTGATTGAAGTTATCACCTGCTGCCTGACCAAAGGTGGTGGCAGAATTTGATGAGTAACCAAGCAATCTACACATAGGTAAACCTTAATCTATTTTTATCAATGGGATTTGATACAAATAATTATGGGGCCAGCATCTGGCTGGCCCCATAATCTTCTAACCTGTTTTTTACTTATGTCCTTCGATCGCCGCCTTCTCCTCTGGGGAGAGTACAAGCTTCTTACGACCAAATAGACCAAAGAGCAGTAGACCGATTACATAAACAATGGCAATCGCCTGGATTGCAGTTGTTAGTGCTGGGTTTAATGCTTGACCAACAAATATCAACAAGGCAAGTAGCGCTGCTACTAGAGCACCTGCTACCCCAACTGGTGATTTATATGGTCGATTTAGATTTGGCAGATTTCGCTTAAGCAGAATGTAGGAAACCATCTGCAGGAAGTAGGCGATTACTGCGCCCCATACTGCGATGTTTAGTACTACAGCACCTGCTGATTCACCACCATACTGTGCCCACAAAAGTGCGCCATACCCAATTACTGCACCAGCAATTAATGCTGTGTATGGGGTTTTGCGGCTACCAGTTAGGGATAGCATCTTTGGATAGTAACCAGCACGAGATAGTGAGTAAATATTTCTGCCGTAAGCAAACATAATTCCTTGCAGTGATGCAAGTAAGCCGATTAAGGCAAAGGCAGCCAATATTGCCGCAACATCTGCATTTGGCAGGATTGCTCTAAAGCCATCTAGTAATGGCTCACCTGATTCACTTAACTCTTTAGCACCAGTAATACCTGGATTTAATACCAGCACCAAGGATGCGGTAATTACTAATGTGCCAAGTCCACGCAAACCAGCTCTTGGAATATCCCGAGTTGGCTCATGTGCTTCTTCAGCTGCAAGTGGTAGCTCCTCTATTCCTAGGAAGAACCACATTGCAAATGGCATCGCAGCCACAATTGCCCACACACCCATTGGTAGGAAGGTGGAGTTACCCGCCTCTGGTGCGATATTAGTTAGGTTGCTAAATGAGAAATCGCCACTAAATAGTGCCATAACGGTAAAGATCGCAAGCACACCTAATGCGATAAATGTGACCCAGATGGCAAATTTAAATGAGGTACCAGCACCTGAGATATTTAGAGCTAGGAAGGCAACATAGAGAAGGATCCACCAAACCCAGACTGGCATTGATAGACCAAACAATTCTTTGGTAATTGAGTCGGCATAGGATGCGGAGAAGAAGACAATTACACCTGTGGTTGCCACATACTCAATTGTTTCGGCAAAGCCGGTAACAAAGCCACCCCATGGACCCATCGAGGATCTAGCAAAGGAGTAGGCGCCACCTGTGTGAGGAAGTGCTGCAGCCATCTCACCAATTGAAAATAACATTCCGTAATACATAATTACTACCAGGAGGGTTGCGATAAATAATCCGCCCCAACCTGCTTCAGCGATACCAAAGTTCCAACCGGAGAAATCTCCAGAGATAACCGCGGCAACACCTAACGCCCATAAGGCAAGTAATCCGGCATGACGCTCCAGACCACGTTTTTCAAAGTAATCACTTGATACGTTGGTATAGGAGACGCCTTGCGATCCTTTTTCCGCCATAAACTTCCCTTCGACAGCCACTTCATTGTGAAGCAGTCTGGTAATAGGGTAGAACTGCAAAGAAGATACTGGAAGGTAATGGCCCTTCTTTTTGGGTGCTTTTTTCACCCTGCTGTGTAAAGATGAGCGTATGAGAGTTAAGTTTCCCCTCCCCAAGGCGGAATTAGAGGAGTTGATCGCAAAGGGTGCGATTGACACCGTTGTGGTGGCGATGACTGATATGCAGGGGCGGTTGGTTGGTAAGCGATTAGATGCAAATTACTTTTTATCAGATGTTATAAAACATGGCACCGAAGGTTGTACCTACCTACTAGCGGCTGATGTGGATATGAATACTGTTTCAGGTTATGAGATGAGCTCTTGGGATAAGGGTTACTCAGATCTTGCTATGGTGCCAGATCTATCCACCTTGCGATTAATTCCCTGGCAAGATGGAGCGGCGCTCTTATTAGCTGATGTGGCTTGGCTTGATCACACAGATGTACTTGCATCCCCACGGCAGATTTTAAAAAGGCAGATCAAAGCATTAGCTGATGCTGGTATGAAGGCGATGGTTGGAAGCGAGCTTGAGTTTGTAGTCTTTAACAATACTTATGAGCAAGCATGGAGTAAGGGTTATAAGGATTTAACCCCAGCTAATCAATACAATGTTGATTACTCAATCCTGGGTGGCTCACGTATTGAACCATTACTGCGCGCAATCAGATTAGGTATGTCTGGTGCTGGTATGAATGTTGAGTCGGTAAAGGGTGAGTGCAACTTTGGCCAACATGAGATCGCCTTTAAGTATGCAGATGCCTTAACCACCTGTGATAACCATGTGATTTATAAAAATGGTGCCAAAGAGATTGCCGCAGCAAGTGGGTATGCCTTGACCTTTATGGCAAAGCCAAATCAAAAGGAGGGTAACTCCTCCCACATTCACCTCTCCTTTAGAGGTTTAAAGGATGAGTTGGTGATGGCAGATGAGAAAGATTCTGAGCATGGCTTATCTGAGGTTGGCAAACAATTTATTGCCGGTCAATTAAAACATCTTCGTGAGCTCTCATTGCTTTTTGCACCAAATATCAACTCCTATAAGCGGTTTGTGCCAGGCAGCTTTGCACCAACTGCAATTAGATGGGGTAGAGATAATCGCACCTGCGCACTGCGCTTGGTCGGTCATGGCCAATCACTTCGGCTGGAAAACCGAGTACCAGGTGGGGATGTAAATCCATACTTGGCAGTTTCAGCGATTATTGCCGCAGGTTTAGATGGAATTAAAAATAAGTTAAAGCTAGAGGCTGCCTTTGATGGCAATGCCTATGAGTCAGATTCCCCAAGAGTGCCAGCGACCATGGTTGAGGCACAAACACTTTGGGCATCATCGCCTTGGATCAAAGAGGTATTTGGGGCGCAGGTACAGGCCCATTATGCAAATATGGCCCAGGTTGAGTTAGATGCTTTTGGTAAGGCGGTAACTGATTGGGAGTTATTTAGGAATTTTGAAAGGTTTTAAATTAAATTGTCATCAACATATGAGGTAATTAACCCTGCCACTGAAAGAATTGTTAAAGCAGTTGAGCTTGCTGATTTAGCTGTCGCCGATAAGGTAATTCAACGGGCTAATAAAGCATTTGCAAGTTGGCGGCAGGTTGCACCAGGAGATCGTGCAAAGTTACTGCGCGCATTTGCGCAGGTTGTCTTTGATCACCGCGAGGAGTTAGCAAAGCTTGAGGTCTTAAATGCTGGCCACACAATCGCAAATGCCCTTTGGGAGGCAGATAATGTTGCTAATGTTTTAAATTACTACTCAGCAGCCCCTGAAAGATTATTCGGCAAACAGATTCCAGTACCAAATGGTGTTGATATCACCTTTAAAGAACCACTTGGTGTAGTTGGGGTAATTGTTCCGTGGAACTTTCCTATGCCAATTGCTGGTTGGGGTTTTGCACCAGCATTAGCTGCTGGAAACACAGTGGTTTTAAAACCAGCTGAGTACACACCAATGACAGCGATGCGATTGGGTGAGTTAGCACTTAAGGCTGGCATTCCTGAGGGGGTATTTAATGTGGTGGTTGGTAAGGGATCTATTGTTGGAAATAGATTTGTTACCAATCCTTTGGTGCGAAAGATTGTCTTCACCGGCTCCACCACTGTTGGTAAGCAGATCATGGCAGGTTGTGCTGATCAAATTAAGCGGGTAACACTTGAGTTAGGTGGCAAAAGTGCCAATATTATTTTTGCCGACTCTGATATTGAAGCAGCAGCAGCCGCAGCCCCTGGTGCAGTATTTGATAACGCTGGCCAAGATTGTTGTGCTAGATCTAGAGTTTTAGTTGAGAAAAGTGTTTTTGATAAATTTATGTCCGCCTTTGAGATGGCGGTTAAAAAGTTTCGAGTGGAGGATCCATCGCTGGCAACAGCTCAGATGGGGCCACTTATAAGTAAGAAGCAGTTAGATTCAGTGCAATCTTATTTAACTGAGGAGGTAGCCTTTACTGGAGGTGCACCAACTGGAGCTGGTTTTTGGATGGCGCCAACGGTTTTGATGCCAAAGAAAACCACCGCCAAGGTTTGGCAGGAAGAAATCTTTGGCCCAGTTGTGTCAGTAATGGCATTTGAAGATGAGGCAGATGCGATAGCAAAAGCTAATGACTCAGATTTTGGTTTATCTGGCTCAATTTGGACAAATAACTCAAGCAAAGCGCTGCGAGTAGCCCGAGCGGTGGAGAGTGGTAATTTGTCAGTTAACTCAAACTCCTCAGTTAGATACTGGACCCCATTTGGTGGTTATAAGCAATCTGGCTTGGGTAGAGAGCTTGGCCCAGATGCGTTAGATAGCTTTACTGAGGTAAAAAATGTTTTTATTGCAACTGATAAATAGAGGGGGAGAGTAAATGTGAGTAAGAGATTAGAGGGCAGAGTTGCAGTTGTAACTGGTGCTGGTAGTGGCATTGGTTATGCCACCGCAAAGCGATTAGCAAGTGAGGGTGCCAAGGTAGTAGTAGCTGATACCAATGAAGAAACTGGCAATAAGGTGGCAACTGAGGTTGGTGGATTATTTGTTAAATGTGATGTCACCAACCAGGCGCAGGTAGCAAATCTATACAAAGTTGCCTTTGATACCTACAATCGAATTGATATTGCATTTAACAACGCTGGAATTTCACCCCCAGATGATGATTCAATTTTGATTACTGGCATCGATGCCTGGGAGCGGGTATTAAAGGTAAATACCACCAGCGTCTTTTTGTGTTGCAAAGCGGTGTTGCCATATATGCAAAAAAATAAAAAAGGCTCAATTATTAATACCGCCTCCTTTGTTGCCACTATGGGTGCTGCCACCTCCCAGATTGCATACACCGCCTCCAAAGGTGGAGTGTTGGCGATGAGCCGAGAGCTTGGTGTGCAGTTTGCCAGAGAGGGTATTCGAGTAAATGCCTTATCACCTGGTCCGGTAAACACCCCATTACTGCAAGAGTTGTTTGCTAAGGATAAGGAGCGAGCAGCAAGACGGTTAATTCATATCCCAATGGGCCGCTTTGCCGATGCATCTGAGATTGCTGCTGCGGTGGCATTTTTAGCCTCAGATGATTCAAGTTTTATTACCGCATCAAACTTTTTAGTAGATGGTGGTATCTCAGGGGCGTATGTAACCCCTTTGGATAATTAATCAGATAATTAATAAGACCCCACCAAAGTTGGTGGGGTCTTATTTTTTAACTGACTAAGGATTATCAGCGCCAGCTTGGCGCGGGCGGATGTCCTTCGCAGATAACTCTTTTATTATTGATTTGATGTAGAGAACGGATTTGTATTTGCAACACTCCCACCCCCTTATTATTTAAAGAGGCAATCATTTGATTGCAATTCAATAAGTTACTCCCATTTAAGTGATCTAGGTATAGTCAAAACACCTAATTTTTCTAGAGTATTAATTGAGAGTTAAGAGTTACTCCTAGATTAAGCAACTGGGATAACTGGCGCCGTTGCCACTCTTCTAAGAAATGTCTCAACTAATTCAAAGGCACGCTTATCTGAAGCTGGTTGTATCTCTTTAGTCTCCTTGCGCAGTTGATCAACATCAACCCCAACCGACTCCACCTCAGCACAACCACCATCCATCCCTAACCACGCCTCGAGGACAGTTGGATCTATCTCGGGGTGAAACTGCAATCCTAAAGTTCTACCCATAACAAATGCTTGGCTGGCAATTTCACTTCGAGCAATCTCTTGCGCTGCCTTTGGTAGCGTCCATCTATCCCAGTGGTACTCAAACCAGGGACCCTTTGATATCAATGTTTCATCATCAGATTCAATTAAGTACCAACCTAACTCTGCCTTTGGTGCCTTTGCTACTGAGCCACCGAGGGCTCTTGCCATTAATTGACCACCAAAGCAGATACCAAGAATTGGAATACCAGCATTGTGGGCAGCTTTTAGCTTTTCTAACTCAGGTAGTAACCAATTACCAATCCGATCATCCTCATACGCCCCATAGGGAGCACCCATCGGAACTAGTAGGTCATAATCATTAAAGTTAGGAAAATTAACTGTGATATTTGGAGAGTCATACTTCTCCTCAGGCACTATTAAAAATCGCTCAATCTCATACCCATGCTTTTCCAGGGAGCGCCAGATTGGCCCACCTAAGGAGACATGATCATGTTCGATGAATAGAGCGCGCATAAGAGATAAGTTTATCCGAGGAGCCATAAAGACGAGAGAGATTAAACTCATGGTGGCCTCCGAGTTCTGCCTTTGTTAATTGACCATTGGCCACATCCAAAATTAAGTTATAGATCTCCTCTCCATTTTCTTCCAAAGTTTGGGTGCCATCGGCAATGGTGCCGGAGTTTAGATCGATGATATCTGGGATTGCAGTTGCCATCTCAGTATTAGTTGCAACTTTAATTGTTGGCATTACCGCACTGCCTGTTGGAGTACCTCTACCGGTTGTGAAGACGGTGATATTTACACCCGCTGCGCCAAAACCTGTTAACTGTTCAATGTCATGACCTGGTGTGTCCATGAAGTAAAGACCAGCTTTTGTTGGCGCAATTGCATACTCCAGCACACCGGTAAATTGGGCATTACCTGCCTTCTTAGCAGCTCCTAAAGATTTCTCTTCCAATGTGGAAAGTCCGCCCTCAATATTTCCTCTTGATGGTTGAGCGCCTCTGATATCAATTCCTTCATAATTAATACTTGCTTCATACCTTGCCACCACATCAATTATTTGTTGCCCTACTTCTTTGGTAATTGCACGTTTTGCTAATAGATGCTCTGCCCCCAAGATCTCCATCGTCTCACCAAGTATTGATGTGGCACCTTGTGCTACCAATTTGTCACTTGCCACCCCCAGCGCTGGGTTAGCTGTAATACCAGAGTAGGCATCCGACCCACCACACTCAAGCCCTAACACAATTGCTGAAAAGGGAGCTGCAACTCTTTGCTCATTGTTTGCTTCTGTAAGTAATTTATTAGCCTCAGTAACACCTGCTTGGGTTAATTTATCTAAGGATTTAAAATCAGAGAGGGAAATTTCAACCAGTTTTGTTTTGCCATAGCTTTTTGCCCTAGTAATTACCTCATCCTCAATTGGTGTGCCAAGGCGTAACAAGATGGTGGCGTAGAGATTTGGATTTGTCGCATTCCCAGCCAATGAATGAATGAGCCGCTCGTGATCTTTTTCAACCATCTGCGACCAATCATGGCTTACTGCAACCGCGCCATTTGATTGCTCTTCAATATCTCTTGCTGCAGCCGATAAAATCTGATGAAGTGGCAGGATCAAAACATGGTTTCTAAAACCCCATCTGCCATCACTTCGTTTATAACCGGTAAGGCTCATCACACACTCCTTACCGCGCGGGGTGCAACAATCTCACCAATGCCAGATACTTCACTCTTTGTTTTCTCACCCTGACAAACCTTGGTAAGAAGTTCAATCATTTCACTTATCTTTACATCTGATAAAAGATCAAACTCAGCAGAAAGGGCTGCGTGAAGTGGGGAGGTGGATGCAATATTGATAACTGGTATTAATGGAAAGCCAGAGGGTGGTTGATTTTCATCTGCGAAGGAGAAAATAATATGAACCTTCTTGCTCATTAATTTAGCAAGATTATGTTCACTTACCCCCTTTTTATCCTCAATCTCAACTGCAAATCCAGATGCAGTAAGTGCGCTTTTGATTTCAGCTAGATTTTCAACATTACGGGCAAGATCTAAACCAACAACTAACCTCTCCACCTCTTTTGGCTCACTCTTAAAGTTATCTCGTAATTGCTTTGCTTGCACCACACCTGCTTCATATGTGCCGGTGGCGCCCCCTGATTCTTGAATCACTAACAATCTAGATAACTCTTGGTTAATCTTTGGTAACAACTCCGGTCCTTGAATAGTTTCACAACCTAGGGATACCACCAAGACTGATTGCACATTTGGATGATTTGCTAACTCAATGAAGAAGTTATCCACTCCTGGCACATCAATACCAATAATTCCGCAACCATTTTGATGGGCAAAGGTTAATGCGCCAACCTCATTGGCAATCTTTCGACTGACATGGGTTGAGCAAACAACAGATGGCAGGATCAATTGATGATCTCTTATGCCAACCCCACGACCCTTATGGGCAAAGCCGGTAATACTCATTATTGACTCACCTCAGTGGAGAGTCGATCTCCCAAAACATTGTGGGTGTGAACATGCTCGCCTACGGAAATATCTTTGGTGGCGTGTCCCATGCGCTCGCCATACTTAATAATCCCCTCACCCTTCTTAACCGCCTTAGATGCCACCTTGTGGCCTCTTGGTATTTTTTGGGTGATAGTTAACTTTAAATTATCTTGATCAATCACAGTTCCTGCATCCATATCAGCTAAGCAAATTGCAATGTTATCTGTTGGGTTTAAAACTAATACCTTGCGCATATCGATAAGGCTACTACTAAATGTAGGGGGAGATCAGCGTTAGGTATTTTTGGTAATTACTACCTAGCGCTTCATCTGGCTTTGGTTGGAAGATCTCAACGATTGAGATATTTATTGCAGCTAATCCCTTAGTTAAGTCTTCCCTTGATTTTGTGTGGCTTGCTAAGGAAAGAAAAGCTGCTCCCATATCAGAGCCAGTAGTGTTGGTAATTGCAACTGGCTTATTTAATATATTTGCTCTAATTTGTGATAAGAGTTTTGATTTACTGCCACCGCCGGTGGTGTAAATACTTTGCGATATTTTTGCCCCCGCTTTTTGCAAAAGATCATATGCATACCGTTCGGTAAAAGCAATGCCCTCTAATATGCCTCGAAACTCCATAACATCACTTTCTGGCTTTGCTGATACTAGATTTGTAATTGATGATGATTTAATTGGAAACCTCTCACCAGTCACAGTTAATGGGTAAGTAATAAAGTTTGCAGCATTAATCTCAGCTGCTTTTTTATTTATTTCTTTAAGATCTGCCTCATACTTTTGATAACTAATACCACCAATATTGCTTGCACCGCCTAATAAATACCGGTTACTTGGCAAAAGGTGAGAGTAAAAGCCATCTCCTGTGATATTTGAATCTGCTACAACTTTGATCACCATGGTTGTGCCAAGGGAGGTAACAGAGCCGGTTGCACCCCCTGCCGCAATCTGTGCGGTGCAGCCATCTGTCATACCGGCATAAATTGGAATAGCAGGAATACCCAAATTTGCTGCAATCTGATTACTTATTTCCGCAATCTTTGTTCCTGGCAGTACGACTTTTGGAAGAGTTATATTTAATGAGTTAGCGCTCTCTTTAGTAGTAGATAGGTATTCTCTACTTGCTAGGTCAATACCCATCTTCAACGCATGGCTACTATCGGTTGGAATTTCAGGTAGTGGTTGCTGTGATAAGTGGGCGATTACAAACTCTGGGGTATTTGCAAAGTAAATAGACCCACTTTGTTTTGAAGCTTTTATTACCTTGGCAGCTCTTCCTAGGGGGTCTGCTGCTCTGCCATCGTTATACATAATCGCATCTGCAATAGGTGCCCCATATTTATTACAGAGCACGAAGGTGCCACTGGTAGCTGAGATTAAAAGTGATTGGGGGATAAGCCCTTTCTCACCTAATTGTTTACATATTTTAGTTAAAACATTGTCAGTCCCGGTAATCCAACTTTTGCTATCTTGGGTAGCAGATTTATCCCCCCCTTTTTTCACATGGGCAAGAGGAGCATTTGCTCTAGCAAGTGGGGATCCACTTTGATCAATAGCGACCGCTCTTATATTTGAGGTGGCAATATCAATGCCAATAAATACCTCTTTACTCATAATGAACTTATTAACTCAGGTAGGGATTTTAAATCACTCACCGTTATGTCAGCTGCTGCTAATTCATCCTTTGACGGCTCAGGATTTGCCTCCCCTCTTCTTACCCAAACTGTTTTCATCCCCAAAGCTTTAGCTGGTCTAACATCGGTATCGATTCGATTACCAATATGGATTATTTCCTCGGCAGCAAGTGCTAACTCTTCAATTGCTAACTTAAAAAAAGCTGGATCTGGTTTTTCAAAGCCAACAATGGCGGAAATGCCTAGAAAATCTATATATTTCATAAGATCATCCTGTTTTAAGCGATCAGCTGATGATTTAGGTTGATTTGCCACAATACCAATCCTAAAACCAGCCTGCTTTAACTTTATTAAGCATTCTCTGCCATCTTGGTATTGGTCATTATCGTTGAATAACCATCTGATATTGGTTAACTTCATTAACTCACCCTTCTTATCTAATGAGCCTAAAAAAGCCTCACATAACTTAGATCTAAGTGAGCCGGATTGTGATTTTAAATGTGAGAGATAGACCTGATCAAAATCACTTTTTGAAACGGTAGTTAATTGATTAAGGGCGGAAAATATTGCCCGCTTGAAAGCATCATCGGAGTATAAAACTCCGCCAATATCAAAGGTAGCAGCTTTAACTTTCATTAACTCTTTTTACTTACCCTGCGACAACATCTTGCGCCGCAATATCTCATCTGGCCGATATGCAATCGCTGCAGCTTGCTTCTCACTAACAAATTTAATGCCGCCAGCGCTCAATGCGCCTAACCTAACTCTGGCTGCTTTAACTGCAATCTGAGTTGTGGAGAGTGCTTCAGCGCTTGCTGTGCCAAAGGCGCAAAGACCATGGTTTCCTAAAATAATCTGACCAGGAGATCGTTCATGCTTTTTTTGATACTTAAGTACGCCTTGATAAACACCTAAGCCAAGAGAAAGACCAGGATCGGCATAGGGAAGAAATAATGGAACTGGTCCACAGACAACCGCCTCATCTGGAAAGACCGTTGCTTTGTAATGTTTAGCGCCATCCTTACTTGCAGCAAGGGCTACCACAGGTGTTGGGTGGGTGTGAAGTGACCAGGTAGCACTCATTAAATCAAAGGCAACAACATGCACCATAGTTTCAATTGATGCTTTTTTGGTAACACCGTTTGGTGTCTTAGATTGCTTTAAGAGCTCATCAAATGCTTTATCTAACTTCTTACTTACACCTTGTTTATTAGCATCAACTAAAATTTGAACACACTTTGCTAAATCAAGATAGACCCAATCTTCAACAGTTGCTTTTCCCATCACAACACCACTTGCCTTAACTAAAAAGCGATTTGTGGCGGGCTCAAAGACCGCAGCATTGCCCTCTGCCACAATTGTTAAATCAGCTGATGGATCTCCCGCTGCGATGGCAAGTGAAGTTAATTGGGATACTAAATCACTCAACGCATATCCTCCAAAGTTAGCTTTTGATAACGAGTGCGGATTTGCACAATTGTATTGTGATCTTGGTCTTGGGTGGGTCTAAAACTTCGCAAGCCCAAATCTGATGCCAAAATCAGCGCTCTTGCAGATTTTGTATCAGTTAAGTTGGCATCCTTGCCAAGTGCAATCGCTTGCACCATTGCATTTCCCATGGCAGTTGCCTCAACGGGACCGGCAATAACCTCTTTGCCGGAGATATCAGCGGTTAATTGGCATAGGTGATGATTTTGTGAGCCACCACCAACAATATGAATTGCTGGCATTTGAAGTTTTGAACATGCTGCTAAATCATCGCAGGTTTTTGTGTATTGCAAGGCGAGGGAGGCAAATACTGTTTGAGCTAACTCACCTGGTGTAGTTGGAATACTTTGATTTGTTGCTTTGCAAAATCTTTGAATTCGCTCAATCATCCCACCTGCATGAATAAAGATTGAGGCATCAACATAAATCAAGGATGCAAATGGATCTGCAACCTGTTGTGCTTGTTCTACTAACTGTGCGTAGGTTAAATCAATCCCAGAATCTTTTAGATCACGCCTAACCTCTTGAATTAACCAAAGCCCCATAATGTTTCTAAGTAATCTAATGGAGCGGTTGTAACCACCCTCATTTGTCAATCGCCCCTCCAGGGTTGTTTTGTTAACAATAGGATTTTCTAACTCAACTCCCATTAAAGACCAGGTACCACTTGAAATGTAAGCGCTCCCTGGGGATGAAAGTGGTGTGGCAAAGACAGCAGCCGCGGTGTCATGGCTTGCAGTTGCAATACAGGTAATTGGACCAATACCTGTTTTATCTTGCAGCTCCTTACTTAATACTCCTCTAATACTTCCAGGATTTTGCACCTGTCCAAATATGTGGGAGGGAATATCTAAATCCTTTGCAAGATTAACTGCCCATTGATCATTAACCACATCATATAAACCAGAGGTGGTGGCAATTGTGTACTCAGTACCAATCACGCCAGTTAGCGCATATAAAACTAGATCTGGCATAAAAAGTATTTGCTTTGCTTTTTTAAACTCCTCCGGTGTTTGATTTGCAATCGCTAGTAATTGATAGATGGAGTTAACCTCAAGTAATTGGCAACCACTCTCATTGTGTAGCCGCTCTCTACCAACTAAGGAAAATGCTTTTTCTAACATCCCATCGGTTCGATGATCACGGTGGGAAACTGGTAGATCAATTACCTTGCCATCTTGATCGATTAATCCAAAATCTAATCCCCAGGTATCAACTGCAAAACCAAGGTAGGTGCCAGTATTTGCCGCCTTACTTAATGCTGTTGTGATCTCATCAATTATTTTGGGAAGATCCCAACACCTTCTGCCATGTCGATCGGTAGCAACTGGGGTTGGAAAACGATAGAGCTCATCAGTTGTGATTTGGTTGCCAATACTTACCGCCATTAAGCGGCCAGATTCAGCCCCCATATCCAAGGCGAGGTATTGGTGCATACCCTGAACTCTTGCCTAACTAACCACCTAACTTCAACCTGGCTGTTAAGCGAGCTAGATGGATATGTATATCAAAAAAAGGGTGGGGTAATACCAGTTTTTAAGATCAAAGCCACCCGTTACCTTTCTGTTATCTGCGCCTACCTTTCCTACCTAGCCGTAATAGGAAAGTGCGGGTAGGGTCAGCGTCAGAATTTGCTTAAGTGCTAAAGATTTTTAATTTATTAGAGATAGGGTAACTCGGTGGCTGCTAAGGGTGATTTGCTTCTTGAGATGAGTGGGGTACAAAAGCGCTTTGGAGGCGCAGTTGCATTACGTGGAACAGGGCTAAAGATTAGGGCGGGTGAGATTCACGCACTCCTTGGTGAGAATGGTGCGGGTAAATCCACCATGTTAAAGATATTAGCTGGTGTGCATGCAAATGATGGTGGCAGCATCAAATTAGGTGGCAAGGATTTTGTTACCGGATCCCCAGAAGCATCTATTGATCAAGGTGTGGCAGTTATCTATCAGGAGCCTTCCCTTTTTCTGGATCTATCTTTAGCTGAAAATGTTTTTATCGGTCGCCAACCTAAAAAAGGTGTGGTGATTGATTGGAAGTTTGCCCAAAGTGAGGCGGCAAAATTATTTAAAGAGTTAGGTGTGGAGTTAGATCCAAAGCGACAAGCCCGTGGGTTATCCATTGCAGATCAACAAGTAGTTGAGATTGCTAAAGCACTCTCCATGAATGCAAATATTATTTTGATGGATGAGCCAACTGCAGCTCTTTCAGCTTCTGAAGTTTCGCGCTTGATGACTGTTATGAGATCACTTAAATCTGCCAATAAGGCAGTTATCTTTGTTAGCCATCGTTTAGATGAGGTCTTTGCAATCTCAGATTTCATTACCGTGATGCGAGATGGTGCAACAGTAAGTGAAAACCCAGTTGAAAAAACTAATCTTCAAAAAGTAATTAAAGAGATGGTGGGACGAGAGTTAAATGAAATGTTCCCAAAAACTAAAAATAAAGTTGGCGAGGTGGTGCTAGATGTTCATGATCTAACCAATCCTGCCTATTTTAGAAACATCTCATTTACGGTGAAAAAGGGTGAGATTGTCGCACTGGCTGGCTTAGTTGGCTCGGGCCGATCAGAGGTTGCCAGAGCAATTTTTGGAGTTGATAAATATGAAAGTGGTTCGGTCACCTTAAATGGCAAAGACTTGCCAAAGGGTTCACCAGAGGATGCGATGGCGAGAAAGATCGCATTGGTGCCAGAGGATCGTCGCCAACAAGGTTTATTTATGATCGCAGGTGTTAATCGAAATATCTCCATGGAGTCATTTAATAAATTAGTAGACCGTGGCTTGATTAACTTTAAACGAGAGCGAGCTTTGACTAATACTTGGCGGGATAAGTTAAGTATTAAATTTGCCAACCAAGCAGATCCAGTAGATCGCTTATCTGGTGGTAATCAACAAAAAACAGTTTTAGCTAAGTGGCTTGCTACCGATCCAGATTTATTAATTGTGGATGAACCGACCCGTGGCATTGATGTGGCTACCAAAGCTGAGGTGCATCGATTAGTAAATCAAGCAGCCAGTGAGGGCAAGGCAGTATTAATGATCTCATCTGAACTTCCAGAGGTCCTTGGCATGGCCGATCGAATAATTGTGATGCGAGAGGGTAGACAGGTGGCTGAGTTAAGCCGAGAAGAAGCAACTCAGGAGAAAATCATTGCCGCTGCAACTACTGGAAAGCGAGGTGCTTAAGATGAATTTATTTAGCAAACTAAAAATTTCTAGCCGCGAGGCCTCACTTGCTGTGATTTTGTTTATCACTATTGGAGTAACTGGTTTAATAAATCCAAGATTTTTAACTGGTGATGGCACCAAAGATTTGCTTACCTCTACCTCAGTAGTTGCGATATTGGCAATTGGAATTACCCCAATTGTGGTGATGCGTCATATTGATATCTCAATCGCCTCCACCGTTGGTTTATCAGCGTGGGTGATCGCAGATTTCTGTAAAAAGAATCCAGATTTCATTTGGTGGCAATGCTTTGTAATTGGAGCAATTATCGGGCTGGCAGTTGGCGTACTAAATGGTTTATTAGTTGCTGGCCTGCGCTTGCCATCCTTAGTGGTAACGCTGGGAACTTTATACATTGTTCGTGGCGCAGTTTATGTAGTTTCAAACTCAATTGATTACAACGCGCAGGAGATGCCACCAAGTTTGTTAGCACTTGGCCAGAAAGTTTACTTTGGTATTTTGCCCTTTACATTTTTACTGGTAATTATTGCAGTGCTGGCGACGGCATTTTTTATGAAGTACACAAAATCAGGTCGGGATGCATATGCAATTGGATCAAATCCACCAGCTGCTGATTTAGTTGGATTAAAGGTTTTCCGTCGCACATTTTTAGCTTTTGTCTTCTCTGGTTTTATGGCTGGTGTGGCGGGGGTATTTTATTTAATGCGTTTTGCCCAGGTTGACTCCACCGCTTTTTATGGCCAGGAGTTAGCCGTAGTGGCTGCGGTGGTAATAGGTGGCGTAACAATTATGGGTGGATCTGGAACTGTTGTCGGCGCCGTAATTGGCGCACTTCTGGTGCAGACAATTCAAGGCGGACTTGCTGCCCTAGGCGTGGATGCATTTTGGAAACCAGCGATTAATGGTTTGCTCTTAATTATTGCAATCTTTGCAGATCGAAGAATTGCAGTAAGTAGCGAGAAACGTTTACTGGCGCAACGAATTAGAGAGCGGGTGTAAATATGTTTGCCAACTTAAAACTCTCATCCATTAGAAGAAGTTGGGATACTGCAATTATCTTGCTATTGGCATTGGTTTTAATCTTTGCCTCTGCCACTACGGGTACTTTTTTAACCTCAACCAATATTTTTTACATCTTCTCTAACACTAGCGAAATCATGATCATTGCTTTTGCTATGACGTTTTTAATTATCTTAGGTGAGATTGATCTATCGGTGGCATCGATCCTGGCCTTGAGTAGCTCAATGTTGGGATACAGTTATGTCAGAGGTGTTCCGATTTGGGGTGCCATATTAATTTGTTTAGCAACAGGAACCATATGTGGTTTTATCAACGGTTATTTGGTTACCAAATTAGGACTGGGCTCACTGGCAGTAACAATTGGGGCCTTGGCCTTATATCGAGGTATTGCCAATGGTTTGCTAGGTGAAAATACGGTTAATGAGTTTCCATCTGCCGCAACTGATTTTGGTTTAAAGTCAATTGGCTCAACATTTATGCCAAGAACATTGCCGCTAATTTTACTCTTTGGAATTTTCTTTGCACTGCTGCTGCATCGCACGCCATTTGGAAGACGAACCTTAGCGATTGGTCAAAGTCCCGAGGCGGCAAAGTTTGCTGGTGTGGATGTAGTAAAACATAAATTAATTGTCTTCACCTTTACTGGATTTATGTCCGGTGTTGCTGGCATGGTTTACACGTTCCGATTTTCAACTGCGCAGGCAGATAATGGTGTAGGTTTAGAATTATTAGTTATCTCCGCAATTTTGCTGGGCGGAGTCTCTATATTTGGTGGTATTGGCACCATTTGGGGAGTAGTAGCTGGTGTTTTACTTGCTGGCTCAGTTGAATCTTGGTTGACCTTGCAAGAGATTGAAGCTAAATGGCGCACCATTGTTACTGGAATATTATTATTAATCTCAGTTGCAGCTCCGGTGTTGGTGCAAAAGAGTAAGGCCCGACGCGAGCGAATGGCCTTGAAAAAGAGCGGATAATTTTTTCCTCAACCCCGCACTTTTTCTGATTTAGCATCTGGTTTGAATATCACCTTGGCTCTCCCAGGCCAGATAGGGCTTTTGCTGCCTTTGATCGGGGAGTGGGTGATTGCAACTGAAAAGTTATAAATTCAACTTGCCAGTACTTCCCAGGAAATACTAAGTTTACCCAACGCACCTAGGAGTCGTAGCTACTTTCCTAGGCTCGTGTTGCAAAGTTAAATAATTTTGTAACTGTCAACGAAAGGAAATACTTTGAAAAAAGTTCTCTCCGTACTTGCAGCAGCAGTTCTTCTTGCTGGCTGCAGTTCATCATCTGACGGTGATTCAGGTGAGGCACTAAAGATCGCTCACATTCCTAAATTAGGAACAATCGGCTACTTCCAAGCAGCTGATAAGGGTGTTCAACGTGCATGTGCCGAGCTTGGTGCAGAGTGTGCCTACAAGGGCCCAACTGAAATCACAGCAGCCGCACAGGTAAAAGAAATTCAAGCAGCTGTACAAGCTGGTTACAACGTATTGATCGTTGCAGCTAACGACAAGGATGCTCTAGTTCCTGCTCTGAAGGATGCAATGGCCAAGGGTGTAACAGTTGTTACCTACGATTCAGATGTTGCACAAGATGGTCGTTCAGTATTCGTAAACCAAGCTTCATCAGAGGGTATCGGACAAGCTCTTGCTAAGTCTGCTTCTGATCTAGCAGGTGGCGCTGGAGATATTGCAATTCTTTCAACAACTCCAGATGCAACAAACCAGAATGTATGGATTGACTTCATGAAGAAGGAGCTTGCAGCTAATTATCCAAATATTAAGGTAGTTGCAACTGCTTACGGTCTAGATAAGCCAGAAGAGTCAACAACTGAGACTCAAGGTCTTATCCAGAAGTATCCAAAGATCAAGGCAATTGTTGCTCCTACATCTGTAGGTATTGTTGCTGCTGCTAAGTATGTTTCTGGCTCAGCTTCAAAGGGCAAGGTTGCCGTTACTGGTCTTGGTCTTCCAAATGACATGAAGACATACATCAAAGATGGTTCAAATGCCCAAGCTTCACTATGGGATGTTGAAAACTTTGGATATGTATCCGTTTACGTAGCTAAGTATGTACGTGGCGGTGGCGATGTTGCTGTTGGAGCTAAGGTGCCATCAGGCCCTGGCGACAAGGGTGAGGCAGAGCGTACAGTTACCGCAGGAGCTGTAGGAAATGAAATTATCCTTGGCCCAGCAACTGTTTTCACAAAGGATAACGTAGATGAATACGACTTCTAATTAAATTTAGAAGTTATTAATCTGCTGATAGGGCAGCCTCGATAAAGAGGCTGCCCTATCTTCTTTTTATTCACATTTTGTTTAGATTTTGATATAGGAAAGTGAAAAGTTGGACACTTCCTTTAAAGAGTGGAAGGATATAAGTTATCCATCCACTCCAAAGTTAGTAAGGGAGTTTTTCGAAAGTGCCAGCAGCAAAAAGACTTGAGTATGGTGGTCACGCACTTGTTTGGGCAGGGGATTGGAGTGCAAAAGGTGCTGCCACTGCGATAAGTGGGGCTGCCCGTGCTGGTTATGACTACATAGAGATTGCATTATTAGATCCATGGAATGTGGATATTGCGATGACAAAGGATTTACTACAACAAAATAATTTAAGGGCGCACGCCTCCCTAGGTCTATCCGCTAAAACCGATGTGACAAGTCTTGATCAATCAATTGTGAAAAAAGGGGATGAGTTACTACGCCAAGCAACCGACGTATTACATGCGCTAGGCGGGAGTGAACTTTGTGGTGTTATTTACTCATCATTAGCTAAGTATCCACATCCGGCAAGTAAAGAGAATCGGGCTAACTCAGTTGGTGCGATGCAACGACTTGCAGATTACGCCGCCGATAAGGGCATTAATATAAATCTTGAGGTTGTAAATCGATATGAGACAAACATTATTAATACTGGCGCTGAGGGGTTAAAGTTTTTAGAGGAGGTAAATCGGGAAAACGCCTTTGTCCACCTTGATACCTATCACATGAATATTGAAGAGGATGGTATGCGCAAATCTGTGATCGAAGCCGGTGATCGTTTGGGCTTCGTTCATATTGGTGAGAGCCACCGCGGATATCTTGGAACTGGCAATGTTGATTTTGATACCTTCTTTGCCGCATTAAAAGAGGTTAAATACCAAGGTCCAATTACCTTTGAATCTTTTTCCTCAGCTGTTGTAGATCCGGCTCTTTCTAATACCTTGTGTGTTTGGCGAAACCTTTGGAGTGATTCAGATGATTTAGCTAAGAAATCACTGGATTATATGAAGGCGAGGTATTAATTAAATGCAGAGAGTCTGTTTTAGATTACAGGTTAAAAAAGAGATGATGGATGAGTATGCTCGCCGTCATGGGCAAGTATGGCCAGAGATGTTAACGGCGCTATCTGAAACAGGTTGGCACAATTACTCACTTCATTTGGATCGCTCCGATGGTACATTAATTGGCTACTTTGAAACCCCATCATTAGCAGAAGCTAAAGCTGGCATGGAAAAGAGAGAGATCAACGCAAAGTGGCAGGCAGATATGGCGCCATTTTTTGTTGCCTTAGATGGCAAGCGACCAGATGAAGGATTTTTACAATTAGAGGAAGTTTTTTATCTTAAATAATAAAAAGTTAAACCTAACAGAATAGGAGCAACGCATATGTCATCGAAGCAAGAGGCTAAGGGAATACTTAAGCGTTTTTGGATTGAGACTCCTTCTTGGGCGTATGGAAACTCTGGCACAAGGTTTAAAGTCTTTTCTCAACCTGGTGTGCCGCGAGATCCATATGAAAAAATTGCAGATGCTGCCCAGGTGCATAAGTACACAGCTGCTGCCCCATCTGTTGCCATGCATATTCCCTGGGATAAGGTCGATGATTACGCAAAGCTTGCCAAACATGCCAACGAGCTTGGAGTAAGACTTGGCACGGTAAATTCAAACACTTTCCAAGACGATGATTACAAATTTGGCTCAGTCTGCCACTTTGATAAGAAGATTCGCCAAAAGGCGGTTGATCACCTATTTGAGTGCATTGAGATTATGAACATTACCGGCGCCCAAGATCTAAAGCTTTGGTTTGCTGATGGTACAAATTATCCAGGCCAAGATGATTTAGCTGGCAGACAAGATCGCTTATTTGAAAGCTTGCAAAAGGTTTATGCCCGCCTTGGCGATAACCAGCGGATGCTACTTGAGTATAAATTCTTTGAACCAGCATTTTATTCAACAGATGTGCCAGATTGGGGCACATCATATGTGCATTGCACTGAACTTGGTCCTAAGGCAAGTGTTTGTGTTGATACCGGTCACCACGCACCGGGAACAAATATTGAGTATATCGTCGCCTTTTTACTTCGCAGAAAACGACTTGGCGCTTTTGACTTTAACTCTAGATTTTACGCCGATGATGATCTAATTGTAGGGGCTGCTGATCCATTCCAATTATTTAGAATTATGCATGAGGTTAATCAAGGTGGCGGCTTTGATAAGGGAACAACGGTCTCCTATGTATTAGATCAATGCCACAATATTGAGCCAAAGATTCCAGCACAGATTAGATCTATTACTAATGTGCAGGAGGCGGTTGCTAAGGCGTTATTAGTTGATGCTGAGGCATTAAAACAAGCCCAATTGGCTGGTGATGTTTTAGGTGCTAATGATTTATTGATGGATGCCTACAACACCGATGTACGTGATTTGCTGGGTGAGTTACGAAGTGAACAAGGATTAGCACCAGATCCAAAGATTGCTTATGCAAAGAGTGGATATGCTGAAAAAATTGCTGCTGAACGAGTCGGTGGCGCGCAAGCTGGATGGGGAGCTTAATGTCGACACCTAAAGTTGTTTCTGAATTATTATCTCGCAGTAATAAGTTGGGAGCAGAGCCCCGTTTTACTAATTACGCTGGTGGTAATACTTCAGCAAAAGGTGTGGTTGTAAATCCAGCAAATGGTAAAGACACAACAGTGTTGTGGGTAAAAGGTTCAGGTGGAGATCTTGGCACATTGAAGGAGGCGGGACTTGCTGCCCTTGATCTAGAAAAATTTAAAGATTTAGTAAATGTATATCCAGGTGTTGAGCGCGAAGATGAGATGGTCGCACTTTTTGATTACTGTGCATTTGGTAAGGGCGGGGCAGCTCCATCGATTGACACCTCTATGCATGGCTTAGTTGAGTTTGATCATGTTGATCATCTACATCCTGATTCAATTATTGCGTTAGCGACCGCAAAGGATGGCAAGAGGTTAACTGCTGAGTGTTTTGGCGATGAGATCTTGTGGGTGGATTGGCGACGACCTGGTTTTCAATTAGGACTAGATATGGCCAAGATAGCAAAAGATAATCCAAAGGCAAAAGGTTGTGTATTAGGTGGCCATGGCTTAACAACATGGGGTGCAACAAGTAAAGAGTGTGAAGAGCGATCTATTTGGGCAATTACAAAAGCGGAGGAGTTCATCAAGGCAAAGGGCAAGGCAGATCCATTTGGTAAGAAGGAGTCAAAGTACGCACCTTTAGAAAGTGCAAAACGTAAAGAGCGAGCAGCAGCGCTTGCCCCATACCTTCGCGGTATTGCATCTAAGGATGCAAGAATGCTGGGCAGCTTCACCGATAATGCTGTGGTTTTAGATTTCCTGCAAGGCTCTAAATTAATGGAGTTAGCAGCCCTGGGCACATCATGTCCTGATCATTTCTTGCGCACCAAGATCTCACCAATGGTATTAGATACCAAACCTGATGCACCGTTGGATGAGGTAATTAAGCGAGCAAATGAGTTGCATGAGTCATACCGTAAAAATTACGCCACCTACTACAACCGCCATGCTAAGAAAGATTCACCTGCTATGCGTGGTGCTGATCCATTAATTATTTTAGTTCCAGGTGTTGGTATGTTCTCTTATGGCAAAGATAAGCAAACCGCCCGGGTGGCTGGCGAGTTTTATATTAACGCAATCAATGTAATGCGTGGAGCAGAGGCTCTTTCAATCTATGCACCAATTACCGAGTCTGAAAAATTCCGGATTGAGTACTGGGATTTAGAGGAGGCAAAGTTAAAACGAATGCCAAAGCCAAAACCATTAGCGGGCAAGATCGCATTGGTAACTGGGGCAGCCTCTGGCTTAGGTAAGGCAACCGCTGAGCGCTTAGTTGTAGAGGGTGCCTGTGTTGTAGTTGCCGATCGAGATCTTGAGGGTGCTAACAAGCTTGCTACCGAGTTAGGCGGCAAAGACAAGGCAATCGCAGTTGCGATGGATGTAACTAGTGAGCAGGCGATTGCAGATGCAATGGCTACCACCATGCTTGCCTTTGGCGGTATTGATATTGTTATTAATAACGCAGGTATTTCAATTGCTAAACCAATTACTGAAACATCAGTTGCTGATTGGGATTTGCAATTAGATATTATGGCAAGGGGTTCATTTTTAGTATCTCGGGAGGCTGCCAAAGTATTAAAGGCACAGGGCATGGGCGGAGATATTATTTATATATCATCCAAAAACTCAGTCTTTGCCGGTGCTAACAATGTTGCATATGGCGCGACTAAGGCTGCGCAATCACATCAGGTGAGATTGTTAGCGGTTGAGTTAGGTGAGTTTGGTATTCGAGTTAATGGCATCAATCCAGATGGCGTGGTTAAGGGCTCTGGCATATTTGCTGGTGGGTGGGGCGCAAACCGCGCTCAGCAGTATGGGGTTGAGGAATCTAAATTAGGTGAGTTTTATGCGCAGCGAACAATCTTGAAAAAAGAGGTTTTGCCGGAACATATTGCTGCAGCTGTCTTTGTAATTTTAGGTGGGGATTTAACCCTGACTACTGGACTTCACATACCAGTAGATGGTGGTGTGGCCGCAGCCTTCCTTCGTTAGGAAAACCCTTGCTACATGCAGCAATTGATTTAGGTGGCTCATCAGGTCGGGTAACCGTGGGTGAGTTAGTTGATCAAAAAATAGTTTTGACTGAGCTGCACCGTTTTAAACATGAGCCAATTCAAAACAACGATGGCTTATTTTGGGATTGGCAATTTATCTTAGAGCAGATAAAAATCGGACTAAACAAGGCGGTGGAGCTAGGGCAGGTGGCAACAGTTGGTGTGGACAGTTGGGCGGTTGATTACGGATTAATTGATGCGAATGGTGCTCTCTTGGCCCCACCTCATTGCTACCGAGATGGTCGAACCGATGGGGTAATGGCACATCTTAAAAATGAGTTAGGTGTTGATTACATCTACGGAAAAACTGGAATTCAATTTATCTTCTTCAACACGATGTATCAATTATTTGTGGAGAAAAACTCATCAATATATGGCCGTGCGGATAAGTTTTTAATGGTGCCAGATCTGATTAACTACCTACTTTGTGGCTCAATTAGCACTGAGATCACCAACGCCTCCACCACCCAATTACTTAATGTTCACACCCAGGATTGGGATTGGGAGTTGATTGAGAAACTGGGCATAAAAAAAGGCTTATTTGCCAAGATTAATAAGCCTGGTGTGCAGGTGGGTGAGATTAAAGGACATGGAAAATTAGATGCAATCAAGGTGATCTCAGTTGGCTCCCATGACACAGCAAGTGCGGTAGCTGGCGCCCCACTTGGTGAGGATGGTTTAAGTGCATATATCTCAAGTGGCACCTGGTCCTTAGTTGGGCTGGAATTAACAAAACCAGTTACTGATAAAAAAGCGATGGAGTTCAATATCACCAATGAGATGGGTGTTGATGATCGGATTAGATTTATTAAAAATGTTGCAGGAATGTGGCTATTAGAGGAGTCTTTGGATTACTGGGCAAGTAAGGGTGAGCATTACACCGCAGCGGAGTTAGCAAAGGCGGCAGCTGAGCTACCAAGGGGAGCAGTCATTGATGCCAATGATCCAATCTTTGAAAAGCCAGGTGCTATGCCAGAGCGAATTGCAATGCTCTGTGATAAAAGTAATCAGCAAACTCCTCAATCTACCGCCGGATATGCCAGATGTATATTTGATTCATTAGCAGATGCCTATGCGAAGGTATTAGCGCAATTACAAAGCGCAGCCGGGGTAAAGATAAATGCAATTAATATTGTTGGTGGTGGCAGTGCTAATCGATTATTAAATCAATTAACCGCAGATACTACAGGTTTGCCTGTTTATGCTGGACCCTCTGAGGCAACAGTGCTTGGGAGTATTATGGTGCAGATGCAATCTGTTGGATTGATTAAATCATTAGCTCAAGGAAGAGTGTTTATTAAAAACTCAATTACCCAAGAGGAATTTAAACCAAGAGGGTAAATTAAACGGAGCGCATAACAGCGGTAACCTTACCAAGAATCTGTGCATCATCTGCTGGGATAGGTGTGAAATCATCATTTGCTGGCAAGAGCCAGAAGTGACCATCTTTTTTCGACCAGGTTTTAACAGTTGCCTCACCATCAATCATGGCAGCGACAATCTCACCCTTTTCCGCAGTTTTTTGGGAGCGGATCACAACAAAATCACCATCACAGATTGCAAGATCAATCATGGAATCACCTTTGACCTGCAGTAAAAATAGATCACCTTTGCCAACAATTGATTCTGGAAGAGGTAGTACCTCTTCAACTACCTGCTCTGCCAAAATTGGATTTCCAGCTGCGATCTTTCCAACCAATGGAATAAGCCGGGTCTTATCCTGTGGGGCAGCCCCCCCATCCTCACCAGGCAGGGTGATCTCAATAGCTCTTCCGCGGGCAGCATCCCTGCGGATCCAACCCTTCTCTTCAAGAATTTGCAGTTGATAGGTGACGGATGCGGTGGAGGCAAGACCTGCGGCCTTACCGATCTCACGCATAGAGGGTGGATACCCCTGGTTTTCAACTGCACGCTTAATCACAGACAAGATCTTTACCTGCCGTGGGGTTAGCCCATTGTCATCGGCTGGCCCATCGGGAAGCTCTGAGATGCTCTTTTTAGCCATAGGTAAAGGGTATATGAAGATTTGGAAAAAATCAAACATTTGTTCGATTTTAAGTAGACATTGTCAGTGGGGTGGTGTTTAATACTCTGTAGAACAGGTGTTCGAATCCCCTCGAAGACTGGTTATCAAGGAGCAGAAGATGAAGGCAAGATCGGCAAAGCAGCTAGCAAGAACAACCCTATCCATATCCTTACTGGTGGTAATTGGCGCAGGCTTTTCCACCATCTCATCAGCTAGTGATACCTCAGTAGCTGCTAACAGCCCAAGTGCCTACCAACAGATCACCGTCACACCGGGGGAGAGCCTTTGGTCAATCGCCTCAATGGTGGCCGCTCCAGGTCAGATCAATGCGGTGGTGGCAGATATTGTTGAGGTAAATAAGTTGGCCAGTGCTGATTTATTAGCGGGCATGAAGATTCTAATTCCTACTAAGTAGCCTTTCCACAGCTTTATCCCGGTTGACACAAACTGGTACCACTGTGGTACCATTTCAACATGGCTATGAATTTAAGGCTTTCTCCAACTCAAAATAAAGCGCTGAAAAAGGTGGCTGCTCAAAAGGGAATCTCCATGCAGGAGGCGGCATTAAAGGCTATTGATGAGTACATCTCTCATCGAGCCGATAAGTTAAATGAGAGTATTGCTCGAATAAAGAGTGAGGATGCGCAATTACTTGAGCGGTTATCTAAGTAGCGTTAGTAAGATTTAAGTGGCCAAGGAGATTGATTACTTAGAGCTGGCTGACATCCTAAAATTAGGCAAAGAGATCATTTCAGATTTTCGAATCCGAGATATTGGCTTATTGGAATCTGCTGTCGCTCGACCAAAAACCTCAGTCTTTGGTGAGGATGCCTATCCCACCTTCGCCGAAAAGGTTGCCTCCCTAATGCACTCAATCGCCCGTAACCACGCTTTGATTGATGGCAACAAGAGATTGGCTTGGGCAGCGGGGCGATTGTTTTGCTTGATGAATGATTGTGATATCCGGATGAATCAGGATCGAGCTTATGAGATGGTGATTGGGGTAGCAGCTGGTGAGATCGATTTGCCCCAATTGGGTAAGTTGCTCAAGCGAGCGATTAAGTGATTTCAGGCTGAAGGGAAAAGATTTCTCAAAACACGCCGATACAGGTGCTTTTAAACCCTAAACCGTGGGTCTATGGTTCACCCAACATATAGGGGCGATTACGCTTATGGCTTCCATAAGTAGTGGTTTTCCGCTAATGTGCTCTTCCCCCGCTTAGCTAGAAAAAGAAGGAGTAAGCCCCTCGTGATCTGTCCATTCTGCCGGTTTGAAGACTCCAGAGTGATTGATTCACGCCCAACCGATGAGGGAAACCAGATTCGCAGAAGGCGTGAGTGCACCAGCTGTGGCAAGAGGTTTAACACCGCAGAGAGCTCCATTCTTCTAGTCATCAAAAGATCAGGTGCTACTGAGCCATTCTCAAGAGAGAAGGTAATCAGTGGTGTGCGCAAGGCATGCCAGGGCAGACCAGTCAATGATGATGATTTAGCACTGCTTGCCCAACGAGTTGAGGAGTCCCTTCGCTCAGATGGTGTGGCAGAGGTCGAGGCCCAAGAGGTTGGAATGGCAGTTCTTGCGCCACTCCGAGAACTCGATGAGGTCGCCTACCTACGATATGCCTCGGTATACCGTAGTTTTTCCTCCCTAGAAGATTTTGAAGGCGAGATCGCACTGCTTCGTGCTGAGCCTTCTAGAAATTCAAAAGCTTTAAAAATTTCCCAACCCGCACGTGTTAATTAGTTGGCCCCTTTAAGTAGATAAGAAGTAGAGATAAGTAGTTTAAAAAGTAAAGTCGCAAAAAAGTTTTAAAAGAAGAAAAAGAAATTAAACAAACTAGTTAAGGGGATAAGTAAATGTCGATAGTGAATAAGCCAGCCGCGGTTAAGACCGGAACTGGAAAAGGTCTTACCATTGAACGTATCTACACCACCGCTGGAGTTCACCCGTATGACACCGTTAAGTGGGAAAGGCGTGATGTTGTTCAGACCAACTGGAAATCTGGTGAGGTTATCTTTGAACAAAAAGGTGTTGAGTACCCAGAGTTTTGGTCGGTAAATGCCTCAACTATTGTTACTACTAAATACTTCCGTGGTGCACTAGGAGCAGAAAATCGTGAGTGGTCACTAAAGCAGGTAATTGATCGCGTAGTTTTAACCTATACAAAAGCTGGAAAGGAAAATGGCTACTTTGCCACCCCAGCCGATGCTGAAATTTTTGAACATGAGTTAACCCATATGTTGATGCACCAAATATTTTCCTACAACTCACCAGTTTGGTTTAACGTAGGAACAGCAGCACCACAACAGGTCTCAGCCTGTTTCATCCTCTCCGTAGATGACACAATGGAGTCAATTCTTAATTGGTATAAAGAAGAGGGCTTTATCTTCAAAGGTGGCTCAGGTGCTGGCCTTAATCTTTCAAGAATTCGCTCATCCAAGGAGCTTTTAAAATCAGGTGGAACAGCCTCTGGCCCAGTCTCATTTATGAGAGGCGCCGACTCTTCCGCTGGCACAATCAAATCAGGGGGAGCAACTAGAAGAGCAGCCAAGATGGTGGTGCTAGATGTTGATCATCCAGATATCGAAGAGTTTATTGAGACCAAGGTGCGCGAAGAGGACAAGATCCGCGCCCTGCGGGATGCTGGCTTTGATATGGATTTAGGTGGCAAAGATATTGTCTCAGTTCAATATCAAAATGCTAATAACTCAGTAAGAGTCTCTGATGCCTTTATGAGAGCTTATGAAGCAGGAGATTCATTTGGATTAACCGCTCGTTCAACTGGTGAGGTTGTGGAGAGCGTTGATGCTAAACAATTGTTTAGAAAGATGGCACAAGCTGCTTGGGCATGTGCTGATCCTGGCATTCAATATGATGACACGATCAATGAGTGGCACACCAACCCAGAGACTGGCCGGATCAATGCCTCCAATCCATGCTCTGAGTACATGTCTCTAGATAACTCATCATGTAACTTGGCATCTTTGAACTTAATGAAGTTCTTAAAAGCAGATGGCTCCTTTGATGTTAAAAACTTTGTCAAGGTAACTGAGATGGTAATTACCTCAATGGATATCTCAATCTGCTTTGCAGATTTTCCAACCCCGGCAATTAGTCAGACCACTAGAGATTTCCGCCAATTAGGAATTGGTTATGCAAATCTTGGCGCACTGCTTATGGCCTCAGGTCTTGCCTATGACTCAGATGGAGGCCGGGCCCTGGCTGGTGCGATCACCTCATTACTTACCGGTGTCTCATACCGACGAAGTGCAGAGCTTGCTGGCATTGTTGGTCCATACAATGGTTATGCCAGAAATGCTGCCGCTCACACCAAGGTAATGCGCAAACACCAAAATGCAACTGAGTCAGCTAAATCAGTCTCAACCTTGGATAAGGATGTTTGGAGTGAGGCGATTAAGCAATGGTCTACTGGCAACACAATTGGTGAAAAAAATGGCTGGCGCAACGCGCAAGCATCGGTATTAGCACCAACTGGCACCATCGGTTTGATGATGGATTGCGACACCACCGGTATTGAGCCAGATCTAGCCCTTGTTAAGTTTAAGAAGATGGTCGGCGGTGGATCAATGCAGATTGTCAACCAAACTGTGCCACTTGCACTTAAGAAACTTGGCTACACCGATGAGACAATTGAAGCAATTGTTGAGTACATCGCAGAGCATGGAAATATAATTGATGCTCCTGGATTAAAGAGTGAGCATTACTCAGTCTTTGATTGCGCCATGGGTGTTAGATCAATTACCGCAATGGGCCATGTTCATATGATGGCAGCATGTCAGCCATTCCTATCTGGTGCGATCTCAAAGACAGTTAACCTGCCAGCCGATGCCACGGTGGAGGAGATCGAAGAGGTTTACTACCAAGGTTGGAAGTTAGGTCTTAAAGCGTTGGCGGTCTACCGTGATAATTGCAAGGTTGGACAACCTTTATCTGATTCAAAGGGTAAAAAGGATGAGGCGGTAGCAACTGAGGCTGCTCACACTGCAGTTAGAAAGAGATTGCCAAAATCTCGTCCAGCCCAAACCACATCATTTTCAGTAGGAGGTGCTGAGGGTTATATGACCAGCGGTGCCTACGCTGATGGTGCTCTTGCTGAAGTATTTCTAAAGCTTGGCAAGCAGGGCTCAACACTTGCTGGTGTTATGGATGCCTTCTCAATTGCAGTATCAATTGGATTGCAATACGGCGTTCCACTGGAGAGCTTTGTGGAGAAGTTTGCTAACCAAAGATTTGAACCAGCTGGTATGACAGATGATGCTGATATCAGAATGGCGCAATCGGTAATGGATTACATCTTCCGCCGACTTGCCCTTGATTACCTACCATTTGAGTCACGATCTTCCCTTGGTATCTACTCAGCGGCAGAGCGCGCTCGCGCACTTGAAAGTGGTGAGTACACAGCTGATGAAAAACCAGTAGCAAACTCTGCTCCTGCTAAAAAAGTAGAGAGCAAAAAACAAGAGGTGAAGATTGAAAAAGCACCAGTTGATAACTCATCCGTTGGATCATCAATGGAGTTGTTTGAGAAGATGGCTGGGGTTAAGTCAGATGCACCACTTTGCATGACCTGTGGCGTCAAAATGAGAATGGCTGGCTCCTGCTTTGTCTGTGAAGGATGTGGCAACACCTCCGGCTGCTCCTGATCAGAGCAAACCGCTTTATCTTTGATAATGTTTCAGGGTGGAGCACAGTTTTAGCAGTAAGGTAATTGAAAGTAGTTTCAAGGGTTTTCCGATAGATTCTTATGGGAAGACCCTTGCGGCGTTTTTAGCCACAAAACCAAATTTATTCACCGCAAATTTTCAATTTCCAATCATGGTTGTAAATGAGGCAGCCCTTAAAAACAATATTGATCGGATGGCTAGTTACTGCAAATCAGTGGGTGCTGAGCTTGCTCCTCATGTTAAAACCACCATGTCACCACAGATTGCCCAAATGCAAACTAATGCCGGCGCATACGCCTTAACCATTGCCAACTTCTGGCAGGCCAGCATATTTCTAGGCTTTGGCTTTAAGAAATTGATTATTGCCAATGAGGTATTAGACCCATCAGCCATCGCTGAGATCTCTCACCTTAATAGAGATAAAGTTGCTGAAATTATTTTTTATGTTGACTCATTAGCAGGTTTAGAGATTGTTAAAAACCACACGCTAGCGGCCGGTGAGCAAAATCTGTTTATTGAGATTGGTACCGATGAGGGTCGGGGTGGAGTGAGAGATTTATCTGAGGTAGAAAAAATTGCAAAAGCCATCGCAGCAGATAGCAGATTAAAACTACGAGGTGTTACTGGTTTTGAGGGTGCGGTACCAGCTGCTGCTAGAAGCAAAAAAGGTGAGAAGAGATTGGCTGCATTTTGTCAAAAGATTGTGGCCGCAGCTGATCGGGCTTATCCATATAAGGCGGATGGAGTATTTATTATCTCGGCCGGGGGTAGCGCTTACTTTGAGATTGTGGCAGAGGAGTTAAATAAGTTTGGCAAAGAGAGGATTTTATTATTGCGCAGCGGTGGATATGTAACCCATGACAGTAAGTATTATGAGGAGATATATCCATTTCGAGATTTAGATCAGAGGTTTAAGCCGGCAATTGAGGTCTGGGCTCAGATCATCAGCACACCAGAGCCAAATTTTGGGGTGTTAAACCTGGGCAAACGCGATATTGGAAATGACCTACACAACCCCATTCCATTTGCCAAGTATGGATCTGGTTTAACCGCATTTTCTGGTCAGATCGAGAAGCTAAATGATCAGCATGGTTACTTGAGAAGTAAGCAGGATTTTGCAGTATCACAGTTGATTGGATTGGGTATCTCTCATCCCTGCACTACATTTGATAAATGGCGGTTAATTCCACTAGTCAACGACAATTATGATGTTGTAGATTGCTTGTATACATTCTTCTAATCCCAAATTAATTAAAGGAGATCTAATGCCTATCGAACATATCAATGCCAGCCAAGCCCCCGCGCCAGGTGGTTCTTACTCTCATGGGGTGGTTGCTAATGGCTTCCTATACACCTGCGGTATGGGTCCAGTTGACCCAGCAACTGGAAAGATTGTTGATGGTGGGGTGGCTGAGCAAACTAGGCAGACTTTAAAGAACTTGCAAAAGATTTTGGATGTCAAGGGTGCAAAGTTTGCAGATGTAGTTAAGGTGACTGCTCACCTGCAAGATGTTAACCGAGATTTTGCTGCTTACGATCAGGTTTATCGGGAGTTTTTCTCTGCCCCTTTTCCAGTCCGTACCACAGTTGGTTCAGATTTAATTAACATTTTAGTTGAAATTGATTTTGTAGTAGCGCTTCCAAATTAATCCTATGACAATTGCACAAGATTTAGCTGGCAAGGTAGTGGTAGTTACCGGTGCTGGCCGCGGAATTGGACGCCAGATTGCAATCGGGGCAGGGCAAAGAGGTGCAAAGGTCGCAGTAGTTGAAGTAATTGCCGAAAATCTAGAGTCAACAGTTAAAGAGATCTCTGCGCTGGGAATAACGGCAGAGGGTTATCAAACTGATATTTCCTCAGAGAGTCAGATTATTAAGAGTTTTGCTGCGATTGAAAAGGATTTTGGACAGATTGATTGCTTAGTAAATAATGCCATGATTCATGATCCTGAAGATCTACTGGCCACCTCACTTGAGGTTTGGAATCGCACTCTTGCTGTGACCTTAACCGGCAGTTTTTTAACTATAAAAGCCACCTTGCCCGGGATGATTAAGCGTAAATCTGGCTGCATCGTAAATATTGGCACCGTTAATGCCAAGGCGATGATTGGCAGTGACTCCTACTCAGTTGCCAAGGCAGGCATCCATGCGCTTACTAGAACAGTTGCCGTTAGATATGGTCCAGATGGAATTCGCTGCACAACGGTGGTGCCAGGAACTATTGCAACTGACGCTTGGCAGGCCAGGGTTGATAGAAATCCACAAATTTTTGAAAAGTTAAAACCTTGGTATCCTCTAGGACGAGTCGGTACGCCAGTAGATGTTACGGAGGCGGTTTTGTTTTTACTTTCAGATAAGGCGCAGTGGATTAGTGGCAGTGAGTTTGTAGTAGATGGTGGACTATTAGCTGGTTATGCCCCGATGTTTAAAATGGTTGAAGGTTCTGATTAAATCAGATGAGTGAAAATACCTTCACCATTCGTGGGGCAAATGTAATTGATGGTAGCGATACACCTGCACAGCGCCTGGATATTTTAATTACAAATGGGGTTATCTCACAGCTTGGTTCAATCTTGAGAGGTGCTGAAGAGGGCAAAGTTATTGATGGCTCTGGTTTAACTTTAGCCCCGGGATTTATTGATATGCACTCGCATTCAGATTTAGCAGTTTTGACCGATAAACAACATTTAGCAAAGGTCTCCCAAGGGGTAACTCTGGAGGTAGTTGGTCAGGATGGACTTAGCTATGTGCCAAGTAATCCTGAAACCTTGCTTGAGCTACGTGAACAATTATTTGGTTGGAACTCAGATCCAAAAGATTTGAAGTGGGACTTTCACACAGTGGGAGAGTATTTAGATCGAGTTGATAATGGTTGTGCCGTCAATGTTGCATACTTAATTCCACACGGCTCGGTGCGCATGTTGGTTAGAGGAAATGAGCCTGGAACTGCCTCTGATGATGAGTTGGCGGCGATGAAACAGTTGACCCGTAAGGCAATGCAGGAGGGTGCCTTTGGTTTATCAGCTGGGCTTACCTACACCCCTGCGATGTATGCAGATAATGATGAAATTGTGCAGCTTTGCAAGGTTGTCGCAGGGTTTGGTGGCTTTTACGCCCCGCACCATCGAAATTATGGTGCTAAGTTTTTAGAGGCAGTTATGGAGTGTTTAGATATTGCTAAGTTATCTAAATCTCCACTTCACTTAACTCACTGTCATATGAGCCACCCAAATTTTCATGGCAAAACTGGCTTGCTATTTGAACAGATACAAAATGCTGAAAAACAAGGGGTGGATGTCACTCTAGATACCTACCCATACTTAGCTGGTTCAACCTATCTGCATGCACTGTTGCCTTCTTGGGTCCAGGCAGGTGGCTCAAAGAAAACTCTGCAGCGATTGTCTGTGATGGAAAATCGGTTGAAGGTTATTTATGAGTTAACTGTCTCTGGCAGCGATGGTAATCATGGTGGGGTAGTTAACTGGCCAGCCATTAATATTGCCGGAGTTGAGAAGTCTCATAATATGCGACTTGTCGGAATGGATTTAGTTTCAGCCGCCCAGCTGGTAAATAAAAAAGTTGAAGATTTTTATCTAGATTTTATTATTGATGAGGAACTCAAAGCCTCTTGTGTAATTTTTGCCGGACATGAACCAAATGTTCGAGCAATTATGCAAGATTCTCGTCACATGGTGGGTAGTGATGGAATTTTGACTGGCAATAGACCACATCCACGTGGCTACGGAACTTTTGCCAGATATCTTGGTGTTTATGCCAGACAAGAAAAGGTTTTAACAATGCATGGTGCAGTTGCAAGGATGACTGGCAGACCAGCAAAACGTCTTGGATTAACTGATCGCGGTTTTATTAAGGTCGGCATGAAAGCAGATATGGTTTTATTTGATTCTCAAACAGTGGTTGATCGATCAACATATGAGCAACCGCGAGTAGCAGCTGCTGGATTTGAAATGGTCTGGGTTAGTGGCGTGGCCACATTGCGCAAGGGGGCGCGAACTGAGGCAACCCCAGGGCAGGGAGTAAGAAAAGTAGTTTGAGGGTCGCCGCTGCGACCTTTCGGGCCATTGATACAAAAGTGTTATTTTTCCAATCTAACCCCCCTTGCTTGTTTTTGAAATTAATGATGGGCTAAGCCTCCCCCACAAGCATGTGGGATCCTAGGAGGACTAATAAATGAAAAAACTAACCAAGCGCAGAATTGTTGCGCTGGCTTCACTTGGAATGGTGGCAAGCGTATTAGTTGCTGCACCAGCTCAAGCTAACACCGTAACAATTAAGGTTGTTACTCCTAATTACACAGATGCTATGCCGGCTTACTATGCCGACTTAAATGCCCGCTTTATGGCTGCTAACCCAACCATCAAAGTTGAGCATGAGAATCTAAGTTGGGATGACATCTTGGTTAAGGGTCGAACTTATATATCAACCAAGTCATATCCAGATGTATTGAACCTAAATACATTCTCTGAGTTTGCTGCTGAAGATTTACTGTATAAAACCAGTGATCTCTTCACTGAGGCAAAACTCTCTGACTTTGTTACCGCTTTCCGCGATAACTCAAAGTACAACGGAGTTGAGTATGCTGTTCCAGATTTGGCTTCAGCCCGTATGTTCTTTATTAATAAGGCTTTGTTCTATGGTGCAGGCAATACCAAGATCCCAACTACTTGGGCTGAGGTAACTGCTGCTGCCAAGAAGATCAAGGCTAAGTACGGATCAAGAGTTTATCCATTGGCTATCCCACTAGGTTCAGAGGAAGCTCAAGCTGAGTTCCAGATCTGGGCAGGTGGAAATGGTGGTCGTTACTTCAATGAGAGTACAAAGAAGTGGGTCATCAACTCTAAGGAAAACCTAGAGACTCTTAATCAATTAAGAGCATGGGTAAAGGCTGGTTACACACAACCAAACCCAGCATCAACAAACCGTACTGATGCCTTTAAGCTATTTAGCCAAGGCAGAGTGGCAATGATCAATGCATCCGTGTTCTTCCCTTCAACATTGAAGGATTACAAGAGCAAGGTTGACTACGGTGTTGCGCCATTCCCATCTGCTAACGCAAGCAAGAAGCCAATCACACTTGGAGTCCAGGATTACTTCATGGCCTTCAAGAAGACTGGAAACAAGGATGCAGTTTCTAAGTATCTAAACTTCTTGTTTGAAGGCAAGAATTACGCTGGCTTCCTAAAGGCTGCCGGTGGATTTATCCCAGCAACTAAGTCAGCTTCAACTGAAGTGGATTCATCATTGCTTCCATTCATTGAGCAACTTCCAAATGCAATCTTCTACCCAGGAACACTAGGTTCTTGGGGTCCTGTCGTCGCTAAGATAACAACTCAAATCGGCACAGGTATTACCAAGAATCCAAAGACTGTTTTGGATTCTCTACAGAAGGATGCTGAAAAGGCTGGTACGAATTAATTACTCTAAAAAGTAATTAAAGGTTAGACCTATAAGCGGGGTCGAGTGAGTAATCACCGATCCCGCTTATAACACATTGAGTGGAATCAAAAGTTGATGGCTGGTTTGAAATGAGGAGCTTTGAGTAGCAAACTGCTAGTGAAGAGCGCGTCAACAAAAAGAAAGAGCTCTGTTGCAACTCATGATGTTTCTGTAGCAAGTGCCCTACCTTGGATTGGCCCCGCTTTACTCTTGATTATTTTGGTTGTTATTTGGCCGGTCGTTGAGTTAGTAAGAATTTCTTTCACCGACATCACAATTGCAGGTAGCTTGCTCGATTTTCATGGTTTTGCAAATTATCGAGAGTTACTTGCAAATCCAGATTTATATCCAGTTGCCCGCAGGACTTTACTTTGGGTTTTTGGCATTGTGTTTTTCACTGTGATTTTATCCTTACCTCTAGCTCAATTAATCAATCAAAACTTTCCAGGACGCAAGTACGTTCGTTGGGCATTAATCTTCCCTTGGGCAGCATCAGTGGTAATGACTTCTATGATTTGGACTTGGATTTTAGATGCCTACTCAGGTGAGTTTAATTTAACTCTTACCCAACTAGGTCTTATCGATGAGCCCGTGGATTGGGTGAATAATCCCGGCAGTTCATTTTATGTTCTAATGGCAGTGGCTGTCTTCGTATCCATACCATTTACAACCTATGTACTTTTGGCAGGCTTGCAGTCGATCCCAAATGATATTGTCGAGGCTGCATCTGTTGATGGGGCAAGTCATTGGCAAACCTACCGACAAATAAAGTTTCCATTACTAAGAAATGCCTTGCTGATCGCAACAATCATTAATTTAATAAATGTGTTTAATTCTTTCCCAATTATCTGGATTATGACTCGCGGAGGACCAGGTTATGAGACTGACACCACCACTACCTTTGCCTATAAGTTGGCTTTCATAGAATCAAACATGGGTCAATCAACCGCCCTGGGAGTATTTAATTTCATTGTTATTTTGTTAATAGTTAGTTTGTATCTAAAGCTAACCAAAGCTACTAGGACCGAGTTATGAAAAGCACTAAAGCAAAAAAATTGACCGGTAAGAAGGTCGTAACTATTTCGGTCGCCTATTTGATTGCTTGGTTTTTCCTGTATCCATATATACACATGTTCTTAACTTCAGTGCGAACACATGAAGAGTTATACGCTTATCCAACCACCCACTTTCCTCAAGTTTGGCAGTGGCGAAATTACTTAGATTTATGGGATAACGCACCAATTGCAAATTACCTGAAATCAAGTTTAATTATCTCTATATCAGCAACAATTTTAGTTTTGCTCGTATCTTTACCTGCAGCCTACTTTTTAGCTAGATATCGATTTAGATTCAGAGGTGTGTTCTTACTATTAGTTCTTGCGACACAAATGTTTTCACCAACTGCTTTAATCATCGGTATTTTTCGCGAGGTAGATTTCTTTAACTTACTTGATTCTTACTTAGCATTAATCATATTAAATGCTGGCTTTAATCTGGCTTTTTCTATCTGGCTACTAGCGGGATTTTTCTCCAGTATTCCAGCTGAGATAGAGGAAGCGGCGTTAATTGATGGTTGCAGCAGAGTGCAAGCACTGCGGAAAATTACCATCCCAGTTGCTTT
>Ga0194127_10001291_pt1 | contig 37146 bp, 32 predicted proteins | sample TA2KigC100mmetaG_FD_148624 | JGI IMG/M metagenome (GOLD analysis project Ga0194127, IMG submission 148624) | Freshwater microbial communities from Lake Tanganyika, Tanzania - TA2015036 Kigoma Deep Cast 100m | ecosystem: Environmental > Aquatic > Freshwater > Lake | place: Tanzania: Lake...
TTATACCGCCGGTTTCTATCGACGAGGGCGGTTTGATAAAAACAACAGGCTCCTGTTCTTCAGCATCCTTTTGTTGCGGATGTTCTTCCCAGAGCATCATTTCGCGGGCATGGTCCGGGTAATTTTTCGCAATGCAGTAAACGGTTCCAAAGGTTATGGACGACGGATCGATAAGGGTTGACATATGAATCGGCGGTTTGTACTGTGCTGTTGTATTACGATAATGTAAAATCATTGCTGTTCATGTACAACTATCCTTATTGCGCGATCTTCCCGGGAGTGAAAGGCTCCTGAATGACAGTAATCTTTCATATCTTGAAGTTTAAACAGGAATGCCATATCGTTGGCATATTTTACGTTATGGATGCACCGATGGAGAACAAGCAGCTTGTCAGGAGCAGGCTGCTTGCTGCAAGGAAATCCCTTTCTGAGGAAGCATGGCTGGGCATGAGCGCGTCAGTCGTATCGGAAGTTCTTAAAATCAATGAGATTACCCGCGCGCATCGCGTTATGGCATATCTTTCGATAGCCTCGTTCCGCGAAGTCGCGACCGAAGAACTCTGCAAAAAGCTGCATGAGGCCGGCAAGCGGATTGCAGTGCCGGCAGTCATCGAAGATCGTCTTGTTCCCGTAGATTACCTGCCCGGAGAACCTCTCATCGCCGGCATTTTCGCCCAACCCGAACCTGTACGGCGCTCTCCGGTTGACTCAGCCGAACTTGATGCAATTCTTCTGCCGGTTATCGGTATCGATAGCGCTGGTCGCAGGATGGGTTACGGAAAAGGCTATTACGACAGGTTCCTCTCGGAACTTGCTGCTTCCGGCATGAAACCGTGCCGGATAGGGTTGGCATTTTCGCTTCAGTTTTTGCGGTATCTGCCTGCAGATCCCTGGGATGAGTCTCTTGATTATGCCGTCCATGAAGGCGGTGCCGTGCGATTCAACTAACAACTTGTTCATTATGGACCATTTGACGGCTGATTTCGTGTCACTTCCGGTAGCGCCGGACCTGCGTGATCCGGCATATTATATAAACAGAGAGCTGAGCTGGCTGGAGTTCAACCAGCGAGTGCTTGAAGAAGCGCTCGATCCCGATGCACATCCTCTTCTTGAACGGGCGAAGTTTATTTCGATTTTCAGTTCCAATCTTGACGAATTTTTCATGATCCGGGTTGCCGGAATCGAAGACCAGCTTGACGCCGGCATTCAGGAGCGTACGATCGACGGCCTGACGCCGGGGGAACAGCTCGCAAAGATAAGGGAGAGAATTTTTCTGCAGCTTCGTCAGCGCAATGACTGTTTCTATGACGATATCCTGCCGGCTCTTGCAGAAAAAGGAATTGAATTCGTTCGATTTGCCGATCTGAGCGATGAACAAAGGGATGCGTTGCGACATTATTTCAGGCAGGAAATTTTTCCTGTGCTGACCCCGCTGGCTTTTGATACCGGTCATCCGTTTCCGTTTCTTTCCAACCTGTCCCTGAATCTTGCTATTGAACTGAATGACAAGGAGTCGCATACGCATAAATTTGCACGAGTCAAGGTGCCGAGCATTCTGCCGCGGCTTCTGTTTCTCGGCGACATTGAAGGACTAACGTTCGATGATAAAGTTTTCCGTTATATCTGGCTCGAAGACCTTATTGCCAACAATCTCGAACAGTTGTTTCCGAAGATGCAGATCATCAATTCGCATCTCTTCAGGGTTATCCGTAATGCCGATATCGAAATCGAAGAAGATGAAGCAGGCGACCTGCTTGAAACCATAGAGCAGGGGATCCGCTCAAGGCGATACGGCAGGGTAGTGCGGCTCGACATCGGGCCGGAAATGCCTGAGTCGATAAGGAAACTGCTTATGAAAAACCTTGACGTCATCGACAGCAACGTTTACGAAATCGGCGGCGTACTTGGTCTTGGATGCCTTGTCGAGCTTCTCAGGATAGATCGTCCCGACCTGAAGGACGAGCCTTTCATTCCTGTCAATCGCATCGAAGAGCAGTTCGAAGGCGATATTTTCAGCGCCATAAAGGCAAAGGATCGGCTGCTCTATCATCCTTACGATTCTTTTCAGCCGGTTGTTGATTTTATCCGGCAGGCAGCAAACGATCCGGATGTGCTCTCGATCAAACAGACGCTTTACAGGGTCGGCAGCAACTCTCCGATCGTCAAAGCGCTCATGAATGCCGTGGAGCACGGCAAGCAGGTTGCCGTACTTGTGGAACTGAAGGCGAGATTCGACGAGGAAAACAACATCGTCTGGGCAAGGGCGCTCGAAGACGTCGGAGCACATGTGATTTACGGACTTCCCGGCCTGAAAACACATGCCAAGCTCACCATGATCGTGCGCAGGGAGCAGCATAAGCTGAAAAGGTACCTGCACCTCGGCACCGGAAACTATAATCCTGCAACCGGGAAAATATATACAGACTACAGTCTGTTTACGGTAAATGAGCGTCTTGCGAGCGAAGTCGCGGAACTCTTCAACGCGCTGACAGGCTACTCGAAGTACACCGATTACATGAAATTGCTTGTTTCGCCCATCAATACCCGTAAAAAGATTATCGCCAAAATTGAACGGGAGGTGGAGCAGCATCGCAAGAGCGGCAAAGGACGCATCATCATGAAAATGAATTCGCTTGTCGACGACAAGACCATCAGGGCGCTCTATCGAGCGTCCGGCGAAGGGGTTAAAATCGACCTTATCGTACGCGGCATATGCTGCCTGAAACCTGGTATTCCCGGGGTCAGCGAGAACATCCGCGTGACAAGCATCATCGGGCGGTTTCTCGAACACAGCCGTGCTTACTATTTTGCCAATGGCGGCAACTGTGAACTCTATCTGGGCAGTGCCGATATCATGCCGAGAAATCTCGATCATCGGGTGGAGACGCTTTTTCCCGTGCTCGACAGGGAGATAATACGTACGGTCAAGTCCGATCTCGAACTGATGTTGCTCGATAACACCAAGTCGTGGCTTATGCAACCCGACGGGATATACCGGAAAAACTGTTGCGAAGGTTCGGAAATTAACAGCCAAAGTATTTTTTTAAATCAGTCGGCAAGACGGAAATTTTCAAACAAATTCAATCAGGACGAGTTATGAAGATTGCGGTAGGAAGCGATCATGCAGGTTATGAACTTAAAACCTTCGTTGTCGAGTGGCTTCAGCAAAACGGTCACGATGCTGTCGATATGGGTCCGTTCAGCGAAGAATCGGTCGATTATCCCGATTATGCCCGGAAAGTCGCGCATAGCGTGGCTGAGGGTTCATGCGAACAGGGCATACTGCTCTGCGGTACAGGAATCGGCGTTTCCATTTCCGCCAACAAGGTAAAAGGCATCAGGGCCGCGCTTGCCTGCAGGCCCGAATTCGCTACGCTTGCGCGAGAGCACAACAACGCAAACATCATATGCTTTTCCGCCAGGTTCAGTGATCGGGAAACAATTGCCGAAAGCCTTGAAAACTGGTTTGCCGCCAGTTTCGAAGGTGGACGCCACGAGCGCCGGGTGGGAAAAATCGAACCATGCTGCTGAACAGGTACATAGAGCAGTTTTCCCTGCATGAGTATCCGGTTTTTACCCTCGAAGACAGGTTTGGAACCGTTTTGGATCTTCTCGGTGCGCAGGGGCGCAGTTGCGCTCCTGTGCTCGATGGAGGTAAGCCTGTCGGTCTCGTCACGCTTGCCGGACTCCTCGCGCATAGCGGCAGCAGAGCCGATGCCGGCTTGCTGCCGCTTTCATCGGTTCCTCATTCCCCGCTGACAACCGCAGGTCTGCACGAACATCTTCTCGATGTCTACAGCAAGGCCGCTTCCGCCCGGGGCGAAATTCTTGCTGTTGTCGATCATGACGGTTATTTCAGCGCCGTGATCGAGAAAAACCGGCTTGCACGGGAAGTCGCCGCGCTTTTTCATCTGGGTTCCGGGGAGTGCGCAACGATCGAAATCGAAGTGCCGTCCTCGGGTATCAGGCTTTCTGAAATACTCGACGTATTCGAAAAAAACGATGCCCGCATTCCGGCTTTCGGAACCGCCCCTTCCCGAATTGAAAGTGAAAGCACTATCATCTGTTTCAGGGTACAGACCCACGATCTGTACCGCCTGGTAGCCAACCTTGGCAAGTACGGCTACAATGTGCGCTATGCCTCTCCGACAGCCGGTTCGGCCGAAGACGAACTGCGCGAAAAAGCCCTCGAATTCATCCGGTTCATGGATATGTAGGATCCAACCGGCAATGATGCCGTTCAGTAACTTCTCAGTGCGGCAACAACAACTCCGTGAATCCTGAAATCCGAGTGTGCAGTAATCGGAATAGGACGGTAGGCAGGGTTTTCGGGCAGCAGAGTAACTGCTCCGCCTTTTTCGATACTGAGCGTTTTCACGGTCATTTCGCCATTGATGCTTGCTATCACGACCTGACGGTCCTTGGCTGTCTGTTTGGCTTCGACTACGAGTGTATCGCCAGGCATGATGCCGATACCGGTCATGCTTTCGCCGTTTACCTTCAGCGCAAAGAGCTGTTTTTTGCCCTGTATCCAGGATGCGGGGATATCGATATGCTCTTCAATTTCGCTGCTGACCGGATCGGGATAGCCTGCGGCAACGGCTTCGAGATAAAGGGGAACAGCGGCAGTGGATTTCTTCTGCAGCAGGTCTGTCTGCATAAATTTTCCGATCTCGGATTCAAGTCGGAGCAAACGGTATTCAATGCTTCCGGTTCCGGATTTTTCTGCGGTCTTTTGCAGCATATTGCCGCTCCCGGTCATCAGCCATTCGGAATCGACGCCGAATTCGCTGCATAAAGAGTAAAGCGCACAGGCTTTCAGTTCCCCCTTGCCGTGCTCGATTTCCGACACTCTGTTGCCGGAAAGCCCAATTTTTCTTCCGAAATCCCGCTGGTTCAATCCGGCATGGCGGCGGGCTATCCTGAGCCTTTGACCGAACGATGAAGTTTCCTGCATAATCTCTCCGGTTGGTCTTATAATAATATTCGATTAATCGAAATAATAGCCAATATATTTCGGAATGCCGAATATTTTTAGCTGAAATAAAGCGGTGACAGCCCGATTTTCATTTAGCAGGATATTTTGTACTTTGTCTGAGTGCCTGTTCCTTCCGCCCGGATGCATGCAAATTCCTTTCAGTCTCTCTGCATTACCTATTTAAGAAGGTTGTACTTATGTTTGAACGAAGAGATAATCCTCTTGCTTCGCGTATTCGGGAAAAAGCAGAATACATTTATCCTGAAATCGTTGATCTTCGCAGAGCCATTCATGCCCATCCCGAACTTTCCTACGAGGAGTTTCAGACTACTGCAAGTATCGTGAACTACCTGAGAACCATCGGCATCGAACCTGAACCGCCGTTTCTTGAAACAGGCGTGACGGCTATCATAAAAGGAGGCGGTACGGCCGGCGTCGGCAGGCGGCGTTCTCTTCTCGCTCTCAGGGCTGATATCGATGCGCTTCCGGTAAACGAGGAGAACAGTCATGCTTTCTGCTCGCGGGAGCCAGGCAAGATGCATGCCTGCGGTCACGATATGCATACGGCAATGTTGCTTGGTGCGGCAAAAATACTTTTGATGTTTCGTTCGGAACTTAATGGCGACGTGCTGCTGATCTTTCAGCCTGCCGAAGAAAAAGCTCCCGGCGGCGCCAGACCGCTTATCGAGGCGGGGATTTTCGAGCGCTTCAAGCCTCAGGCGATTTTCGGGCAGCACTGTTTTCCGAGTGTGGAAGCCGGAACGGTGGCTCTTTCTGGCGGCAGTTTCATGGCAGCGACGGACGAGCTCTATATTACCGTCAACGGCCGTGGAGGTCATGCTTCCGCACCGCATAAGGCGGCAGATCCTGTTCTTGCCGCAGCGCATATCATAACGGCGGTTCAGCATCTTGTGAGCCGCGTTGCGCCGCCGCATGAACCTGCCGTGGTTTCCATAGCCTCGATTCACGGCGGAAACGCACCGAACGTTATCCCTTCAGCCGTTACCATGTCAGGCACCATGCGCACCATGAACGAGTCCCTGCGCAGCCGGCTGAAAGAGCGGCTGCTCGAAACGGTTACGAGTACGGCTAAGGCTCTGGGAGTAAGTGCGGCACTTGAAATAAGGACAGGATACCCGGCGCTTATCAACGATCCGGCCATGACCGATGAGGCGGAGGGTTACTGCATCGAGTTTCTTGGCAAGCAGAATGTAAAGCAGAGCGAGCCGCTGATGACCGCGGAGGATTTTGCATATTACCTTCAGCAGATACCCGGGACCTTCTGGCAGATCGGAACGGGTGACGGTCAGGCGGAACAGCGGGGGAACACCCTGCACTCCTCAACTTTCGATCCCGACGAGAACGTGCTTGCGACGGGGGCCGGACTGCTGGCTTATACGGCGCTGCGTTTTTTTATGTGATTTTAACACATCACCCCCACTGGCCGGGAAATCAATGTGTATATGATATAACGGCACAGCGCTCCGGGGAGGAGCGCCATGTTGAGATGTGTTCGTGACGAATCTGCGATCAATCAAGCCTTGCCGTTCGATCCCAGCACGTTCATGATCTTGTGGATGTAGAGCTTTTTCAGTGCATCGCGGGCCGGGCCGAGATATTTCCTTGGATCGAACTCTTCGGGTTTTTCGTCAAGCACTTTGCGTATGGCTGCGGTCATGGCAAGACGTCCGTCAGAGTCTATATTGATTTTGCAGACCGCAGATCCGGCTGCAAGGCGAAGCTGATCTTCGCTGATGCCGATGGCATCCTTGAGTTTTCCGCCGTGCGCATTGATGGTTTCCACCAGGTCCTGGGGTACGGATGATGCGCCGTGCAGCACAATGGGAAATCCGGGAATACGGCGTTCTATTTCGGCAAGAATGTCAAGCCGTATTTTCGGATCTTCGCCGGGTTTGAACTTGAAAGCCCCGTGCGACGTTCCTATTGATATTGCCAGGCTGTCGACGCCGGTTTTGGATACGAAGTCCTCGACCTCTTCAGGCTGGGTATAGGTGTGGTGAGCAGAAGACACTTCGTCTTCGATGCCAGCGAGCACGCCGAGTTCCCCTTCGACGGTTACCTCGAACTGATGGGCGTAATCGACAACTTTCCTTGTCAGTGCGACGTTCTCTTCATAGGGAAGGTGAGAACCGTCGATCATGACCGAGGAAAAGCCTGAAGCGATACAGTCGCAGCAGAGTTCGAAACTGTCACCGTGGTCGAGGTGCAGCACTACCGGCACCGGCGTACCGAGTTCGGCTGCAAATTCAACGGCTCCACGGGCCAGATGCTTGAGCAGCGTTGCGTTTGCATAGCTTCTTGCTCCTTTTGAAACCTGAAGGATGACCGGCGAAGCAGTTTCCGCACAGGCCATGATGATAGCCTGGAGCTGCTCGAGGTTGTTGAAGTTATATGCAGGGATGGCGTAACCGCCTTTAACCGCTTTGGCAAAAAGATCGCGACTGTTGACGAGTCCAAGTTCTTTATAGCTTACGGGCATCTTTTCCATAGGAAGGTTTTGCTTAATTGTTATTTTTCGTCGGAATATTTTCCAGGCATCAGAAGAAATTATGCGGTTTACTGTCTTTTAATATAATATAATTGTCAACTCATTCAAGAACACTCAAGCTTATCCGTCGCCCATACCATGGATTATCGTACTCCGGCCATCCTGAAAAAAGGTCTGATCGTCGTTATTGTTTCAATCGGCTGTTCGGCTTCAGCCATAGGCAAAAACACGAAACCCGTCGTACCGGCGGTTGCCGTTGTACAGCTTAAGCCGACGTCGAATCAGCAGACTGCAGGCAAGTACGTCGCGCAGTACCTGATGAGAAACCACTTTCGCAAGGTTTCGGTCAACGATTCTCTTTCCCAGCAGATATTCAGGAGATATCTCGATCATCTGGACGGAAGTAAAAGCTATTTTCTTGCAAACGAAGTCGAATCTCTTCGGAGGAGTTACGGGAACCGTCTCGATAACGAATTTCTTGAAGGGAAATCCAATGCCGGATTTGCCATTTACAATCTTTTCCTGAAAAGGGCAAAGGAAAAAATGCAGTTCATGAAATCCGCGGCCGGAACCGCAAGGTTCGATTTTACCGTGTCCGAGTCGCTCGATCTCGACAGAAAGAACGCCCCATGGCCTGCTGACCGTAAACAGTTGCAGGCTCTCTGGATGAAAGAGCTGAAGTACCAGTGGCTGAACATGAAATATTCTGAAGACGGCGATAAATCCATTCGTGCCGAGCTGTCGAAAATGTATGCCAACCGCCTGAAGCTGCTTAACCAGCAGAAGCCGGATGATGCCTTCCAGGCTTACATGTTTGCGGTCACCACCTCTTTCGATCCGCATACCAATTATTTTTCTCCCGACGAGTTCGAGAATTTCCAGATAGATCTCAGTCGTTCGCTCGAGGGGATAGGGGCGAAACTGCAGATGGAGAGCGAGTATACCGTCGTCAATGAAATCATACCCGGCGGCCCTGCATCCAGAAGCAATCTCCTGAAGAAATCCGACCGGATTATCGGCGTCGGGCAGGGACAGACGGGAGAGATCGTCGATGTGAGAGGATGGAGAATCAACGATGTGGTGAAACTTATCAGAGGTCGGAAGGGAAGCGTTGTGAGGCTGCAGATCTATCCCGCGAGTCAGGCAGGAAGAGGACCGGCTAAAATCATCCGGCTTGTACGTGATAAGGTGGATCTTCAGGAGCAGGCTGCTCGAAAAAGCGTCATAGAGCTCGACAGCAGAAAAATCGGGGTGATCAGCATTCCGTCTTTTTATCTCGATTTCGAGGGCCAGAAGCTCAACGTCAATAATTACAACAGCACAACCAGAGACGTATCGAAAATCCTCAGCGAACTGAACAGCGCCGGAGTGGATGGTCTGATCATAGATCTGCGTGATAACGGCGGAGGGTCGCTCGAAGAGGCGGTAAACGTCACCGGCCTGTTCATTTCAGGAGGTCCTGTCGTACAGATCAGCAACTCGTCGGGCGGAAAGATGGTGTTGCGCGATGAAGATAAAAGGGTGCTGTATAACGGACCTGTTGCGGTGCTGGTCAATCGGTACAGTGCGTCTGCTTCGGAAATTTTCGCTGCTGCGATTCAGGATTACGGAAGGGGGGTTGTTATCGGTGAAAGAACGTTTGGTAAGGGCACTGTGCAGAGTATCGTTAAATTGAATCGTCCATTCAGCATTCTTTCCAAACAGACAGCTCTCGGTCAGCTGAAATTGACGGTAGCGAAATTTTACCGAATATCAGGCGGCAGCACCCAGAACAGGGGAGTTACTCCGGATATAGCAATACCCTCACTGATCGATACGGCATCTATCGGCGAGGATACATACCCGAGCAGTCTTCCATGGAGTACCGTTTCGAAAACGTTCTATCGTCCTGTCGACGCCGTTTCCGGGGAAGATATTGAACAACTCAGGAAGAGCTATGATCTCTCCTTCCAACAGGGGCTCAGCAGCAGGGAATACCTCCAGGACGTTGGCATCCTGAACCGGATCAGAAAAAGAAAAACGGTGTCTCTGAATGAAGCGGCTTACAAGGCAGAAAGCAATGAGCTTAAGCGAATCGAAAAACGGTGGACGACTGAAGAGGATTCCGTCAGGGACAGCAGCAAGGACTTTATGCTGAACCGGTCTGCCGAAATCATGAATAGCTTCATAGGCATAAAAAAACAAAGCCAGGCCGGAGCGCCTGCCCGAAGGCAGATTTCAATGAAACGGTAAATCGAAGCCGTGCAAAGCAAAAAAGCGGAAAGTTTTTCCGCTTTTTTGCTTTACGTCTGATACCTGTTTTCAGATCAGGAATTTCGCCTCGGCTATCTGTCGTTCGACGGAAAGAAAGGAACAGCTGCCATGGGTCTGTTTTGCCTTTATGCTCGCTTCGGGTTTAAGGGCATCATAGATATCGCTGTCGAACAGCTCAGAAAAGGTTTTGTACTCGTCGAGAGAGATTTTCGGTAGCGTCTTGCCTGTGGCGATGGAGAATGTGACGATTTTTCCGGTTACGCGGTGGGCATCCCTGAAAGGGAGCTGTTTTCTTACCAGGTATTCGGCAATTTCCGTTGCGAGGCTGAGATCTTCGGTAGTAAGTTTTGCGAGGCGCTCTTCCCTGAGCGTGGTATGATCGAGCAGCTTCGTGAAAATGGTAACGCTGTCGATGGTTGATTCCGCGCTGTCGAAGAGCGGAGGCTTGTCCTCCTGCATGTCGCGATTGTAGGAGAGCGGCAGTCCTTTCATAATGGTGAGCATGGTGATGAGGCTGCCATACACCCTTCCGGTTTTCCCTCTGACCAGTTCGGCGATATCCGCGTTCTTCTTCTGCGGCATGAGCGACGAACCGGTTGCGAAAGCGTCGCTGATTTCAAGGTAACCGAACTCGTAGGAACTCCAGAGAATGAGGTCTTCGGAAAAGCGCGACAGGTGCATCATGATCATGGAGCAGGCTGAGATGAACTCTATGATAATGTCGCGGTCGCTGACGGCGTCGATGCTGTTTGAAAAAACATCGTCGAAATCGAGCAGCTCTGCGCTTCTTTTCGGATTGAGGGGGAGCGTGCTGCCGGCAAATGCCGCAGCGCCGAGCGGAGAGATATTCACCCGTTTGAGCAGATCCTGAAGACGCTGGCGATCGCGGCGGAACATGTTGAAGTATGCAAGGTAGTAGTGTCCGGCTGATATAGGCTGGGCTCGCTGCAGATGGGTATAGCCGAAAATGATGGTTTCTCTGTAGGTTTCGGCCTTCGAAACCAGTGTCTGCTGCATCGTTTTCAAAGCCGCATCAAGAGCGCGGATCTGCCGTCGGAGATAGAGCCGCGTATCGGTTGCCACCTGGTCATTTCGGCTTCTTCCCGAATGGATCTTGCCTGCGGTCGCGCCTATTTTCTCTTTGAGGCGGTTTTCGATAACCGTGTGAATATCTTCGTCTTCCCAGTGCGGTACCAGCTGACCCGATTCGAGCTCAGTTTCGATCTCCTGCAATCCCCGGATAATCAGCTCCGCTTCATCCCTGTCGATAATGCCTTCTTCGGCAAGCATGGTGACGTGGGCCGTGGAACCCTGTATGTCCTCTTTGTAAAGTGCCTTGTCAACATGGACGGATGATGAGAATCGCAGTGCGTCACGGTCGAACGGTTCTGAGAAGCGGCTCTGCCAGAGAAGTTCTTTCTTGTTGCTCATGAATGCGGTCGTGTGGTTTGCAAGATGCTGTGTATCAGTGGGATTGGTTGCGGCAAAACCGCATGGGCTCCTGTATGGAGCCCATGCGGTACCGTTATGACGGATCAGAGGCCGGGATTGACCTGGCTGAAGGTTTTCATGCCGAGGCCGTACAGATGAATGAACCCTGCAGCTGCCTTGTGGTTGAATGTATCAGCTTCGGTGTAGGTTGCAAGCTCCTCGTTGTAGAGCGAGTTCGGCGAGTTTCTGCCGAGCAGCGATACACCTCCCTTGTAGAGTTTCAGGCGAACCACGCCGGTCACCGGTTTCTGGGTTTCGTCGACGAAGGCGTCGAGGGCCTTGCGCATCGGCGAGAACCATGTGCCGTTATAGATGATGTTGGCGTAGTCCTGGCTTATGTTTTTCTTGTACTGGAATACCGTCTTTTCGAGCGTCAGGCGTTCGAGTTCGCGGTGTGCGAAGTGCAGGATTATTGCTGCCGGCGCCTCGTAGATTTCGCGCGATTTGATGCCGACCACGCGGTTCTCGATCATGTCGAGACGTCCGATGCCGTTGGCCGCGCCGATTTGATTGAGTCTCTGGATCATGTCGAGTCCGCTCATGCGCTCTCCGTCAAGCGCAACCGGGATTCCTTCTGCAAATTCGATCTCAACCGATGCAGGGGTATCCGGCGCTTTTTCGGGAGATGTGGTGATCTGGTAGGCATCCTCGGGAGGCGTCACCATGGGATCTTCGAGCACGCCGCATTCGATGCTGATGCCCCAGATGTTCTCGTCGATCGAATATGGGCTTTTCTTCGTGGCCGATACAGGTATGTTGTGTTCGAGAGCGTAGGCGATCTCGGCTTCGCGCGAGGTGAACTCCCATTCGCGCAGCGGGGCGAGAATTTTCAGGTGGGGAGCGAGTGCAGCGAATGTCACTTCGAAACGCACCTGATCGTTTCCTTTTCCGGTACAGCCGTGGGCCAGCATGGTGCAGTCCTCTTCGAGGGCGGCATCGACAAGCGCTTTGGCAAGCAGAGGTCTGCCAAGGGCGGTTGCCAGGGGATAGACATCCTCATAGAGAGCTCCGGCTTTCAGGGCACGCCAGATATATTCTTCAACGAAGGTTTTCCGAAGATCGACGAACCTGAAGGCTGAGGCTCCGGTCGAGAGCGCTTTGGATTCGAGGTTTTCGATCTCTTTGGTCTGACCGAGGTTGCCGGTTACGGCAACGATCTCTGCGTCGTATTTGTCTTTAAGCCATTTGATCATCACGGAGGTGTCAAGTCCTCCGGAGTAGGCGATGGCGATTTTTTCCTTGCTCATATCTCAGCGTATTGGTTATCAGTTTTTGGAAAGATTCTCCTGAATATAGGATATCACCTGCGAAATCTGCGATACCGAAGAGGGGATGACAATCACCGTATCGTCACCGGCAATGGTGCCGAGGATCATGGGGTTTTTCAGCTGGTCAATGAACGATCCCACGCCATGGGCCCTGCCGGTAAGGGTTCTGACAATGATTGTGGTTTCGTTCGAGTGCAGGGAAAGCACCTCCATGCCTACAAGTCCCTTGATGATGTTGCCGGTATTCTCTTCCGGCAGCATCAGCCGATACCCTTTCAGCCCTCTCGTGCGCACGAGACCGAGCTCCGAACAGTCCCGCGAGAGCGTTGCCTGTGCCACCTTGATGCCGTTGTCTTCAAGCAGAAGCATAAGATCGTGCTGATTGCCGACCTCGCAGCGGTTGAGCAGCTCCCTGATTTTCATCTGTCGTGCCTGTTTCTGCATCTCTTTCGATCAGGCTTTGATTTTTTTAGCCGCATTGAGCAGTCTGTGGGTCAGATGGAATTTCCGGTACTCCTCATGGTTGAGCAGTTTGACCAGAAGAGCTTTCTGCACATGCAGCCGGTTTTCGGCTTCGTCGATTACGACGGATTGCGGCCCGTCCATCACTTCGGCGGTTATTTCCTCTCCGCGATGAGCGGGCATACAGTGCATGACGACTGCAGTGGATTTTGCCAGATCGAGCAGGCGGCTGTTGATCTGATAGGGCGCGAATATCCTGAGCCGCTCGTTCCGCTCTTCTTCCTGTCCCATACTGGTCCAGACGTCGGTATAGAGCACATCGGCACCAGTTGCTGCCTCTTCTGGATCATGCAGGATTTCGATGCGGCTTATGCCGGCAGCACGGGCGGTTTCGAGCAGACCGTTGTCGGGCATGTACCCTTCCGGACAGGCCAGCACGAAATGGAAGGGAAGAATACCGGCCAGTTCGATCCAGGAATTTGCAACGTTATTGCCGTCGCCGACGAACACCACCTTGACGCCATCATGCCATAGTCCTTTTTCGTAGAGCGTAAAGGCGTCGGCAAGCACCTGGCAGGGATGCGAAAGATCGGTCAGCGCGTTGATGACCGGAATGGACGCGTTTGAGGCGATTCCCTCGATGACGCTGTGCTCATGCAGCCTCGCGACGATAGCGTCGTTGTATCGGGAGAGCAGGCGGGCAATATCTTCGACGGATTCTCTCGATCCCACTCCGATCGATTTGCCGTCAAGATTGATGGAGTAACCGCCAAGCTCATGAATGCCGAGCTCGAACGATACCCGCGTGCGAAGCGAGGGTTTGTTGAAAATCATGGCTACCGTCCTGTCTTTCAGCGGCAGGAAAGGATTATCGCCCGAACGCTCTTTTCGTTTCTTTTTTATATGGAGTGAGTAATCGAACAATTCGATTATTTTTGCAGCATCGAGGCGGGAAAAACCGAGGAAATCGCGTTTTCCGGCGTGAGCCTGTTTCAGCACCTGTTCTTCCATAAGGGATCGGCTGTTTTCTTGTTAATTGTTGTTCTGTTCGGCGATGAACTGCGTTCCCACTCCTTCGTGCGTGAATATTTCAAGCAGGAGCGAGTGCGTGAATTTGCCGTCGATCAGATGAATTTTTCCTGCGCCTCCATCGAGAGTTTTGAATGCGGAAAGCACTTTCGGTATCATGCCTCCGGAAATGATGCCCTGTTCGATAAAATCCGCAGCTTCGGCTTTACAGAGAGTTTTCAGGATTTTATCGCCTACCTGGATTCCCTCAACGTCGCTGACATAGATAAGCTTTTCGGCTTTAAGCGCTATGGCTATGCTGCTTGCCGCATCGTCCGCGTTAATGTTGTATATATTGCCGTCAGCGTCGAAGCCGACCGGTGCGATAACCGGAATGAGACCCGCTTTGCAGAGCAGATCGATATAGGCGGTATCGATATGTTCGACATCGCCGACAAGACCGAGTTTTTCGGCATTCGGACCCGGAACTGCACGAATGGTATCGGCATCGAATCCGCTTACCCCGACAGCCTTACCGCCGTGTTCGCTCAGCAGCCTGACGATATCCTGATTGACTTTGCCGGCCAGCGTCATCTGAACCACGGAGATCATCTCCCGGTCGGTGATCCGCTTTCCATGCACGAACTGCGAGACAAGTCCGAGCTTTTCGGCAGTACGTGTTATGGCGTCGCCTCCGCCGTGAACCAGCACAACGTTGATGCCGACCTTTCTCAAAAGGGTTACGTTCTGGGCGAAACTGTTTTTGAGCAGTTCGTCTTTCATGGCCGAACCGCCGTACTTGATCACAAATGTTTTTCCCTCGAACTGTCTGATATAAGGCAGCGCTTCGATAAGCACCTGTCCGATAGCGGCCTCGGGGGCCTTTCTTGCCGAAGTCAGTTCACTGCACAAAGCGTTCATTCTCGATCTGGTATGGTTTAAACTTGTTATACAAAGATAAGTTCTTTATTGCTTCAGCTCCTGTAGCTGCCGTTGATCTCGATATACTCCTTGCTCAGATCGCAGGTCCATACTGTCGCCGCACCGGGGCCGTTTCCAAGAGAGACTGTTATCGTATAAGCCGGTTTTTTCAGGATAAGCGCCGCATCCTCCTCGGAAAAAACAGCATTGAATCCTTTTGCAAGGATTGGAAGATCGTCGAAACGGATTTCTATCTCTTCCTGGCTGAAGACCGCTCCGGAACGTCCGGCTGCAGCAATGATTCTTCCCCAGTTGGCATCTTCGCCGTGCAAGGCAGTTTTGACGAGCGGAGAGTTCGCTATAGTGCTTGCCGCAAGCCGGGCATCCGCTTCCGAGAGGGCGCCCTCGACCTTGATGCCGACCAGCTTGGTGGCGCCTTCGCCATCCACCACAATGAGTTTTGCAAGAAATGTCATGATCACCTCCAGTGCCTCGGCAAACAGGGCTTCATCCTCGCTTCCTTCTTCGACAACCGGCCCGATACCGCTTGCAAGAATAGAAACCATATCGTTGGTACTGGTATCTCCATCTACAGTGATGGCATTGAAGCTGCAGCTGTTGGCACTGGAGAGCAGTCGCTGAAGCAGATCGGGCGAAACCGACGCATCGGTTGCAAGAAATGCAAGCATGGTTGCCATATTCGGGCAGATCATGCCGGATCCTTTCGCAATGCCGCTTATTCTGGCGGTTCCTCCGGAAAGGCGGACATCGATTGCGAGGTATTTGGGAAAGGTATCGGTGGTCATGATGGCTTCCGCGGCGTCGAAACAGGAGTTCGAAGCAAGCGCCTTCGGAAGTTGCTGCATGGCATCAAGAATCTTCCGCATGGGAAGCGGCTGTCCGATGACTCCGGTCGAGGCCACCAAGACCTGTTCGGGATCGATGCCGAACAGGCCGGCCGTTTCGGCAGCCATGGCCGCAGCATCGGCTTCGCCCGCAGGCCCGGTTGCGGCGTTGGCATTTCCGCTGTTGCAGATCACGGCCCGCATGTAGCCGCCGTTCTGCATAAGATGTCGTTTCGACAGAAGCACAGGCGCTGCGCAGCAGCGGTTAGTGGTAAATACGGCTGCTGCAGCCGACGGGCGTTCCGATAGCAGCAGCATGATATCTCTTTTGTCGTACCTGATCGCCGCCGATATGCCGGCCGCATGAAATCCGTTCGGCCAGAATTCCGAGTTGTCATTCCCGGGAACAGAGAGCGGAGTCACATGCCCGGGCCATGCTGTAGCCTGGGATAGGCTTTCTATGGAGTCGTATGCTTTCTTAATGTTAAGGTTCACCGCCGTCATTGCTTATACTGTTGTAATCAGAGGAGTAATCCGAGAGTTTCATCGAAGCCGAGCATGATATTCATATTCTGAACTGCCTGACCCGCAGCGCCTTTCAGCAGGTTGTCAATAGCGCTGATAATCACAAGCGGCCCGTTATCGGATCTATGAGCGATATGTATATCGCAGTAGTTCGTCATCGCGACATGGCGAACTTCAGTCATGCTCGAACGAACCCTGACGAACGGAGCTCCGTCATAAAAGCTGCTGTAGAGTTCAGATGGCGAACAGTCTCTGAAATTCCCGTCGAAGGCAACGGTGAGCACCGAATAAATCCCTCGCGTAAACGGCCCTATCATCGGAGCGAACGTGAAGTCGAAAGAGGGATTCGAAGCCGATGTGCCGAGAGCCTGCATGATTTCGGGCGTATGCTGATGCTGGCCGACTTTGTAGGCCCGCATATTTTCGCTCATTTCGGAAAACGACAGCTCGGTCTTGCTGGTTCTTCCGGCTCCGGAGATGCCCGAAACCGCAGTGCAGCTGACGCTTCTGACCTTTGCAGGAGAATTCTCATCGAGAAAGAGCGGGGCAAGTCCGAGAATGATGCTTGTCGCATAGCAGCCGGGATTGCTGACTGCTTTCGAATTGATGATTTCGTCCCGACCGAGTTCCGGCAGGGCATAAGTCATCCATGCGTCCGCCGGCTTTATCTGTTTGTAGAATCGTTCGTGTTCATCCGGGTTTTTCAGCCGGAAATCTCCGGACAGATCGATAACCAGTTTTCCTGCGTCTGTAAGAGCGGGAACGAGGTTCAGTGCCTCGCCGTGCGGAAGTGCAAGGAAATAGATGTCGCTTCCGGTTTCGCCCTCATAGCGCAGAAACTCCTTGTCGCAAGGAACAGACGGATAAAGATCGGAAAAAATTTTTCCAGCCTGGGAAAAAGCGTACAGCGTATCGAGCTCCACTGCCGGATGGCGAAGTAAAAGCCGGACAAGCTCAGCGCCGGAGTATCCGGATGCCCCGATAACCGAAATCGACAGCCGTTTCGCGTCGGACATATATCTTTGGTTCATGGCCCTTTATGACGATGAATGAAAATTCCGGGTAAAATCTGCGATGATATGCTTTTTTTTCGATATTGTAAAGTAAATCAATCAGAAAAACAGGATATGTAATTCGATCAGTAATTATTTCTCTGAATATATATTCAATAAAGTGGATATACTACGCATTTGCTATAAAATATCGAGAGCTGTGCGTAATTTTTCACATCCATGTAACAGAATTGCTGCGGTTATGGAAACGACAAAGGGAAAACGCCGTTATCGTCAGGGCCGGACGAGGCGTCATCGATCATTTTTAGGCGGCGGATCGATGTTCATGGCCGCGATACTGCTCATGCTTCTTTCGACTGGCTGCGATAAACAAACCGGATCCTTGACGGAAGCTCCAACGGCAACCGCCGGTAATATGATCCTTGGTGTTGAAAGTCCCCTCCGGGAGGTCGCTCAGGATCAGGCGGAGATATTTCAGGCGCACTATCCTGATGCGAACGTCGTTGTCAGTACAGTGGTTCCCGAAGATATGCTCCCTGCTCTCCTGAAAAAAGAGTCCGGAGGCTTGCTTATAGGAGGTTCACTGACGCATATCGAGGACTCGCTGCTGACCCTTCCGGCCTATAGGGCTCGAAAAGAACCGGTCGCTCGTGACGCGATAATCTGTATCGTGAACAGCAACAGCCGGGTGACTGCGCTTTCTGTCGGCACCCTCGCGAAAATGCTTTCAGGAAAGACGACTTCCGGCGAGTACGGCAGACCGCTTCTTGCCGACAGGAATTACAGGTTTCTCATAACGCTCCGGGATCTGCTGCATACCGGAAATGCGGAGCTGCATGCGATGCTGGAGCGTTCGGACAGTCTTGTTGTCGCCAGAACCGCCCGCGAGGACGGAACTGTCGGCCTGCTCTTTCTTTCTTCATATAAAACGCTGAATCTGCCTGCAAGCATCCGCGAACAGGTGCGCATCGTTCCGGTTTCATCGGCCGAGGACGGTTCTCCGGCGGTGCGTCCTGCACAACATCAGGTTTATGACGGCTCCTATCCTCTTGCAACAATCGTACACTATATCTACATTCCGGGCAATCCTCTTGCAACAGGCTTTGGATCATGGCTTTCAAAGGAAGGACAGAAGGGGTTTGAGCGGAGCAGCCTCGCCCCTTTCAGGCAGATCCCGAGAACCATAATCCTGAAATAACCGAATGAACAGTACAACTGAGACGATCAAGCCGTCCAGGCTGCAGCGCATAACTCTGGCCGGGACGGCATTCCTTCTTGTTGTGGGTGCCGTTACAGGCGGATTCGTGCTCCATAGAAACGCACTTGTCGAAACATTGCGTCACAAGCAGGCGCTTTATGCCGATCTTGCGGCATTGAGGGGAAAAGCCGGAGCCGGAAGTGATGCCGACTCCACGGTCATTGAGTTCATGCTCGATAAAGTCATCGAAAGCGCAGTTGAGGCAGAGGAACCCGGAATTGCAGGCTCGCTTGCACAGAAGCGTAATATTCTGAAAAATGCTTCCACTTCTGATCGTGAAATTTTTCTTCTCGCGCTTGACAGAGCAGTACAGAAGTCAGATAGCGAGTTTCGTTCGGCTCTCGACGACTGCACACGCGCAAGTAATCAGTTCGTCACAGTTATTTCCCTGCTTTTCTTAATTCTGTTTCTGATCGTCAGGAAGGAAATCCATCGTAATTATATTATGACCCTGATTCCATTAGAAAGACTGTCTCAAAAAATAAGCACTATGAACCGGAGCATTCCGGAAAGCGTTCGCGATACCGCCGAAGCCATCAGGAACGATCTGGCCATTGCTCCGCACTCCTCTGAAATTTCCCGCCTTACTGGTACGCTTGCAGATTTTTGTGCTGAAATAGAAGCGAAAAACAAAAAGCTCGACGAGCTTTTTATTCGGGACGAGAAAACAAATCTGTATAATTATCGGCATTTCAAGGAGCATCTGATCATGGAAATCGAACGTTCAAAGCGGGCGGATGATCAGGTTTCGATAGCCATGATCGATCTCGATCATTTCAAGCGGTACAATGACGAACATGGCCATATAGCCGGAGACCGGGTACTGGAGCAGCTGGCAGGAATCATTGCCGAACAGTGTCGGTCATCCGACATGCCCTCCCGGTTCGGGGGAGAAGAGTTTGCTGTGCTCTTTCCGCAGACAGGAACTGAAACCGCCATGCGGATTTCCGAGCGGCTCAGGCAGGTTATCTGCGCCGAGCCTTTTTCACATGAAAAACACCAGCCGGAAGGTCGTCTGACGGTCAGCATCGGGATCGCATCGTTTCCTGCGGATGCGAAGGACTGGTATACCCTGATCAATAATGCGGACCGAGCGCTCTACCATGCCAAATCGAGCGGCAGAAACCGGGTTTGCTCATTCTCATCCATCAGCAGTAAGGAGGAGACGCCATGAGCCCATTGCTCTATATCGCCAGGCGATTCGCGTTCAGGGATCGGAAAAGCTCCAGACCGGCATTTATCGTAGTTGCATCGATTACGGGCATAGCTGTCGGTACGGCTGCCCTGATTCTTACGCTCTCGATAGTCAAGGGATTCGCATCGAGCGTTGAAAACAAGCTTATCAGTTTCACCTCTCACATCCAGGTTCGTCAGGCCGACGACCGGGTTTTTGCGGCAAGCCGTTATGATCGGAGGCTGATGGCCGGAACCGGGGGCGTGGTGTCCGTCTCTCCTTTTTTTGAAAAAAGCATCATGGTGCAGGGTCGCAGGAGAGCCGAAGGCGAAGGAGCGGCAATAAGGCCCGCTTTGCTCAAGGGAATAGCTGCCGATCAGCAGGAATTCTTCCTGTTGCGGTACGGTTCTCATCAAAGAGAAGGCGAGGCAGGGGATAACGGCAAGGACGGCCTGATGTCGCTTTTTCTCGGCAAATCGATGGCCGAAGCTCTTGGCGTTCAGAAAGGGGACAAAGTACTGCTTGCCGGAGTTGATTCTTCGGGGGAAAGGGAAGGGATCGGAAAAGGAGATATCATGGCTGTGCTCTCTTCGCTCGAACTCGAAACGGGCAGGGTTGCCGGCATTTACGAAACCGGGCTTCAGGATGGATTCGACGATGTGGTTATACTCGGACGTCTCGATGAACTGCAGCAGAGGTTTGGTCCCGGCATGCTCAGCGGCTACGATATTAACGTTGACGACATCGACCGTATTGAATTCATAGCACAGGAGCTGGGGGCTAAACTTGAGTTTCCCTATTATACCTATACGGTTTTCGAGCGATATGCCAATCTGTTCGAGTGGCTGAAACTGCAGAAAAACATCACTCCGCTCCTGATCATTACCATTACGCTCGTAGCCGTGTTCAACATCATGTCCACCCTGCTGGTGCTCGTTATCGAAAAAACAAAAGAGATCGGCATGCTGGTCGCTCTCGGTCTCGAACCTGGAAAAATCAGCCGTATCTTTCTTGGCCAGTCACTCCTGATCGCACTTGCCGGCATCGGTGCAGGATCACTCATCGCTCTTGCGCTTACCCTTTTCGAACAGCGTTTTCATCTGATAAGGCTTCCTGAAAAAAGTTATTTCATCAGTTATGTTCCGTTGATGATCGATCCCTTCGATTATCTTGTTGTCGGCATCGCCGTTCTTGTGCTGACCATGTTGTTTGCGTTCATACCCGCCCGTATCGCATCATCGCTTAACCCGGGTACGGCATTGACCACCTGACAGAAACCCGATAGTATGAATACTGCTTTTTGGATAGCGCGCCGGTTCAGTTTTGCCCGCAAGCGGTTCAGGATCATCAATGTCATATCCGCCATCAGCCTTGCTGGCATAATCATCGGCGTCAGTACGCTGCTTGTTGTCATGAGCGTTCTGAACGGTTTTCAGAAGCTTGCCTTCGACATGTTCACAACGATCGAGGGAAACGTACAGCTGGTCTCGAGAAACGGAGGAACAATTCCTTATAACGACGCTCTTCTGAAAAGTATAGCCGCTCTGGACGGCGTTGCCTCCGCGGAACCGTTTCTGGAAGGGAATGCGATCATCTCGGGCGCCAGAAAAAGCGAACTGATCGTCATAAAAGGCATGAGCGATAATGCCCATATGGAACTGATGCGTACGACAGGCGCTCTTCGGCCTTACTTCTCTCCCGAGGGCGTTGCCGCGGGTGAGCTTCTGTCGGGACGCATGCAGCTCGCTCCCTTCAGCGAGGTTAAGGTTTTCAGCCCGGAACTGATAGGAGCAGGCCTTGAACTGCTTTCGGAACCCTTTTTGCTTTCTGCCCTTGAAATACCTCGAACGACAGTATACTCGACATTTTCTCTGCAGAGAATATTCGACGACCGGTATGTGCTCGCATCGAATGAATTCGTTCGACGCGTGCTGCTGACCGGCAAAGATCGCTGTACCGGCATCGATATCCGGGGGAAAAAGGGCATATCAGCATCGGGACTGCGCCAGAGCCTCGATACATGGCTTGCATCCGACGGCAGCCGCGAAGACGCTTACATGCTTAGGCCTCTTGAAAGCAAGTACCATGATATCTTTGCCGTAATGGAACTTGAGAAATGGGCGAGTTTCAGCATTCTTATGCTTGTTGTGCTGGTTGCAGCCCTGAGCCTGACCGGCTCCCTTGCCATGACAGCCATCGACAAGCAGAAGGAGTTGTTTTATCTCCGGTGTCTCGGCCTGGAAAAGCCGCAGTTTATCGCTCTTTTCATGATTCAGGGCGGCATGACCGGTGTTGCCGGAACGGCGACAGGATCATTGATAGCATGGGTAATCTGTCGGCTGCAGGAATTGTACGGACTGGTTGAGCTGCCATCAAAGAGCGCATTTATTATCGATGCGTATCCCGTCAGTATGGAGACAGGAGATTTTCTTGTAGTGGGCTTTACAGCCATAGCGCTTACGTTGCTTGTAAGCCTGTATCCTGCAGGAAAAGCCGCATCGATAGCCATGAGCCATTCTCTCGATACCAAGACAAACTGAACCAGGCTCTCAGGCCATGGGTTCAAAAGCCGCGAGCGGTTCGTTACAGACCGGACAGCGCCATTCCGGCGGCAGCAGAGCAAATGCTGTTCCAGGCGTCACCCGGCTGTCGGGATCGCCTTCAGCCGGATCGTACACATGCCCGCATTCTCTGCATCTCCAATATTCATGCATGGTGTTATTCTTTTCAGATCTGTTTTCTCATTACGGTCATAGATGATCGCCTGAAGCCGGATCGGGAGTAGAACTCCTGCGCGCGACTGTTGTCGTGATCGGTCAGCAGGGTGATTCTGGCCAGTCCCTGCTTTTCGGCAAAAGAAATGGCGTGGCTGATGAGCATGGACCCGATACCCTCCCCTCTGAAAGCCGGATCGACAATCATGTCTTCAAGCAGAGCGACTTTACGACCAAGAAAGGTGCTGACGGTAAAGAGCAGCAGCACCATGCCCTGAATGGTGCCGTCTACTGTACAGACGAACACTCGTCCAACGTCCGGGTTGCTGACAATCATCTCTATACCGCGTCGCTGGGCCGAAGCGTCCGGCCGGAATTCCACTTCCTGAGAAAAAAGGGTGCCGAGCAATTCGGCACATCTCATGCTGTCTGCCGGGGCGGCAGTTCTGACTACAACATCAAGCATGGGAGAATATGGTTTGTTTATTTTTTTCAGGAGATAATTTAACAATCGGGAAGATCGAGGCAAGGAGGATATCGTCGCACTCTCTTGCTGAAAGGGTTGAACGTATCGACGGACTTGCCGGTTATTACAGAAAAAGAGAGCTCTCTTTTCAACCACTTTGAAATAAATCCATGATATCCCTCTTCAATCCAAAAAGAAAAGCTGGAATGCCGCCGCGTACCGTTGAACAGGTCGATGTGGCCCGTTATTGCGGCACATGGTATGAAATCTCTTCGATTCCTTCAAAAAGACAACGCAATTGCACAAAAACGAAAGCTGAATATACCCTTTCAGGTCCGGGATCGGTAAAGGTTAGAAACTCCTGCGTTCGAAAGGGGAGAACGGTATCGGTTGCCGCTACGGCATCTCCGCTTGAGGGAAGCGGAAATGCTCATCTGAAGGTCAGGTTTTTCAGGCTTTTCAGCGCGGATTATCTGGTTATAGATCTGGCTGACGATTATTCCTGGGCTGTTGTTTCGAACCGTTCAGGTTCCGCGCTCTGGATCCTTTCCAGGACGCCGTATATGCATGAGGGGCTTTATGAAACGATTCTCGACAGGTTGCGCGAACGCGGCATCGACAGTTCGAGGCTGATGAAAACCATGCAATGAACGCAGTAACCGAAAAGGGTTGCGTTTCATTGTTTTAAAATACGTGCGTTTGGGTTATACTTGTCGCTTGTAAGGAGAGACGAGTTTGCTGAAGTTGTTTCAGCGCGACAAACGGCTCCAGGAATCACAGACTTTTCAAGGCACCTGAAATGGATGCATTCTGGCTTTCGCTTGTCATGATTTTTCTGGCGGAACTTGGCGACAAGACGCAGCTCGTCGCCCTCACGCTCGCCACCTGCTATAAGACGAAAACTGTGCTCTGGGGGATTTTCTGGGCAACGCTTGCCGTACATGTTTTTTCAGCTGCTATAGGATGGTTCATCGGCGACCGGCTGCCTTCCGACTGGATAGGTTTCATTGCCGGCATCGCATTCATTATTTTCGGTCTGTGGACGCTCCGTGGCGATCATCTCGAAGAGGGAGAAGATAGCTGTAAAAGAACCGTTCATCCCTTCTGGCTGGTCTTTACGACTTTTTTTATGGCCGAACTCGGCGATAAAACCATGCTTTCGACAATAACTCTTGCTACAACCAATGCATTCCTGCCGGTCTGGATCGGTTCGACCATCGGTATGGTGCTTTCTGACGGGCTTGCCATCGTTGCAGGCAAAATGCTCGGAAAGCGTTTACCAGAAAAAGCCATACAGATCGGTGCGGCAATGGTATTCTTTATTTTCGGCGGTTACAGCATGTACCAGGGAGGAGCCGCATTTTCGCTCCAGATCTGGGGTCTGGCGATTCTGTCGCTGATCGTTGCCGCAGGGTTCTTTTTACGGAAACCGGCAGTCAGGTAAAAACCTATCCGGGCGGCAGGCATTCGCCGCTTCTACGCTCTTGTTTCCGCCCTGTATGCCGGCAGAGCGATCGTTTCCGTGCTGTTTGTTTCGCAGAGAGCCACTTTCCAGAAAGGCAGCCAGCCGAGCGCAACGAAATGAAGAGCGACATCGCTTCTTCGAGGCGCAAGTTCTTCGATGACGATCTGCGCTTCGGGATGTTCCCATTTCATGGTAATATCGCGGACAATCGCTTTCATTTCGGCGTTGATTTTTTCCTGCTCTTCTTCGAGCAATTCCAGGGATTCACGAGATTCCTCGATATCGGCTTTGGCATTTGCGGTCATTCTTCTTCGGCTGATGGCGCTGCCGATACCCCTGGTACTTTTTCTGCCCAGGAAAAAACCAAGCACGGTTTCTCCGAGGCCAGCAAGCTCGCTGGCTTTACGGCTCTGGTGCTCGGCTTCGTCTTTAGCAAGATCCCGCTCCTCCTTTCGTATTTTTTCCGACAGGCGTTCCAGCTGTGCTTCGATTTTCTTTTCGAGCGCATCGACCTCCCGGTCACGCGCTTCTCTGGCTGCCTGCTGGAGCCGTATTGCGAAATTGCGCTCGCTTTCTCCGGTCTTGCGGAAAAGACCCGTATCCGGATGAACCGAGAGCCTCAGCCTTGCGTGATAATAGATCCAGTCTGCAAGCGGCTGGCCGAAAGATGCTATCTTTTTTGCGGTGCTTGCGTTTTCGGGGAGCTGCGCAAAAAGAGCGTCCGGTTCCTGAGCTTTATCGGTAAGGCTTTCCTCCTCAATTTCCAATGCCTCGCTTTTCTCCCATGACGCAGCGCCGGAACCGGCGGGATTGCAGACAAGCAGCAAGCGCCGGTTTTCGATGATGCCGCGTTTTCGTTCGGAAAACATGACCGACGCAGAACCGATAATCGCAGGCTCATAAACCAGACGTTGAGCGGCAACGGCAGGCAGTACTTTTCCCGTTTGTTTGTTATAAAGTTCAATGGCGGTTCGGCCATCGATGCCGATTGGCACGAACACCTGTTTCATCGAGGGATCGAGTCCCGGGGGAATTGCGGTGAACCCAAAGGGCAGATCGGTTTCCGCGTGTACCGGCAGATGTTCCGGGATCTTTTCGGCAACCCGGGAAGCGGCTTTCGCAGGCGGGAAAGGAACGGGTTCCGCCGCAACTTTGCGCGGCGCCATGAGCTTTCTGATCTGCGGCCTGGTCAGCGGTCCGGAAAGAAAACTCATGGCCCAGCGGGTCTGAAAAACCACAGGGCGATCATCGTGGACATTGTGCATGAGAAAAACCCTGTTGCCAAGCCGGCTGATAATGCTGTCGTAGTCGACCGATCCTTCCGATCCGCCGGCTTCAGCAATGGCGCTTTTCAAGCCTTCGAGCACGCGCTGCTTGTCGCGTTCAGCCTGCAGCTTGCCGATGAACCAGGTGCCGGTGTTGGTAAGTCCTTTGTAGTCGAGATCAACCGGGTTCTGTGTGACCAGCACGCATCCAAGCCCGAACGCCCTGGCCTGTTTGAGCAGCGTCAGGAGTGGACGTTTTGAAGACGGTTCCGCTACCGGCGGAAGATAGCCGAAAACCTCGTCGAAATAAAGAAGAGCCCTGAGACTCGACGTACCGGACTGGGCACGGGTCCAGGTCAGCACGTTCTCGAGCAGCAGTGTGACAAAGAACATCCGTTCGCTTTCAGGAAGATGGGCGAGGTAAAAAATGCTGTGACGAGGTTTTCCTTCGGTCGTATAGAGCATACGGTCGATGTCGAGCGGGTCGCCTGTCAGCCAGCTCTGAAAAGACGGCGCGGCTATCAGGTTGTTGAAAGCTATGGCAAGCTCGAAACGCTCTTTTTCAGGGTAGAATGTATTCACGTCGAACACGCCGACCTGCCGCATGGGCGGAGTCTGAATGCAGGTTATCAGGGCGGCGAGGTCGAGATCCTGCTGCTGCTTCCAGAAATACTCGAAAATACCCGCAAGAAGGATTGCTTCACGGCTTCTTGCCGGATCGGCCTTGATGCCGGCAAGTCCGAGGAGCGCGCTGACCGTGCCGCTGATCCGTTCGCGTATGGTTTCAGCATGTTCTTCGAAGTCGAGACGGGGAGCGGCAAGGCTGCCGAGAATGCTCACCGGTATGCCGGAATCGGAACCCGGCGTGTATATCGTATAATCGACGGCTTCGGGAAGCCGGCTGATCCGTTCGGGAGAAATTCCCCATTCGGCAAGACCGTTTTTCCAGAGCTCGGCCGTAGAGGCAGCAAGTTCGCCGATCGTTTTATCTTTGCGCCTCGCGTCGTCTTCATTGATCCATGGCAGAAAATCGTCCGGGAGAAGATCGGGAAACTGCAGAAGCAGATTGGTCATATCGCCTTTTGGATCGATCAGGATCACTGGAACGCGATCGATTGCGGCTTCTTCGAGCAGTCCGATGCACAGCCCGGTTTTTCCGCTGCCGGTCATACCGACGCAGACCGCATGGGTGGTAAGATCGCGGGCATCATAGTGCACTGGTTTTTCAAGGCGCTGTCCAGTCGACAGATCATATTCCGCGCCGAGGTAGAATGAGCCGAGTTTTTCTTCCGGAGCCTGCATGCCGTATATGGTGTTTTGCTGAGAAGGATGTATTTTCTTAATAAACGAATAGTTAGTGACCTTTTCAAGGACACCATGATACCGCTTCTCGAAATACGCAATCTTGATTACTTCTGGCCTTCGGCAGAAATACCGGTATTCGATCGTCTCGACATGACGGTAAGCGAAGGCGCGTTCATTCTTGTCAGGGGAGCTTCCGGCTCCGGCAAGTCCACCCTTCTTCGCCTGATATGCCGCCTCAACCAGCCGCAAAGCGGCACGATTTTTTTCAGAGGCCGGAATATCGCATCGATTCTTCCGTCCGTTCTGCGTTCAATGATCAGCTATGTCGCCCAGATACCGCAGATGGTCGATGCGACGGTGGCAGAAAACCTCCTGCTTCCGTTTTCGTTTTCCGCAAACAGCAGTAAAACCGTCCCGGAAGAACAGGAACTCGCTCGCATGCTCGGCGATTTCTACCTCGATACGGTTTCGCTCAGCCAATCTGCTCTGAAGCTTTCGACTGGTCAGAAACAACGACTCGCCATCATGCGGGCCATTCTGCAGCATCCCGAGCTGTTGCTTCTCGATGAACCAACCTCGGCTCTCGATCCTGAAAGCGCAGCAATGGTGTTTTCCATCATGGAACATCTGAACAGAGAGCAGAAGATGACGATAATGTGTGTCACGCACAGCGATTACCGGCCTGCGACCCTGGCGGCGCAGACCTTCAGGATCGAGAACCGGCAACTTATACTCAATGCTCCATGAATAGCGGCATCATCGATATATCGGCAGGAAATCTGCTTCTTGCATTTATCTTTATCTTTATAGCCCAGGCAAGTTCCTTCATCTACCATCTCGGGCTCAATCGCGATATCACTGTCGGTGCGCTGCGCACCTTTGCGCAGCTTTTTCTCATGGGGTATGTGCTCACCTTCATTCTCGGCTCCGAAAGCCTGTTTCTGACTGTTGCGGTATTTGCTGTTATGGTGATATCGGCAATGTTCATCGTCAGGGGAAGAGTAAAGGAAAAGCAGGTATCGTATTTCATGCCGACCTTTCTCACCATGCTCGTCACCTATTTTGCAACCGCGGTGTTCGTTTCGGGCCTGATAGTCGGCACCACACCCTGGTGGGAACCCCGGTATTTCATTCCCACGGCAGGAATGGTCATAGGCAACTCCATGTCGGCAATCGCCATCGCGCTCGAACGGCTGTTCCGCGACCTTCGCCAGCAGCGCGAATTGGTGGAAATGAAGCTCTCACTCGGAGCCAACTACCGCGAAGCCAGCGAAGAGGTATTCAGGAACGCGGTAAGTGCTGGAATGATTCCATCGATCAATGCAATGATGGGCGTCGGTCTCGTCTTTATTCCCGGCATGATGTCCGGCCAGATCCTGTCCGGAACCGATCCGCTTATTGCCATCCGTTACCAGATTGTCGTCATGTTCATGCTGGTAGGTTCGACGGCGATAACCTCGATCATCGTTATGCTGATCGTGCGGAAACGGTGTTTCGGCAGCGGGGAAGAGGTGCTCCTAACGCCCCGGTGAGGTTTTTTTCTTCAGGAGCAATATGGCTGCACCGGCAAGCATCATGGCAAAACAGAGCACCTGACCCATCGAAAGATTCAGGAACACGAAACCGAGATGCGCATCGGGTTCGCGGAAATATTCAATAAAATAACGAACGAACCCGTATCCGAACAGGTAGAGTCCGGAAAGGAATCCTGGATATGGCGATTTTTTCCGCAGTGCCCAGAGCAGGAGAAACAGAACGATACCCTCGAAAAACGCTTCGTAAAGCTGTGATGGATGGCGAAGCTCAAGTGTTTGAGCCATTGGAAAATACATTCCGACCGCCGCATCGGTTACTCGTCCGTAAAGTTCTCCGTTAATGAAATTACCTATACGTCCGAAGGTGTAGCCAAGGGGCAGGGCAGGAATGAAGAGATCGAAAGACTCGAAAAATCCTTTTTTCTGTGAACGACAGAAAAACCACATTGCCAGCACAACCCCGATAACGCCGCCATGATAGGACATTCCCGTTATTCCCGCAAAACTGCACCCTGCTGACGTAGACGCCCAGGGCAGCAGGGTGCCCAGCGGATCTGAAAAAAAACCTTCGAGACCGTAGAACAGAATATAGCCAAGCCGCCCTCCAAGCACCACGCCAACCATTGCCCAGGTCAGCGCATCGCCGGCAAAGGCTCGCGTAAAACCGGTTTTTTCGGTCTTCAGACGGTATAGCGTCAGCAGGTAGACCACAGCGAATGCCACTATGTACATCGTTCCGTACCATCGGACGGCAAATCCTCCGACCGAAAAGATAACCGGATCCATTTGTGCAGGCAGATTCTGCCACCAATAAAGAAAATCGTTCATATGGGCCTTTTTTTAGGAGATTAACACGTTAACAATTATAAACTATTGGATTGTATTGAAATATAGTTAACTTAAAATCTTGCACATTTCCTTGTTTATTTCAGTTACCCAAAACATACAAACAAATCAATAGTATGGCTAAGATACTTGAAGGGCCGGCTATGAAGCTTTTTAACAAGTGGGGCATCCCCGTGCCTAACTATGTGGTTATCATGGACCCGAACCGGCTTGAACAACTTGGTGAAGCTAATAAATGGCTGAGAGAATCAAAACTGGTTGTCAAAGCTCATGAGGCTATCGGCGGACGTTTTAAACTTGGCCTTGTCAAGCTCGGCCTGAACCTTGAGGAAGCTGTCGCAGCTTCTCGCGAAATGATCGGCCGCGAAATAGGCACTGCGGTCATCCGCCAGGTGATCGTTGCGGAAATGCTCGATCACGATGAAGAATATTATGTCTGCATCAACGGCAATCGCGACGGCGCCGAAGTACTGCTTTCCAACAAGGGCGGCATTGATATCGAGGATAACTGGGATAGCGTCCGCAGGCTGTTCATTCCAATCGATGAAAATCCGAGCATCGAACGCCTGACGGAATTCGCCAACGAAGCCGGTTTCAGCGGCGAAATTGCCGAAAGGGTAGGGAAAATCGTTTCCCGTCTCGTGCTCTGCTTCGATAACGAAGACGCGCAGTCCATCGAAATCAATCCGCTTGTCATTCGCAAGAGCGACATGCGATTTGCCGCACTCGACGCGGTGATGAACCTCGATTACGATGCGCGGTTCCGGCATGCCGACTGGGATTTCAAACCAGTATCCGAAATCGGCCGCCCCTTCACCGAAGCTGAACAGCAGATCATGGAAATCGACGGACGCATCAAGGGTTCCGTCAAGTTTGTCGAGGTACCCGGCGGAGAAATCGCCCTGCTGACGGCAGGCGGCGGCGCTTCTGTTTTCTACTCGGATGCTGTTGTTGCCCGCGGAGGCACCATCGCCAACTATGCCGAATATTCCGGTGATCCGCCGGACTGGGCCGTTGAAGCGCTCACTGAAACCATCTGCAGTCTGCCGAATATCAAGCATATCATCGTAGGCGGCGCCATAGCGAATTTTACCGACGTCAAGGCGACTTTCAGCGGCATCATCAACGGGTTACGTGAAAGCAAGTCGAAAGGCCTTCTCGAGAATGTTAAAATATGGGTCAGACGTGGCGGTCCGAACGAAAATCAGGGTCTTGCCGCCATCAGAAAACTTTATGACGAAGGCTTCGACATCCATGTGTACGACCGCAGTATGCCGATGACGGATATTGTCGACCTTGCGCTGAACTCTTGAAGGACAATACCATTAACGACCAATTATAAAGGAACTTATAACTTTTTAATCAGGAAAGAATCGTGAGTATATTAGCAAACAGGGATACACGGGTAGTGATCATCGGCGGCGTCGCCGGCCTGAATGCCGCAAGAAGGATGGCCCAGTTCGACTTTCTGGTCAACAGGCCCCTGACGGTGCAGGCATTCGTATATCCTCCCGAAGAAGGGCAGCAGAAAGAGATCTACCGCGGCGGTGAGCTGAAAAACGTGCCAGTCTATTCGTCGCTCGAAGAGGCTCTTGCCGAAAATCCGGGCATCAACACCGCGCTCATCTACATCGGTGCGAACCGGGCATACACTGCGGCCAAGGAAGCGCTTGAAGCATCCAGCATCAAGCTGGTCTCCATGATCACCGAAGGCGTACCTGAAAAGGATGCCAAGAGACTGCGCAAACTGGCCCATGCACATGGCAAGCTTTTCAACGGCCCATCGTCCATCGGCATCATGTCGGCAGGGGAGTGCCGTCTCGGCGTTATCGGCGGCGAGTTCAAAAACCTGAAACTCTGCAACCTCTACCGTTCGGGATCATTCGGTGTCATCACAAAATCCGGCGGACTTTCAAATGAAGCCATGTGGCTTTGTGCCCAGAACGGCAATGGCGTTACGACTGCTGTTGCAATCGGCGGCGATGCCTATCCTGGTACCGATTTCGTCACCTACCTTGAAATGTTCGAAAACGATCCTGAAACCAAGGCTGTCGTTATCGTAGGCGAAGTTGGCGGTACCCTCGAAGAGGAAGCTGCCGAATGGCTTGCCGCAAAACCCCGTCGCATCAGGCTGATCGCCACCATCGGCGGAACCTGCCAGGAAGTGCTGCCTCAGGGCATGAAATTCGGCCATGCCGGCGCAAAAGAAGGCAAAAAAGGCCTTGGCTCGGCACGCTCGAAAATGAATGCGCTGCGCGAAGCCGGTGCTCTTGTGCCTGAGACATTTGGCGGACTTTCAAAATGCATCAAGCAGGTCTACGAAGAACTGCTTGCCGACGGCTCCATCCAGCCGGAACCCGAAATCGACGAGGCGCTGCTGCCCGAACTGCCGCCAAAGGTACAGGAAGTCATGAAGCAGGGTGAAGTGATCGTTGAACCGCTTATCCGCACAACCATTTCCGACGATCGCGGCGAAGAACCTCGTTATGTCGGTTACGCAGCTTCGGAACTCTGCGAGAAAGGCTATGGCATCGAAGATGTCGTCAGCCTGCTCTGGAATAAAAAGCTTCCAACGCGCGAAGAGTCGGAAATCATCAAACGCATCATCATGATCTCCGCCGATCACGGCCCGGCGGTATCCGGCGCATTCGGAGCAATCATCGGTGCATGCGCAGGCATCGATATGCCGCAGGCGGTATCGGCAGGCATGACCATGATCGGTCCGCGTTTCGGCGGAGCTGTCACCAATGCCGGCAAATACTTCAAATACGGCGTCAAGGAGTTTCCGAACGATATTCCCGGATTTCTTGCCTGGATGAAGCAGAACGTCGGCCCGGTTCCCGGTATCGGCCACAGGGTGAAGAGCCTGAAAAACCCCGACAAACGCGTTAAATATCTCGTTGATTACGTGAAAAACCACACCTCACTGCATACGCCATGTCTCGACTATGCGCTTGAAGTGGAAAAGATCACGACGTCGAAGAAAGACAACCTGATCCTCAACGTGGACGGAACCATGGGCTGTATTCTCGTCGATCTGGACTTCCCGGAACAGTCGCTCAACGGCTTCTTCGTTCTGGCGCGTACGATCGGCATGATCGGGCACTGGATCGATCAGAACAGCCAGTCCGCAAAGCTTATCAGACTTTACGACTACCTGATCAACTATGCCGTAAAGGAAGAGCGCGAAGTTCCTGAAAAAAAATAAGCCTCAACCCGGACAGAGGAACAGCATTCGGAAAAGAGCGGGAACAGTATCTCCCGCTCTTTTTTTTATTATCCGTATTTGTTGTATAATATAAATTATGTAAAGTAATATCTGTTCGAGACATTAACTTACTTTACATAATTGAGGTTATGGCACAAGAAAAGAACGGGTTAACTATCCCTATTGCGCACGCGATGTGCCCGTTATTTTTACAATAACCGGATAATTTCCCAGATTATGTGGAATTAAAGCCAGTGTTCGTTCATTTTCTTTGGCAAGACCGACAACGATAACCTGATTTTCTTTCTCGTCCAGACCTATTCCGACCGACACAACGTCGGGCAGGGCAAGCAGTTCCGGTTCGCTCGCACGCTTCACCTCGCTGATGGTCTTCATATTCATATTTTTTGAGCAATTGGGCATAATCGGTAACAAACATAACGGCATAATCCGCAATATCTTCACAATGTTACACCAAGAAGGCTGAACACGTTCTGGATGCGATTGATCACCGTGGTTTCGTCACTGCCGGCGAAAAGCAGCCCCACAAGGTGGTTCGAGTTGTCAAGCACAGCCGAACCGCTGTCGCCGCCCTGGCTCATGGCTCCGGCAATCAGCTGATCGTGGAACCGGGCAACACGACCGGCCCCATAGCTTACGTTGACCGTGACATCGATCTGCTGGATTTCCCCTGTGGTCAAACCTGTCGTTCTGCCGCTTTTCTTCACTGCCATGCCCAGAGTCCCTTCCGCCGTGTCGGCAATAGATCCGAATCCGTGAATATCGTTCTGCAGATCTGCCGGGTTGATCGGCCGGGCAAGCGCGGCATCGACAAGATTGTCTGCACCTTGCACATGTACAGCCTGCAGGCGAGTGTCGCTACCGGTTACCGAAGCAAGAAAGTTGCATACATCGGCAATCGAATTCGCTACCGGACAGCTGCTCGACGAGCCCGAATAGGTTATGGGTACAAATTCAGCAAGCTCGGCTATTTTGTCGGCAGGATTCAATCCGCCGTCATAGGGACCCGGCTGGAGAATTGCATCCCCGACAGAAGCATCGTTACTGTTGGCCAGCACATGATTGTTCGAAAGGATGAAGAGCTCCCCGTTCCTGTGTACCAGACATCCGAGCGTACCGGCCGTAATTTCGAAATGCCCGATGCTCACCCCGCCAGGTGCGGGCCGGAATCTTCCTGTCGGTGGCTGGAACGCCCGGATCCTGCCAGTCGCCACAACATCGGTAGAAATGCCGTCAACCGTTTTCGGCAGCAGATCACTGCTGGTCAGCCTCGACACAGGCTCTTTTCGTTCCACCGAACAGATAATGCTCAATTCTCCGGTCTTTTTCCCCGACGCGGTTTTGTAACCGATGCCGGTAGCAACCACGTTCTTTCGGCTCATAAGCGATTCTCGAACGGAACCGAGCAGCGGAATAATAGAGGAGATAACGGTGTCCATGAGCACTCCTTTTTTCAGGGATTGAAAGGAAGCGGTTAAGCTGATTGCTTTCATAAAAATACAAAAAGACCCGTATGTTTTTCATGAAAAGAATGGGACATTAACCGGAAACACACAGTACCTCTGCACGTTAAGTCCAAAAGTACACATGCTATAAGCAGGAAACCCTTCCCGTTGTTCAGAACAAGGAAGGGTTTCTCTTGCAAGGGTATTCAGCGTTTCGACTCACCGATACAATACGCACAATTGTCAAACCCCTCCTGATGCGCATGAATAAGTGTTCTGAAGCCAACCATGTTGCCTCTGGATGTTTTTTCTATCCATTTGCACCCTTTTTTATGAATTTCCCGGGTATTTTTGTTGCCGATAAATTCAAAATCTCCAGAAGCACAAACATTGAGCACATGCGTGACCATTCCGGTCAAACGACCATTGATGGTTTGTGAAACAGCGATTTCATATGAACAGCTGGCTTGCTCTGGCGCTTTAACATACAAGTGTATGGCCGTCTCTTCGATATCATCGAATGCGACATTCCTGATAGCACAGAGATTTCCGGCCGTTAACTTATAGTATGCGTATCGCGTGTTTGATCGGTCAAACTGCATGCCTATCATCTGACAACCTTCGCAAAGCTGACGCAAAACACGAATCCAGCATGGAGTCCCGATGGGTAGTTGTTCAATATTGAATTCTAAATCGGCAAACTCCCCTGCCCCCCCTCTTCTTGCAATGAACGACAACTCAGTGAGCCCCATAGGCAGTACATCTACAACGCTGATATTTTTCCATGCATAATTATTGCTTTCGGAAATGAATTTGTTGAAAAGAGCTCCTGTTGTAATAAGCGATTTGTCCGGTGCTGGATCCAGAGGATCATCGAGTTCCGCAACGATGCAAAAATGCCCAAGGGGTGGAATATCCGCCGAGTGCCAGACAATTTCTGCTATTGTCACAACACCGGGACTCACGCTTGGCAGGTATGCTGAACCGATAGTATGCCAGCTCGAAGGTGCAGAAAACGTACTCGGATCTGACCAATGCAGGTTGATTGTAACGCTTCCGGCCGCAATGCCGCGATTCTGGAGACGGATATAGACATAATTGTCCTGACCCTGTTCTACATTTTCAGCTAAATCATCCTTCGTCATATCCCCCAGTACCGAGGCCGGATCGACAACCTGTGCGGTTCGGGTAATGATATCAGGACTTCTCCAAAGGGTTCCGATGGAAGGCGTCGTACCACTATCACTCAAACTGTCGCGCACATATATATCAGGACCGATACCTACTGCCGTAAAGGCGTTCTTGATCGAATCAAGAATCTGCAGATATGCAGTGTCAGTGGAATAGAGCGATTGTGCAGCATTCAATGCGGCTTCACGGCATTCGAGGAATGTTGCGCTGTTATTGCCGAGCAATCCTGCCGACTGGACATGAAACATGATTTTTTCCACGATATGACGGCCAAGTGCTGTAACTGAAATGCCGCTGGCGGGATGGGTTCCTCCATAGATCATAAAGTACGCGGCATAGAGCATAGGCCCGCAAGCTTCATGCGGGTCCTGACCATTGAAGTAGCCGGTGCTCATGGTATCAAGGGAAGCACTGACATGATTGGGTATTCTTGCCAGTGCACCGGGATCGGAAGGATTGCTCATTCTCCTCAGACAGTCTCCCGGAAATCCCGGAGTCGTGCACTCTTCGCCAATATCGCTGTCGTCACTATCGATGAAAGCGGCAAAAATGTCCGAAAAAGCTTCGTTAAGCCCTCCTGACTCATTGAAATAATCAAGGTTTGAGGTATGATCGGTGACCGCATGAGTAAATTCATGCGCAACAACATCTTTTGCCGTCAGATAGTCAAAGGTTGAATTATCTCCGTCGCCAAAATAAAATTTCTTTTGTGAAGGGTAATAGTAAGCGTTATTGTAGTCGATCCCGAGATGAACGCCGCAATAGACTGTCGATCCCGCATTATCGTAACTGTTCCAGTTATGAACAGTTCTGTAATAATCAACAGTTTCGCCTATATATCGGTGAACATCGACTTCAGCTCCCTGATGACTTTTTCTTGGAGTAGTCGATGCATTATTCCAGTTGTCGTCACTGTCTTCACTGACATTGCCGGCACCAGCATTCCCGCTTGCTGAGCCGTCAAGATCACAGGTTCGCAGTTCAGGGCCTCCTGAAGAGGTTCTTGTTGAATCGATAAGCTTGAATGTTGTGCCGGAAACGGTGCTGTTGAGCAAACCGCTTCCAGAATAATAACCCGAACCGATATACCTCAAATCATTATAGCTGAAGACCACCTTGCCGTTTTTTGCGTCAACATAGTAACGCATTAATCTCGAATGCTCCCTGTCATCTATGGAAATATCCCATGCCAGATGAAAAGAACCATCATGACGGATAATGGTGAGTGTCGGGGTATGGCTGCTGTCAGCTTTTCCTTCACCAGCGGCATTGAGGGCCTTTTTCAGCGCTGCATCAGCATTGATCTTTGGTTCTGTATCAAGATCAATGTCGGGGACATATTTGTTAGCAATCCTGTTAACTGTCTTGTCAGCAGCAAACTGCACTCGTATGGTTCCGCCGCTGACAGGTATCCCCTTGTGTTTCTGCTGCATCGCAACGCAAATATTTCCAGCAGAATCGGAAACTTTGTTAATCAGGGCAAGATCACGTTTTGGATCATCCATGCGGAAAAGAGAGCGGTTTTCCTCAAGAAACTCCAGAGCAGCCTGTTCGACAACTTTCTGCGATATGCCCCGAAACGGTTCAGCGAGTTTTCCGGTCATCAGTGCCGGAGCATTGAGAGCGTCGTCCCACCGAATTTTCAGCTCGGGATCTTTCTGTCGTAATGCGCCAAGATCGCGTTCCTGAGCAAAAGACGGCTTCGATGGCGGGGTTGTTTTCTGCTTAGACATGATCATTCTCCTGTTTTATTGATAAAGTGGATATGCAGTGATCATCCGCTGAAAATAAGTCGGAGAGTACCGGCGGCGCATTATCAGAAAAGCTCTGCAACCTGGATGACAAGGTTGCTCAGACGAACAGACCAGATACTCTCTCAGATAGAAAAAGAACTGATAAAGAGCTCATTGAATACTGTGTTGGTTCGAGGGAAATGGGGTTCTTCTGTGTTGTCTGTAATATAAATATCTTTATTAATAA
>Ga0194127_10001293_pt1 | contig 37045 bp, 33 predicted proteins | sample TA2KigC100mmetaG_FD_148624 | JGI IMG/M metagenome (GOLD analysis project Ga0194127, IMG submission 148624) | Freshwater microbial communities from Lake Tanganyika, Tanzania - TA2015036 Kigoma Deep Cast 100m | ecosystem: Environmental > Aquatic > Freshwater > Lake | place: Tanzania: Lake...
ATATAAAACACAACATGAACTTCCGCAGATTCATGCTCAGGGGTTTGAAAAAGGTAGAGATTGAGTGGGGCTTGGTCTGCATGGCTCACAATTTACGAAAACTGGCGATCCCATGACCGCCAGTTTTTTTATCTCTCGCTCTCTCCTGACTCTTTTTCCATGTTTTCCATCCTCTTTTTAGACAACCCCACTTTTGTTACTCCCTCGCCGCGATCAAAATCCCAAATCCAATTAACAGTCCGCCAGCCAGGAATAACGGCGTGATTTTCTCCGTGAGGAAGAACCATCCGAGCAGTGTGCCAACGACGGGCTGGGCGAAGAACGTCAGTGAAGCGACAGAGGCGGGCAATTCTGCAAAGGCATAATTCCAAAGGATCATGGCGAAGGCTGTCGAAATGATCCCCAAAAATAACAACCCGCCGATGATCCCAATAGTGATTTCGCCCACGCCTTTTGTATTGATTTCCCAAACCCCAAATGCGATGCTGGAGGGCAAGCCGCCCAATAGCATGATCATGCCGGAAGTCAGCAAATCCGCTGAATTTGAAAATTTGCGAACCAGCACTGAGTACAAAGCCCAGGTCAGCGCGGCCGCCAGCAGACTGATATTGCCCCAAAAAAGGGATGGCGAGTGTTCTGCGTTGCGCGGATCGATCACAGCCAGCACGCCCAGTGTGGAAATAAGCAATGCAATCATGCGGCGCGGCGTCGCGCGTTCACCCAGCAGAAAGGGCGCGAAGAGTAGAACGAAAGCGGGCGTGGCAGAGGTGACCAGCGAGCCGTTGGACGCGGTGGAGAGGTTTGTCCCTGACAATTGAAATCCGAGTGAGATACCATAGCCCACAAAGCCAACCAGCAGACTTTTCCAAAATAATTCTTTTGTGATCGCAGTTTTGTTTTTATGAAAATAGATCACAATCCCCAATGTCAGCGCGCCCATCACAAGGCGAATGGTCAGCAATGCAAACGGCGGAATAACCTCAAGCACAATTTTGCTAACGACATACATCCCGCCCCAAATGGAAGCGGCGGCGAGACCTGCAAATAAACCTGCGAGTGTGTGGTGTTTTTGCATAGTCCCCGATTATATCGAAGTTGTTGTTATCCGATTATCGTGCAATACAAAAGGCTTTGGAAAGGTTCGCGCTAGCGGTTCGCGAAGCACCCTGTGGGTAGCGGCAGTAGGGCGGACTTGGTCTCTCCGTCAAAACTGGATACTGCTTTAATTGTAGTATAAACCCAATTTGGCGGGGCGAATTTCCACTGTCCACTGGTGTATCCTTAAATTCATCTGCTTTTGACTTTAGAAGTATTCATGCTGATATCGCAGGAATTAAATGTTTCGCTTTCCACATTTTATACGCCGCACGAGCATTTATTTCATGTGTAGCGTGCCAGTTTTTCATATTGTCAATTGCCCAATATTTCAGATCATGACCTTCATGCGATGTTTCCAATTGACCATCTACAATTTCACACAAATGAACAATAGATACTGTTGTATGTAGTCCCATTTGAGCGCTCGGTTTACGAGTGAATACACCGACTAATTGATTAACTTTTATTTCTAAGCCAGTTTCCTCACGCACTTCCCTGATAATTCCTTCAACTGGCGTTTCGTTTGGTTCAACAAATCCACATGGTAAACACCAGCCACTACCATCGGCTCTTTCCAACAAAAGAATTTCGCCATTTTCATTGAATATTGCTGCGTCAGTTCCAACTTTTGGCGTAATGTGTCCGATTTCAACCAGAAACCGCTCTCTTATCGTTTTATCTGGAACTGCCAAAAGTTCGCCATAAGTATGAGTTGCCATCTTTAAAAGACGCTCGTAACGCTCTTTGTCAAATTCATTTGTTGTGTAACGCAAACCATTCAGTGCAATCGTTTGTAGTGTGTCTAAAAGTGAGAAAATATCCATTTAAATATACCTTGATGCCCAACTTGGAGAGGTTATTTTTTTTGCAGAAGAGCAGGCTAACTATGAATTACTATACGACTCATTTTATTATTTTGCAATATCCTTTGGGAAAAGCATTATTCAAAACCTTGCCTGTCTCTTCGTATCTTTTTGATCTCGCCCCGCTTCTTTTTCTCTTTCAATCTTTTCTCTTTTGAAGCCTTTGTTGGTTTGGTTTTGTGACGCAGCTTTGGCTTTTCACTGGCCTTTTGTATCAAATCATAAAACCTCTGAACTGCCTCTGCGCGGTTACCTTCCTGTGTGCGGTATTTTTTCGCTTCGATGATGAGCACTCCGTCAGCGGTGATGCGTTTTCCAGCCAGCCGAATCAGCCGTCCCTTTAGGTCTGAGGCGAGGGAGGGGGAGTTGACCACGTCAAAGCGCAGCTGCACCGCCGTCGCAACCTTGTTGACGTTCTGTCCGCCGGGGCCTGAGGCTCTGATATATTCAAGTATGAGTTCTTTGTCGAGATTTTTCATTTCCCCAAGATTATAACGTAGCGTCTCTGCGCCCCTGCTCAATCTATTTTTTCACAATCCTCGGCGCGACCATCCACAAGATCGCCAAAATCAACCCGCCCACAAAAAATGGGACGGGTCCGCCGAACCATTGGAAGAGTATGCCGTAGAACAACGGCGCGATGGCGTTTGCGGCGCTGTATGCGGCAGCGGAGACGCCCAGTGTGCCGCCGACTTCGTTTGGTTTTGCTGATTTCGAGATCAGGCTGTTGATGGCGGGATGAAGTACCGCGCCGCCGACGGCTGCGGGGATGCTTGCCGCCAAAAGCCAGAGGATGCCGCTCCAGCCTTTCGCGCTTTCTTCAGGCAGTTGAATGTTGATGCTTTGGATCGAAACGCGGAATTCGCCCTGCCCCGCCATGCTTTCGAGAACTTTTGCCTTCTCATACCAGGGGACGGGTGTGGGGGGAGTGAGCGCGGTCCCGAGCAAGCCGAGGGCGAGCAGGCCGAGACCCATCAGTACCAGCCAACGGTCTCCTTTTTTACGTGACCACTTGCCGATCAACCCTGCCTGAATGATGATGATAGTAATGCCCGCCAGCACGAACAAACCTGAGGTGTCACGCGCATCCATGCCGAGGCGGGTGAGCGTGAACAGTGAAAATAGTTGTTCGTATCCGCCAAATGCTACGCGATAGAAGAACATGATAATTAGCAGAAATCCGATGGCAGGTTGGTTGAGTGCGTTTCGTAACGCCCCAAACGAAAACGGACGCCGCGTGCGTGACGCTTCGGGATTTACCACTTCCTTGAAGGTTTCCTTGAACCAGAACGATGTGAGCAAAATGGATGAAAACGAGAAGAACGCGGCGGTAAACGCCACGGCTTGATAGTTTTGCCCCGTAGAGGCAAGGACGATGAAAGCCAGGATCGGTCCCAGCACAAAACCGACCCCGAATGCCGCGCCGATCAAGCCCAGTCCCTGCGTGCGGGTCCTTCCGGTGGTGCTGTCTGCGATGGCGGCTTGGGCGGTGGCAATGTTCGCGCCAGAGAGACCGTCAATGACACGCGAGAGGAACAACAGCCAGAGCGTATCCGCGAAGCCGAGCAGGATGAAACCTGCAAATGTCCCGATCTGGCTGATGACCAAAACTGGTTTGCGCCCGAAGCGGTCAGACAGCCACCCCAGGATCGGCGCGCCGATGAATTGCATCATGGGATAGGTGGCTTGCAAGATTCCGATGATTAAAGGCGTCGTGCCGAAGCGTGCCGCGTACAACGGCAAAAGCGGAATGATTATGGACAATCCCATCAAGTCCACCAGCACGATGACAAGCACGGGCAGGATGCGTTTGAAATCCAGTTTTTCGTTTGTTGTAGTTTCAGGATTCATGGTTATAAAAAACCCTCTCCCTTGCTGGTCGAGTAACGCGAAGCGCGTATCGAGACCTGGGAGAGGGGCGTAGTGGGGCTTTCGGTTAGAACATCAACGCATTGATCTTGTCGATCATCGCGCGTTCAGGCCTGAGATCGGCTTCGGTGAGGCGGTTGAGAGGGGTATCCACCAATTCGTAGATCGAAGTTAAATTCGGTTTGGTGGTATTCACATACAACAAACCAGTTACCAGCCAGTTGTTGCGCTGGGATTCTTCCATCACGCGCAGAGCTTCGTAGCGGTTGGTAGGATCATAGCCTCTTTCAAGATTTTTCAATATGACCGTTGAACCATCGTGCATGGCAACTTCGCGTATCTCACCATCCTCCATTTCGCGCTCAAGGATGATTTCATTGCGCGGCGCAATGTAGGAAATTTCATGCAAAGGTTCTTCGTGATCCTTGCCCCAGGCGTAGGAATGAAAGGCGTTTTCCTGATTGTTGAAGGTCACACACGGGCTGATGATGTCCAGCACGGCGATGCCATCATGCGCGAGCGCGGCTTTGAGCAATTCCTTGACCTGCCTGGAGTTGCCGGCGAATGAACGCGCCACGAATGTTGCATTGGATACAAGCGCCTCCATGCATATGTCAACGGGCATGTACGGGTTCTCACCCTGGTGTTTTAATTGCAAACCTTTTTCAGCGGTGGCGGAGAACTGGCCTTTTGTGAGTCCATAGACGCCGTTGTTCTCAACAATGTAAACCATGTTTACGTTGCGGCGCATGATATGTTTGAATTGCCCCATGCCGATGCTGGCTGTGTCGCCGTCGCCTGAAATGCCAATGCCTCTCATTTGAGTATTTGCAAATAATGCGCCCGTTGCAATGGAAGGCATCCGTCCGTGCAGGCTGTTGAAGCCAAAAGTACGGTTCAAAAAATATGCGGGCGATTTTGATGAACAACCAATGCCGCTGAACTTCATTACATCTTCAGGGACGGTGTTCATTTCGTATAAAGCCGTGATGATCTGATTCGAGATCGAGTTATGACCACAACCCTGGCATAAAGTGCTGGGTGCGCCGCGATAATCATTTTTGGTTAGGCCAGCGAGATTGACATTCATCGGTGCGCCAGCCATGGGGAGAGCTTCTGCCATTTTATTTGCTCCTATTTGACTTTTCTTGTAGTGGCGACTTTAGTCGCCTTTTACCGGAACGACTGAAGTCGTTACTACGTTATTGATATTATTTCCGCTTCGTCTTCTTGACCGTTTTGTCTGCTGCGGTTTTCTTTGTCATTTTCTTCGCTGATACCTTCTTCGCACTGACCACTGACTTCTGATCACTGATCACTTTTTCATACTTCGCCAGAATACCTTCGCGCACCCATTTCGCCGAAGCCGGCAACCCATCATGATATGCAACTAATTTGAGCTTCATTGCAAACTGCGGATACTCTATTAAGAGAATTTGTCGCATCTGCCCATCGCGATTCATTTCCACCACAAAGACCTGGTCATATTTTTCGATAAATTGGGTGACTTCCTCTGTGAAGGGAATGGCGCGTACACGCAGGAAATCTGCTTTGATGCCGTCTTCTTTTTCAAGAAGATGCTGGGCTTCGAGTACGGCGTTTTCCGTGGAACCGTAAGCAAGGATGCCAACCGTTGCGCCTTTGAGTGGGTGAGAGACGGGTTTGGGCATGAACTTCACTGCCTGGTAGTGTTTCTTTTTTAGGCGTTCCATGTTGCGAATGTATGCGTCGGAGTCTTCGGTATATTTTGCATGTTCATCGTGGCCTGTGCCGCGTGTGAAATATGCGCTCATCGGGTGCTTGTTGCCCGGAATCGTGCGGTAGGGAATTCCGTCGCCGTCTTTGTCGAGGTAACGGCCCCAATTGCCTTTGATCTCTTCCAAATCTTTTTCCGATAAGATCTTGCCTCGATCCATCGGTACTTCGGGATAATTGAAAGGCTTGCTCATCCACTGGTTCATGCCCATATCGAGGTCGCTTAAAACGAAGACGGGGGTTTGAACGCGTTCTGCAATATCAAAGGATTGCCAGCCGAAATCAAAACATTCGCTCACATCACCGGGCAGGAGGATGATGGAATGCGAGTCTCCGTGGCCGATGAAATATGTAAAGGTCAGGTCGCCCTGGGAGGTGCGCGTCGGCAAGCCTGTGCTTGGACCAATGCGCTGTACATCCCAGATCACGACGGGCACTTCGGCGTAATAAGCCAGTCCTGCAAACTCGGTCATTAAGGAAAGACCGGGGCCGGAAGTGGAGGTCATCGAGCGTAAACCCGCCCAACCTGCGCCGATTGCCATGCCCAGCGCGGCAAGTTCGTCCTCCGCTTGTACGATTGCATAAGTGTGTTTGCCGTCTTCGCGTTTGCGAAGAACAGGCAGGTAATCGTTCAGGGCTTCTGCCAAGGAGGAAGCCGGCGTGATCGGATACCAGCCTGCAAATTGTATGCCGCCAAAAATGGTGCCGAGAGCGGCGGCGGTGTTGCCGTCTGCCATGATGAGTCCGTCGGTCTTGTCCATTGGCTCAAGCTGGAATGGATCTTTCTTTTCGAGATTGGTTTTCGCCCATTCTGCGCCCGCTTTCAAGGCGTTGAAGTTCATGTCAATCGGTTTTTGCTTGCCCTTGAAATGGAAGGTCAGCGCGGCCAGGATCTTGTCCAAATCCATGTTGATCATTTGGGCGAGCACGCCTACATAGACCATGTTGCCGACCAGGTCACGAAAATCTGTCGGCACATTCGGGTCGTTCTTGACAATGGTCTTGATCGGCATGGGGTAGATGGAAATGTCCACGCGCGTGACGGGCTGGCGAATATCGTCAGAGTAGAAAAATGCCCCGCCCGGCGTAACAGATGCCAGGTCGCGCGTGAACGAATCAGGGTTGATCGCAATGACAATGTCGTTGGTATCCTGCCTGGCAATGAATCCATCTTTATTGACGCGGATGGTATACCAGGTTGGCAGGCCTTGAATGTTGGAAGGAAAAAGGTTCTTGCCGGAAACAGGGATGCCCATCTTGAAAATGGATCGCAGGATGGTATTGTTGGCGGTGGAACTTCCTGAGCCGTTCTTTGTGCCAACGGTGATCGAAAAATCATTCACAATTTTATTCATGGAACTCCTCGTTGGATTCGTCATTTAGACGAAGAAATTAATTGGTGGATCAAATCTGTATGCTCGGAGAGGGCGCGGTAGCCTGCCTCCGCATCGTTTGAGCAAATGGCGTCAACCATTTTTTGATGGTAATTCCAGACTTCGGTGAGATAGTTGTAATCGGTGAAGAAGTTCAACCCGACGGTTTCATAGGCATCCCAATACGATTGAAGCAGGCCGGTAACAAAGGGATTGTTCAAGCGTCCATAAATGGCGAGATGCAATTCGCGATGTTCGGGGTGGGGGATTTCGATGGGCGTGCCGCGCAGTTTTTTCCAGGCGCGCGCCACAAGCTCCTGCAAAGCGGCGTGATCTTGAGGGGTCAGCAAGTTGACGGACTCGTGCCAGTATGCGGTTTCTATATGCTGACGAAGGTCTGCAAAGGCGATGAAATGATCCTTATTTAACGCAATGGCGTAATCGAGACTTTTCAAAACCGCCGGAGCGAAAGTATAAGTCTTGCGCCTCATACCCGTACGCGGCTTGACCTCGACCAATCCGAGCGAACGCGCCACTTCAAGCTGTTCACGCAATGCTGCCACGCCAACGCCCAACTCGCGGCTAAGTTCTATTAATGGCGGCAGGCTGTTCTCTGCCTCCGGGTGAGCGGCAAGATAGCGTAAAAACTCAGAAATGTTGGGGGAAACACGTTCGCGCAGCATATAGTTTGATTAATCCTATTAATCATATTTTACGATGAGATTTTGGAAGAGTCAAGGTTTATGCCTAGCGCCTATATGCAAATTAAATTTGTGTCACCCTGAGCCGAAGCCCTGAACGAAGTGAAGGGGCGAGCGAAGGGTCTCGTTTTGCCCTAAACCGGGTGAATTCGGGCAAAGGTAGAGATTCTTCGTCGCTCCGCTCCTCAGAATGACATACCTGTGTTGATTTTGCATACAGGCCTTAGTAGATTACAGAAAGAATCTGATAACCGTGTCGCATATTTCTGAGACTTTTTATGAGTGATCTTTTTTCCAGAAAAAATTTTATGAAACTTGGTTTTTCGCAATGTTCCCTTTGGGAAAGAAGTTTTTTCAGTTATGAGATATCGTTTGAACAATTGGTTGGATTTAATTAACCGAAATAACGTTCAATATTTTCAAATGAAGTTGAAGATTCGATCTGAGTAATTATCTTGTCCGGCAATTCGTGATTTTGTTCGCAAAATAATGGATAGCCCGCGCAAGGTAAGGTATAATCAAAAAGCCGAAAGTCAGGCGCAAATTCATCACAAGGCTGTATATGGCAGGCGTATTTAAACTTCCTAACGAGTATTGGTTATCCATTCAAGTCACCCCGCAAGATATTGAAAATCTTCACACTTTTCTTTTTGAGCGAGAGACGCCGTTAACATCACGCGATCTAGCCGCTGAATATGTGGAATCGCGCATTCGCTTGGAGCGCACGTCCGCAGAGCGCGGGCAAAATGCTGGCAGTAAAAGTTATCTTCCGAAGGAAAAATATGAGGTTGGCGATCAGCTTGTTTTTCCCGCTCTAGAATGGAAGCGCGGAAAAGTAAGCGGTGTGCGTTCTGGGGCGAGTCCATCCGTCGGCGATTTTGACGTGCTCACAGTTGATATGGAAGATAACACCAAGCGGATGTTTGCCGCAAGGCTGGATTCACATCCATTAAATGATTCCCAACTTTCCACACCGGAGAGTGATGAAGTTAGCTCCGCTTTTATTTTGCGAGAGCATGGCGAGTTGGTTGAAAAGAAACTGGAAGCGGCATTCAACACCGAAGAAGGATTGGTGAAGATCGCAGGACGTTGGTTTCCGAGTGCGTTGTTAATTGATATTAATCAAGGCCAGTTGAATCTTGCAGAGGCAGTTCTGGATATGTCCGGCGGCGAGCCGCTTCCCACCCCTGCATTAATGAAGGATATCGAACTGCCGGCAGGTGTGAACCCCAAATTGGCTGAATTCTCCTTAAATTATGCTTTGCAGGATGATGACCGTTTTGACGAGGTGGGTCCGGCGGGTGAGGTGTTGTGGTGCCTGCGCCGACTCGAACCGGACTATGTGCGGGAAGTCCCGCCGCCGCTGGGTTATGTTGAGATCGAACATGACCGCAATGCCCTGAGCCCGGCCATGAAGAATCTCGAATCACAACTGGATGATGAACTGACTCCGTCTGAAGACCTTGATCCGCGCGAGGAAATTTCCTCAGTCACAATATCACTTATATATCCCCACCTGCGCGCGGGGACCTTACCGATGTCTGCGCGGGCGCGCAAGTTATTCCCGACAGCTTATGAAACTCAGCGTGTTCGTTTTACGCTCGTAGATGGCAAGACAAAACAACGCATCCCGGCCTGGGTCGTGCTTGAGCATGGCTATGTCTTTGGTTTGCGAGAATGGTATAAATCATACCAATTAATTCCAGGCTCACTTGTACAGATTCGGAAAGGTGAACAGCCCGGCGAAGTGATCGTGGAAGTAAAAAGCCAGCGCTCCTCAAAAGATTGGGTGCGCACGGTCATGGTAGGTGCTGACGGCGGATTTGTTTTCGCCATGCTGAAACAGTCCATTACAGCCGAGTTCAATGACCGCATGGTGATCCATGTCTCTGATTTCAAAACATTGGACCCGATTTGGGAAAAGAAACGCCCTTTTGAAGAATTGGTTTTACAAGTGATGCGTGAATTGGCAAAATCAAACCCTCAAGGCCATGTGCACGCGCAGGAAATGTATGCAGCGGTCAACCTCGTCCGTCGGGTGCCGCCCGCGCCCCTATTCGCCCTGCTGGAAACCAGTCCTGTCTTCAAACATGTCGGCGATTTACACTTCCGTCTGGATCAGGAGATACTGTGAGCCTGCTAAAACCAACTTCAAAAACACCGTTCCACATTGATTTTGAATGGTGGAAAAAAAACGAACGCGATTGGCACATTTTTCTGCGTTCGTTGTTATGCGCCGAACATCAGGAAGTCTTTGCGAACATGGAAGAAGACGAAAGGATCGACTGGATTGACCCACAAACCGCTGAAGTAAGGCAGGTGGATGGCGTTCAGCATGCTTTGATAAGTCATTGTGCACTATTGCCTGAGTTCAGCAATGAACGAACTGCGATGGTCGAAGCAGTCTTCCGAATTTTTCTGGTAAATGGCAATATTCCCATGTCTGCCGAAGAGCTTGGTCAGAGACTCAGCCGTTCCGCTGACATTATTTTGAAGACGATTGCCGGCCCGCGCGTGTATCGTGGTTTGAGACCGTATCAAAGTCAGGAAGCTGCCGCTCCGTCTGTCGTGTAAAATTATGTATTGCCCCCGTAGCTCAATGGAAAGAGCAACTGCCTTCTAAGCAGGAGGTTGTGGGTTCGAATCCCGCCGGGGGCGCTGAAAAAATAATGATGCAGGCGAATTAGATGGAGAAAGCCCAATGCCTACCGTTATTCGCAAATCGAGTGAAAATCTGATCGAAAACAGGCGTAATACTTTGTCCACGGTGAGTTGGCAGGTACGCTCAAACGTCTGGAGCCCTCCCACTGATGAATATGAAACTCAGGATACCTACATCGTACGCGTGGAAATAGCGGGGATGCGCGAAGAGGATTTTGAAGTCTCCCTCGAAAATGACACATTGCTTATCATGGGCTACCGCCCTGATTCTTCCGAGCGGCGCGCTTATCATCAAATGGAAATAAATTTTGGTAAGTTTGCAATTGCCGTGGGAGTACCCGGGCCGGTCAATGTCGAGCAGGCGCAGGCCGAATATGTAAATGGCTTCCTGACCATTATTCTTCCAAAAGCAAAACAAAATCATATAAAGGTTTAATAAAAACCATGCCTGCACAAAGATGGCAATCCGGTATACAACAATTTTTTCAAGCGATGGGCGAATCTGACGATGAATTGATGAACTCTTTCATGTCGTCGGTTCTTTCGCGATTCCAAAATATGGAAAACGCCTCACCTGACCATGAAACTGATGACAAAAATGAGGGACAGAAGTTTCCCGATGTGCTTCCCATCCTGCCGTTGCGCGGAGTGGTTGTCTATCCCAACTCGGCAGTCCCGCTGACTGTGGGTCAGGCGCGCTCGATCAAACTGGTGGATGATGTTGTCGGCGGTGATAAACTGGTCGGACTCGTCGCTGCGCTTAATCCGGATCAGGAAACGCCAGGACCGAATGAGTTATATAAGTTCGGCACGATTGCAACCGTGCATCGTTTGTTGCGCGCCCCGGATGGCACAGTCCGCTTGCTAGTGCAGGGTATGAAACGCTTCCGACTTGGAGAATTTGTGGCGGAAGAACCGTATCTGAAAGCGCATATCCATCTTGCCCCGGAAAATGATGAAACAAATATAGAGACAGATGCGCTCGCGCGAAATGCCAGGGATCAGTTCCAGCAGATCACGCAAATGATTCCCTCCTTCCCGGATGAGCTGGTCAACTCGATCACTTCACTTGAAGATCCCCTTCAAACCGCCTATACAATCGCCAACTTCCAGCGCATTGACCTAAAAGACGCGCAGGAAATTCTTGAATTGGATTCCGTTTACGATAAGCTGAAAAAATTGATCGGCTTGCTCGTCCGCGAAGCGGAAGTATTGACAATCGGGCAGAAGATTCAAAACGAGGCGCGCGGAGAGATTGAAAAAGTCCAGCGTGAATACTTCCTGCGCGAGCAGATGAAAGCCATCCAGCGCGAGTTGGGTGAAAAGGATGAACAATCCGAAGAGACAGAGGAATTTCGTAAAAAGATCGAAGATGCAAAAATGCCCGAAGAAGCCCTGAAGCAGGCCAAAAGGGAGTTGGACCGTCTCTCCCGTTTGCCGACTGCCGCCGCAGAGTATGGCGTGATCCGCACTTATTTGGATTGGCTTGTGACCCTTCCATGGTCTAAATCCACCACGGATAATTTTGAAATCAAGCATGCCCGGGAAATTTTGAACAATGATCATTACGGACTGGAAGACGTGAAAGACCGCATTCTTGAATTTCTTGCAATTCGCAAATTACGGATTGACCGCAAGGATGAAGTGAAACCGGCTTCTATTGATGCAATTCGTCGTGAGCGCGAAGGTGTGATCTTGTGTTTTGTCGGACCTCCGGGGGTTGGCAAGACTTCGCTTGGCCAATCCATTGCCCGAGCGATGGAACGGAAATTTATTCGCGCCTCGCTTGGCGGCCTGCGGGATGAAGCCGAGATCCGTGGACATCGCCGTACATACATCGGCGCCATGCCGGGACGCATTTTACAATCCCTGCGCCGCGTGGATTCGAAGAACCCCGTTTTCATGCTGGACGAAGTGGATAAACTCACCAACGATTTTCATGGTGACCCGGCTTCGGCATTGCTTGAAGTACTTGACCCGGAACAGAACAGCGAGTTTCGCGATAATTATCTCGAAGTCTCCTATGATCTTTCGCAGGTATTCTTCATCACCACAGCCAATACACTTGAGACAATTCCACGCCCCTTGCTTGACAGAATGGAGATCATCTTCCTTTCGGGATATACCGAAAATGAGAAGATGGCAATCGCGCGCGGCTATTTGATTCCCCGCCAGATCCGCGAAAACAGTCTGCGTGAAGACGAGGTTAAGTTTACCGACGAAGCCTTGCAGATGATCGTGCGTCAATATACACGTGAAGCAGGTGTACGTAATCTGGAACGCAAGATCGGCGCAGTCTGCCGCAAGGTTGGCACGAAAATTGCTGAGGGCAGCGCCGATAAATTTGAGATCACCCCTGATCTTGTTAAAGAATATCTTGACCACCCGATCTTCCTCGGGCCCGAAGAGCTGAACAAGCGCACCTCCATTCCCGGTGTGGTACCCGGCTTGGCATGGACATCCTTTGGTGGTGATATTTTGTTCATAGAAACTACAGCCATGCCTGGCGGGCGCGGCTTTCAGGTGACAGGTTCCATCGGCAACGTCATGCAGGAATCGGCGCGAGCGGCCTTATCCTATGTCCGGTCACGCGCCTCATCCTTAAATATCCCGCATGAGTTTTTTGAAAAATTTGACCTGCACATGCACATTCCTTCCGGTGCCCAGCCAAAAGATGGGCCATCGGCAGGGGTGACCATGACTACCTCTCTGGTCTCGTTGATCTCCGGGCGCAAGGTAAAGCCTCAGGTAGGTATGACGGGAGAGATCACCCTTCGAGGTCAGGTTCTTGCAATCGGTGGTGTCAAAGAAAAGGTACTGGCGGCTCATCGGAATGGTCTAACCACTGTGATCCTGCCAAAACCCAATGAGCCGGATATTGATGACGTCCCTGATGAAATCAGAAAAACCATGAAATTCATTTTTGCTGAATCTGTGGATGAAGTGATCAATGCCGCACTGGAAAAACCAAAAGTGCAGAAGAAACAAAAGAAGAGTTCCCCCAAGAAGAAAACAAAATTAACCAAGGCAAAAAAGAATGTCAAAGGCAAAAGTCCTGCTCGCCGAAGATGATAAGACCATGGTGTCACTTTTAAAAACATTGTTAAAAATGGAAGGATTCGATGTAGTGGCATTGCAGGCAGATGCAGATGTGCTTGCGGTTGTGCGGAGGGAAAAACCGGATGTGATATTGCTGGATGTGCATCTTTCGCAACAGAATGGATTGGATATTTTGGACAGCCTGCGCAATTCACAAGATACAACTGATGTGCGCGTTGTGATGTCCTCCGGCTCAAGTGTCGAAAATGAATGTATTCGTCGCGGCGCAAACGCCTTTTTACTCAAGCCTTACATGCCCAATGACCTGATCGCGATCTTGAAACAAAATATTCGATCCGCATGATTAATCCGTCAATAAATATTCGCGACTTTTCCTTCACAAATGATTACGACTCCATCCTAAAGCTATGGCAGGGCATTGAAACAGGCTTGAAGGTGGGGCGTTCAGATACACCTGAGGAAATCCAGAAAAAACTTGAACACGATCCAGACTTATTTTTAGTTGCTGAAACAAACAACGAGATCATCGGCTCAGTCATCGGCGCATTTGACGGCCGCCGCGGTATGATCTATCACCTTGCGGTTCATAACAAATTTCGCGGGCAGGGCATCGGCGCCATGCTTCTCACAGAAGTGGAGATGCGCCTGCAAGCAAAAGGCTGCCTCAAATGTTTAATGCACGTACTCAACGATAATACAGAAGCCATCCAGTTCTATCAAAATCGCGGCTGGCGTATTGCAAAAGAAGACGTTGTTTTGGTAAAAGAATTTTACAGCGTGCCCCCAGGATAACCGAACCCGAGTCGTGATTTTTGCCTAAAATATTTTCAAGAAAGTTTGGTAATTTATGCAACGAGCGGTAATGACTATTCGATTTGGGATTCTAACCATTTCTGACCGCTCCTCTCGCGGTGAACGGGAAGATACCTCCGGACCAGAACTCGCGCGCCTCATCCGCGCCCAAAACTGGTCAATCGCCAGACAGCACATCCTGCCCGATGAAGAATCTGCCATCCGCGCGATATTGGCAGAGTGGGCAGACAGCGGTGAAATGGACGTGATTCTCACCACCGGAAGCACAGGCTTTTCTGGCCGGGATGTTGCTCCTGAAGCAACTCGCGCCGTCATCCAAAGAGATGCGCCCGGGCTGGCTGAAACCATGCGGGCAGAAAGTCTCAAGAAAACGCCGCACGCCATGCTCTCCCGCGCCGTCGCCGGCATCCGTGGACGAACCCTTATCATCAATTTACCCGGCAGTCCCAAAGGCGCCGTCGAAAATTTGCAAACTATCCTGCCTGTATTGCTTCATGCGGTTCAATTGCTTAAAGATGATCCATCCTCCGAATCCTCCCACTGATAACTACTCACTGGTTACCATTTACTGGACACTGCTCTAAACTCATTGGTATAATCCGCCCGCCCACCATGATGCCGCATAAATGTCTAAACTAAAATTTTGATGATTGCCCATATTTCCCTTTACAAAATTTGGTTACAGATGCAATAGCGGATAAAAAATTATTTATTCAAGGAAAGTCTAAGTATGATCGATGTAAATGAACTTCGCAAAGGGGTCACATTCGAATTGGACGGCAATCTCTTAAAAGTGTTGGATTACAGTCATAACAAAACCGGGCGAGGGAACGCCAATATCAAAGTAAAAGCCCGCAACTTGTTAACCGGCTCCACTATCGAACGTACATTCAGTTCCGGCCAGTCTGTGCAGGATGTCAACCTTGACTTCGCAAATGTTTCATACATGTACAACGATGGAGATATGTACTATTTTATGGATAACCAGACCTTTGAACAGCCGGCCATCAAAAAGGAATCCCTTGGTGAAAGCGCCCTATACCTTAAGGAAGGCATGGAAGTCAAGCTGACTTTCTACAAAGGCGAAGCCATTGATGTGGAATTGCCCACCTCCGTGGATCTCAAAGTAGTTGAAGCTGAAATGGCGATTCGCGGCGATACGGCCACTGGTGTAACCAAGAAAGTCACCACGGAAAGCGGGGTTACCGTGCAATGTCCGAACTTCGTCAACATTGGGGACACCATTCGCGTAGACACTCGCACGGGCGAATACCTCACCCGTGTATAAATTGGTCTCATGAAAACTCCCGCCGGGCATGAATGCCCGCATTTCTATGGTGATTATTATCGTGGACGCAATGTTGAGGAATGCCGTTTGTTGCAGGTACAGGGACAAAACTGGTCCCGTGACCTATGCAAAACCTGCCCTGTGCCTAATATTGCGCGAGCCAATTCCTGCCAGCATATGGAATTGAAGGTTGTGGTGGCAAGACCGATCACAGCCATTTTTCAACGCCGAGTGCAGGTCAGCGCGTTTTGCGAAAAATCAAAACAGGATGTTTCAGAACCGCAGATCGGATGTGGAGAATGCCACGCCCTGCCATTCACATTTGAAGTAAAAGAATAAATCCAGACTCCGGGGGAGTCGAAAAAAATATGAAGCTAACACTCCTGCTTGATCTTGACGACACATTACTTAACACAAATATGCATGCTTTTATCCCTGCATATTTTCAGGCTTTATCCAGGGAACTTGCGCCATACATCGCTCCTGGCCAGATGACCCGCGCTTTGCTTTCCGGCACCCGCCAGATGAATGAAAGTGTTGATTTTTCCCACAGTCTGCAGGAAGTCTTCGACGCCGAATTTTATCCGCAGCCAAATATTTCCCGCAGTGATCTTGAACCTGCCATCGAGAATTTTTACGATAATATTTTTCCAAACCTTGCCGGGCTGACCTCGCAGATCCCCGAGGCAAAACGATTTGTAGATTGGGCGCTATCAAAAGGCTATCGGATTGCAATTGCCACGGACCCGCTTTTTCCTCGTAAAGCCACGCTTCATCGTTTGCGTTGGGCTGGTCTTGACCCGCAGCAGTTTGAACTGATTTCAAGTTACGAGAATTTTCATTTTTCAAAAACACATCCTGCCTATTATGCTGAAATCCTAGCCTTCCTCGGCTGGCCGGTGGGGCCTGTTCTGATGGTGGGGAACGATTTGGCACGCGACATCCTCCCCGCGAAAAAACTTGGGCTGGCTACCTATCACGTAAATGCAGAACCCACTTCCAGTTCTGGACCTGAGGCGGGGCCGCGCGGTACATTAGATGATCTGCGTCGCTGGCTTGAGTCCATCGACCCCGTATCCTTGATGCCATCTTTCAAATCAACCGACTCCGTGATGGGAATCATATCTGCGACTCCCGCCGCGTTGAACGGGTTGCTGAATGGATTAGATTCTTCATCATGGTCTCGCAAGCTGTCCCCGGACGAATGGTCTTTAACAGAACTTGTCTGTCATTTGCGGGATAGCGAACGTGAGATACATCAGATACAGATCAAGTTGTTTAACGAACAGAGCGAGCCGTTTATTCCTCGTCCGGATACGAGCGTGTGGGCGAGTCAGCGTGATTATTTGCATGAATGCGGCAGTTCTGCTTTGAAAGAATTTAATATTGCGAGACGTGAAACGCTAGCACTGCTGAAAAATATGACCCAGAAAGACTGGGAACGTAAAGCGCGTCATGCCATATTTGGTCCGACAATATTTCTTGAAGTGATCAGTTTTATAGCTGACCACGACCGAATGCACATTCAGCAAGCATGGACTACTTTGAAAAAGATGTAGGATTTAGAACTTAAGTAGAATTTTATGTTTTGAGCGTAGCCGGCGTTCTCAAAGGTCGATTTTGCCAGCGGCACTTTAGAGAACGTGCTTCCATACAGAGTTTTGCGGAAGTACCAGGTTTTTGCGTGTCTTCCTGCCTGTGCCAGTGTTACTATGGAAGTGAGGGACAAATAAGTTTGTCCTTCACTTGTTATTTGGAAACACCTTATTCAAGGAGTCTGAGGATAATGAGGAAACGTGTCGTTGTAACAGGTCTGGGTTGTGTAAGCCCGGTCGGAAATAATGTTAAAGATACCTGGAGTGCGCTGTTGGCTGGGAAATCCGGGGCGGCTCCTATTACTACCTTTGATGCGAGCGCGCACAAAACAAGATTTGCGGCAGAAGTGAAAGGGTTTGACGCTGCGGCTTTGTTTGGGACACGCGATGCCCGCAAGATGGACCGCTTTACTCAATTCGCCACTGCGGCAACCCTGGAAGCCATGCAGCATGCAAATCTCAAGACAGATGAATCGAATCGTGACCGTGTGGGTATCTTGATCGGAACCGGCATTGGCGGAATCATCACCCTGCTTGACCAGTATGATGTTTTGCGCGAGCGCGGTCCGGAGCGCGTCAGCCCATTCCTTATTCCGATGATGATCTCAGACAGCGCCGCGGGGAATATTGCCATTCGGGTTGGCGCGCGCGGGCCTAACATGTCGCTTGCCACTGCCTGTGCATCTGGTACAAATTCGGTCGGTGAAGCCGCTGAAATGATTCGACGTGGTTCGGCAGATGCCATGATCGCAGGAGCGTCGGAAGCCCCAATTACGTCAATCTCCATGGCGGGCATGAACGTTATGGGCGCTTTGTCCACCCGCAATGATGATCCGCAAAAGGCATCCCGCCCATTTGACAAAGATCGAGACGGTTTTTTAATGGGTGAAGGTTCAGCCATTTTGATTCTCGAGTCGCTTGAATATGCACAGGCGCGCGGGGCGAATATCCTTTGTGAGTTTACAGGTTATGGTACAACAGATGATGCGCATCACATTTCTGCGCCTGCTGAAAATGGGATGGGAGCGGCGATTTCCATGAGTCTTGCATTGGAAAATGCAGGATTTAAGCCAGCCGATATTAGTTACATTAATGCTCATGGCACTTCCACCTATCTGAACGATAAGAGTGAAACTGCCGCAATCAAAAGTGTATTTGGAGAACAGGCCTATAAAACTCCTGTTTCCTCCACAAAATCCATGACCGGGCATTTGCTGGGGGCTTCCGGCGCATTGGAAGCGGTCATTAGTTCACTTTCAATCCTTGAGAATACCCTGCCTCCGACCATTAACTATGAAACCCCCGATCCTGTCTGTGACCTGGATTATGTCCCCAACCAGCCGCGCAAAGCAACCGTAAATAATGTCATGTCCAACTCGTTTGGGTTCGGCGGTCATAATGCCACATTGATCTTAAGCCGCTACAAATAAAGGAGCATGAATGCCATTCGCGCATATCACGGGCTGGGGCATGTATGTGCCTGAGCCAGTTCTTACCAACGACGATATTGCCAAACTTGTGGATACCAACGATGAGTGGATCCGTGACCGCACGGGCATTCGTGAACGCCACATTGCCAGGGAGCATGAATTCCCCTCCACGCTCGCCGTGGAGGCTTCCATCAAGGCTTTGCGGGTGGCCAACCTTGCGCCCACCGAGTTGGATTTGATTATTTGTGCCTCCTCCTCGCCTGAATATATTTTTCCTGCCACCGCCTGTCTTATTCAGGATCAAATCGGCGCAACCAAAGCCGGCGCGTTCGACCTATCAGCGGCCTGCACGGGTTTTGTTTACGCCATCAACATGGCTGCGCAGGCCATACGCAGTGGTTCGATCAAGAATGCCCTGGTGATAGGCACCGAAACCCTCTCACGCTTTGTAGATTGGAAGGACCGCAATACTTGCATCCTTTTTGGAGACGGTGCGGGCGCATTTGTCTTGCAGGCAAGTGAAAAACCGGGCGGTGTCTTATCCGCTGTGATGCGCTCGGATGGTTCAGGGGCGGATTCTTTAACTTTGTTAGGTGGAGGTTCACGCCATCCGGCAAGCGAAGCGACCATTCACGAAGGCAAACATTTTGTTCAGATGGATGGCAAGGAAGTTTTCCGGTTCGCCACCCGCGTGATGGGACGTGCCACACTGGAAGCATTGGAGCTGGCCGGCATGACCACGGATGACGTGAAATGTATCGTTCCCCACCAGGCAAATTACCGCATTATCGAAACAGCGGCCAAATATCTCAAACTTTCAATGGATAAATTTGTGGTCAACGTGGACCGCTATGGCAATACTTCCACGGCATCCATTCCAATAGCCACGGTTGAAGCGGCTCAAGATGGGCGGGTCATGCCCGGAGATAAGGTTGTGTTCGTCGCTTTCGGGGCAGGCTTAACCTGGGGCGCCATGGTGGTCGAATGGACAGGTCCCATCCCGACCAAGAAGCATGTCCACCCCGAACAATATCGCATCATTGCCCGCCTGCGTTCGTTTGTGCGCCGGGCCATCCGCTTTATTGAAGGTTTCCTCTCGCGAAAAGAACTCTAATCACTTTTTTATTAAGTTGTGATAAGATTTCGAAAAAGGAATTCAATCAAGGAGTATTTCATGTTAGGATTACCGCGTGGTTCAGAGTGGATTATCATTCTTATTATTGTCATCCTGCTGTTTGGCCCAGGCCGCATTGGCAAGATCGCAAGCGAACTCGGGCGCAGTATAAAATCCTTCCGCGATGGGTTGGGGAATAAGGAAGAAGATGTCAACAAGCCTGAAGGCGAAGAGAAGAAGTAAAGCAAAACTAAACGAAGGCTCTCCAGAATGGAGAGCCTTCGTTTTGCCTTTAATTATTCAAGCCTTTGGTATCTCATTCAAAATCTCAGTTGTTCGATCAAACCGCCAACTTCAGTGACTGGTAGTTTGCAAACAAACCCTTCGCAAACGTATGCGGCGGCTTTGTTATCGATCATCGGCCGATTACTCAGCAGGGCGGGGGAGCCTGCTTTTATGGGATGGGAGGAAGCGGCAGTTACCACACCTGGTCTGTATTCTGCGCGAAGGACATCGAGCATTCGTTGGAAGTGGTCATCCTGGGCTTCGCCCAACACTGCCACCTGCTTCATTTTCCCCCAGGCATTTTGCGCCGCTGACAGCCAGTTCGCAAAGCCCAGCGGATAGCGTAAAACAAAGCCTGTGATCAAGGTAAGTGATTTCTCTGCAAGGTCGCGGTAGATACCTTCATTTGTAAATGCCGCTAATTTTATCAAGGCTTCGCAAGCCATTGAATTCCCTGAAGGTGTGGCATTATCCTGAATATCCTTTGGTCGGATAAGGAGTTTTTCGCCGTCTTGTGGGGTATCGAAGAAGCCGCCTGCGAGGTCGCTGAAGCGTTCGATCATTTCATCAGCAAGTTCTTGTGCGGAGATGAACCATTTATTATTGAAGTCAGTCTGATATAACTCCAGGAGTCCAAGTATTAAGGCGGCGTAATCTTCGAGGAAAACTACTTTTGTCGTCTGTCCATTTCGCCAGGCGCGGCACAATTTTCCACTGGGTCTTAATTTTGAGAGTAAAAACTCTGCGTTGCGCGTAGCCACATTATAGTAATGACTCTGGAGTCGAACAGCTTGCTGATCGGGATTCGGAAGCAAGCTTCCGGACTCCAGAGTCAGCGTTCGCGCCGCCTCTGCAAATGCCGCGAGCATGAGTCCATTCCATGCGGTAATGATTTTGTCATCTGTGGCAGGGCGGGTGCGTGAGGCGCGTGCCGATAAAAGCAAAGCGTGAGACTCTGCCAGTTTTTCAGTAACAGCCTCCGGATTAAGTCTGAAGCGGGCGGCGAGGGAGGCGTCGTCCAACGCGCGTTGAAGAACTGTCCTGCCTTCCCAATTTCCTTGTGCGCTGATTCCGTAAGCCGCTTCAAAATAATCTGAATCATCTTTTAGCACGGCGCGAATTTCAGCGAGTGACCAAACGTAGAACTTGCCCTCTTCACCTTCAGAATCTGCATCGAGCGAGGAATAAAAACCACCCAGCTCGTGGGTCATTTCGCGTGCGACGAAATCCAGCGTTTCTTCAACGATACGTTTGAAAGCCGGTTCTTTGGTGACCTGCCAGGCATGCAAATACGCGCGGACGAGCAGGGCGTTGTCGTAAAGCATTTTTTCAAAATGCGGCACGCGCCAATGGTTGTCGGTGCTGTAGCGGGCGAAGCCGCCGCCGACCACATCATACATGCCGCCGCGAGCCATGGCTTGCAAACAATGTTTGACGGGTTTGAGATATTCCTCGTTTTTGCCCACGAAGGAATGATGCAGGAGGAATTCAACCGCCATGGCCTGCGGAAATTTGGGGGCATCACCCCAGCCGCCATGGACCCAGTCGTAAGATTCCTGCATGGCCTTTGCAATCAGGGTCAGGTGTTCAGCTGTGAGCGAATCGTTGGTTTGATGATTTACCTGCGCCTGCAAATGATCACTGACTTGTTTGCCTGTATTCTCGATATCTCCTCTATCATTTTTCCAGGCGTTAGCGAGACTAGTTAATACATCTCTAAAAGCAGGCATATTGAAGCGGCGAGCGGGTGGAAAATATGTGCCTGCGTAAAATGGCTTGAGTTCGGGCGTGAGAAACACAGACATCGGCCAGCCGCCTGAACCCGTCATGGCGATCACGGCTTGCATGTAAATGCTGTCAATGTCTTTTCGCTCTTCACGATCCACTTTGATGTTGACGAAATTCTCATTCATTAGAGCGGCAGTTTCATCGTCCTCAAATGACTCGTGTTCCATGACATGGCACCAGTGACAGGCGGCGTATCCGATGCTTAGAAATATGGGTTTGTTTTCTGATTTGGCTTTCGTTAGTGCCTCTTCACCCCACGGATACCAATCTACGGGGTTTTTGGCGTGTTGAAGCAGGTAAGGTGAGTTTTCGTTAATTAAGTGGTTGGGCATGGGGACCTGTCACGTCAATGCGATCTGAATTGGATTGCGTGATTATAGCCCAGGGGGAATGAGAACTTATTTATCAATTATCTTATGTGGTCTCGATACGGCGGCGAAGGGAAATAAGGCAAACTTGGTTTTGGAACCCGCCGCCTACTCGACCATCTGCGTCATGTCAGTTATCAATTACCGAATAAGGAAAGCCCCCCGTTCGATTTGGAACGAGGGGCGCTTTGCTGTGATATATTTTCTGTATTGTGCTTATCCGACCTTTGGTTTTGCGACATTGACTTTGAGCGTGTTGCCCGCCAGGGAATAGGCATTGAACATGCTGATCGCTTTTTCTGCTTCAGCTTGGTTGGGCATGGCGACAAATGCAAAGCCCTTCGAGAGGCCGGAGCCCTTGTCCATGACGAGTTCCACTGAAGAGACCGCTCCGGCTTGTGCGAACAAGGTTTTGATTTCATCCTGTGTGGTTGACTTGTTCAGGTTTCCTACATAAATTCGAATATCCATTTTATTACTTCCTTCTCCAGCACGGCTGGAAATAAAAATGACCGCAACCCCTATACCGCTTGTTGCATCATTTACTAAACTTATTGGCAGAATTTATGAGTAAAAATCATAATTCCGGTTCAGTTACGCATGTCAGCATGCGTGCGGCACTATGTAAAAGGGTCGGCGGTCAAGGTACGACAGGGATCCAGTTATTACGATTTCAGTGTAACACAGTTTATATCCACGGACGGAGCAGTATGATTCGATGATCCGGCGGATAGAATCGTCTAACCGTAGACTCGTCTTGCAGGCCTGCATCACGGCTCAGTAAGAATAACCAAATCCCCACCGGGAGAGCGGGGATTTGGGATAATTTGAGATGTAATTATTTGCACTCTGTTAACAGTTCCATTGACTTGATACCTTGCAGTGGTATTTTCGTTGGGTCGTCAAAGCTGTTTAGCTTTATTCGTAAATTGGTTTCTTGAATATCAACAAGTTCCCCGCAAATTTTATCTTTTTCATTGTAGGTGACTTGCAGGTATGAAATTGGTTTCTCAGGCACATACCATGTAAAGCCGATGGCAAGAATAAAAATTAAAATACTGATAAATGTCAGAATCTTGGTGATATTCAAATTCTTAAGAGTAAGAGTCGCCTCGTCAAAGATGTAGGTCCATTTTGAATCGGGATGCTTTCCCATTCTAGGGCTTCCATGCGCGGCTTTTAGCGCAAAAAACGCACCTATTATTTGGGTAGCAACAGCCGATAATATTAGGACGCCTATTGTTATTTGAGCCCAAGCCGGTAGTTTTGCAATGGATTCCCTGCCTTTAATTGCACTATAGCCTGTCACGAGAGTGACTAAAGAGGCCAAACCTACTTGCCATTTTTCCGAAACTGCTCGCAAATTTTCCAACAACTTTTCATTATAGGTATACCAAAAGTCTCCTTCATTGGAATCGGCTGGTTCTGTGCTGGCAGTTAAGATAATCTGACCATTTTCCTTGATTTCCAATCCCATTTTCCATGCGGCGCCACATCCTCTGGCAGTAGTGGATGTGTCATGTTTAACATTGCACGTGCAACTAATCGTTATGGTTCTCTCTTCTCTGGAAAGGATTTCCGTTTTTACTTTTAGCCCTAAAATGATTTTAGGCGCGTATGGAAATAGCATTTGATGCTGGCACTCAGGGCATTTGCCGCTGATTGCAATGATTTTCCCTTGCAGTTTGGCTGTGAAATCTTTTTCCGCCTTTTTAGACCATTCTTCCCATGATCGTAACAAGCCTGTTTTATTCATGATTTCTCCTTTCAATCTGAGTGTTTATATAATACAAAAATATTCAAATAATTACAAGAGCCAATCGCGTTTGATGCAAATATTGGAAAACTTGTTGACATCCTCTCCCTCTTCTGCTAAACTTGAAGTTGTCAGACAACTACGCAGTGCTGGTTACTTTCAGCAGACCAATCTCTAATTACTAATTACCAACCACCTCATGTCCACCCTCCTCATAAAAAACGTACACATCGTTACCATGGATGACCATCAGCGGGAGATTCCCGAAGGTGGTCTTTTTATTCGGCGCGGACTCGTCGAAGAGGTCGCTCCCATGAGCGAACTTCCTGCCACCGCCGATGAAGTCCTTGATCTCAAAGGTCACATCGTATTGCCTGGTCTCGTCAATACTCACCATCATTTTTATCAAACCCTCACGCGCGCCGTGCCTGCCGCGCAGGATGCCAACCTCTTCAACTGGCTCAAAACTTTATATCCCATTTGGGCGCGCCTCACCCCCGACGATATTTTTATTTCGACTCAGACCGCACTGGCAGAGCTGGCCCTTTCGGGATGTACCACCGCAGCGGATCATCTCTACCTTTTTCCAAACGGATCAAAACTTGACGATGAAATTGCCGCGGCTTCCGAGATCGGTTTACGCCTGCAGGCATCGCGCGGCTCGATGAGCCTCGGCGAATCCAAAGGCGGACTCCCGCCCGATTCAGTTGTGGACACCGAAGAGAACATCCTCAAGGATTCACAGCGCCTCATAGAAAAATATCACGATGCAAAACCAGGCGCGATGACCCAGATCGTGCTCGCGCCATGTTCACCATTCAGCGTCACATCGGACTTAATGAAACAGTCCGCAAAACTGGCGCGTGAATATGGTGTGCATCTGCATACGCACCTTGCTGAAACCGAAGATGAAGAAAAATTCTGCATGCAGATGTTCGGTCATCGTCCCGTTGGATATATGCAGGAAGTTAACTGGGTGGGTGATGATGTGTGGTTCGCGCACGCGGTTTGGGTCAATGACGAAGAGATCAAAGTCTTTGCCAAACACAACTGCGGTGTGGCGCACTGTCCTACATCCAATATGCGACTCGCCTCAGGTATCGCGCCCATCAAAGAATATCGCGCCGCTGGTATGAACGTCGGCCTCGGCGTGGATGGCTCCGCTTCCAATGACGGCTCGCATCTGCTGGCTGAAGTCCGCAATGCCATGCTGCTTTCACGTCTCAAAGAAGGCATCACAGGCTTCTCCCTCACCTCTAACCCCTCTCCCTCAGGGAGAGGGGAAGGGGTGAGGGAACTGATGACCGCGCGCGAAGCATTGTATCTCGGCACGCGTGGTGGGGCGGCGGTGTTGGGTAGAAGGGATATTGGAAGTTTGGAAAGTGGAAAATGCGCCGACTTCTTCGCTGTCAACTTAAATAAGCTTGGTTATGCAGGCATGCACGATCCTGTCTCTGCAATTGTTTTTGGTCAACCCGTAAATGTAGATTACACTGTTGTCGGCGGAAAGTTCGTTGTCAATGAAGGTCAACTTGTGACGGTGGACCAGGGCAAGTTGATCGAAAAACATAACAAAGCCGCAAAAAGGCTATTAGCAGGATAGTGTCTCTGTAACGATGGCAGGCGACATCCTGATCCTCCTGCTTTTCTGGTCATCCATTCCGCTGTCACTGGCAGTTTCGGTGATCGGTGTGCAGAAAAATAAATTTTGGCTGGTCCTTATCGGTGCAGTGATGTTCTTTCCAATTTCATATTATTTTAATAGCTCTCCAACCCTGTATGGATATGCCATCCTCCTACCGCTTTTTCAGATCGGTTCCGCCGCGGCGGTGCGAGAAGGAAATAAACTTTGGGCATGGCTTCTGCTCCTGCCCGCGTTCTTTACAGTCATTTGGTTGCTTGTCGTGATCGTGCTTTATCAAATTTCTTGAGTCATTATCTATATTCGGAAATCAAACCCGTTATGCAATCGGAATCGAACCCTACAGAACACTCGATGAAATATCCACAAAAGGAAACTGCGATCATCATTTACTCGCTGCTGGTCTTTTACCTGCTGCTGGTCATTCGCAACGCCTGGATCTCAGATGATGGCATTATCACCTTTCGCGTTGTGGAGAATTTTCTGGCAGGCTATGGTTTGGGCTATAACCCATATGTGCGTGTGCAGGCATTTACCCATCCCCTTTGGATGTTCTTGATCTCACTCATCTATTTTATAGAGAGATTGTTCATCCCCAGTGTGCCGAATGCCTTATTCTTTATAACGATATTCGTATCCGTTGTATTGTCCTTCCTGACCGTTTTTCTCTTGTTGACCCGCGTTTCCAAACCCGGTATCTTGCCGCTCGGGTTGGCTGTCTTGATCTTGAGTCTCTCCCCTGGCTTTATCGATTTCTCAACCTCGGGGTTGGAAAATCCACTGACGCATTTTCTATTGATGATCTTTGTCGTAGTGTATCTGAATGAACGCCCCAACCTTTTGTTGTTAGCCTTCATTTCATCCCTTGTCATGCTTAACCGCATGGATGTGTTTGTTCTGGTCGCGCCTGCGCTTTTGTATGCCTGGTGGATGTCCAGCCAGCGCAAAAATGATCTTGTGAAAATATTGATAGGCTTGATGCCGATGCTGTTATGGGAGTTGTTCTCCCTGTTCTATTTTGGTTTTCCCTTTCCCAATACGGCATATGCAAAATTGAACACGGGCATTTCCGATACCCTACTCATCCTACAGGGTGGAGATTACCTCCTGAACGCGATCAACTGGGACCCGCTTATGTTCCTAACCGTTGCTCTGGCAGGCATCACCTTGTACTTTGAACGGCACAGAAAGTTTATTTTCCTATTTGCCGGTGTTTTGCTTTATGTGATGTATGTCGTCAAGATCGGCGGGGATTTCATGAGCAGCCGCTTCCTGACCGCCCCTTTGCTTTTGTCTGTGGTGATCGTTTCAAACCAACTCACCGCTAGGCAGCACCAATTGACCGGCTTGGGCTTGGTGATCCTGTTGGGCGTATTTTCCATGCGCTCTCCCCTTTGGGCATCGAACATGGTGTTGTATCTGCCTACCTATCCAATTAGTGACCGTAGCGGCGTATCCGATCAACGCATGCATTATTTCGGAAATGAACGCAAGGGTCAATTCAATGGCTTTGTTGAAAACGGTTTCCGTGATGACGAGTTGGGCTCGGAGTTTGCCGGCCGCCAGTGGCGCTTTACAGGTTTTGAGAAGGTGTATATTGCCGAAGCACTTGGGAAACCCGGGTATAAAAAAGGTCCGAATATTTATATGATCGATTACTATGCTCTGACAGACCCCCTGTTGGCACGGCTGCCTGTTTCAGAATGGGAGATCGGTCATTTTCGCCATGACCTGCCTGATGGGTATCTCAAGACCTTGGAGACCGGCGAAAACCAAATTGTGGATTCGAATTTGTCTCAGTATTATGACAAATTACAGTTCGTTGTTTCAGGATCGTTATACAATTGGGATCGTATTATAGAAATATGGAAGTTCAATACAGGTCAATACGATTACCTGCTTGAGGAATATACCTCGCAGCTTTCAAAGTAATTTATTTTGGAGAACTTATGTCATCTTCCACAAAACTTACCCAAGTCCTTGTTGATGTAGCCATGGGACGCGCTCATGCAGACCTTGTGATTCGCGGCGGCAAATGGGTCTGCGTGCAATCGGGTGAGATCATTCCTGATACCGACATTGCCATTGTGGCAGGCCGGATTGCCTATGTGGGACGGGATGCCAGTCATACAATTGGTAAAAAGACAAAAGTTATTGAAGCCAAAGGACGTTATCTCGTGCCTGGCTTGCTCGATGCACACATGCACGTTGAATCAGGCATGGTCACGGTCACAGAGTTTGTGCGCACGGTGGCTGTCCGCGGTACAACAGGTATGTTTATAGACCCACACGAGATGGCGAATATCTTCGGTCTCAAGGGGGTCAAGTTGATGGTGGATGAGGCCCAGAAGCAACCCATTCATGTCTGGGTGCAAATGCCTTCGTGTGTACCCTCGTCCCCCGGGTTTGAAACTCCCGGCTCTTCGATTGGGCAAAAGGAAGTCGTCGAAGCCATGCAATGGAAGGGCATCATCGGCCTCGGTGAGATGATGAACTTCCAGGCTGTAGTCATGGGCGATAAAAAGATGCTCGATGAAATGTCCGCGACCCATGCGGCGGGGAAGGTGATCGGCGGACATTACGCCTCGCCAGACCTCGGGCTGCCCTTCCACGGCTATGTGGCAGGCGGCGCGGAAGATGACCACGAAGGCACACGCCTTGACGATGCAGTTGCGCGAGTGCGTCAGGGTATGAAAACCATGCTTCGGTATGGCTCAGCCTGGCATGATGTGGCAAATCAGGTCAAGGCCATTACAGAAATGAAATTGGATTCACGCCGCTTTATTTTATGCACAGATGATTCTCACGCAGAAACTTTAACGCAGGATGGTCACATGGATCGTGTGCTGCGCCATGCGATCTCGGAAGGCCTAACCCCGATGACCGCCATTCAAATGATGACGATCAATTCAGCCGAGCATTTTGGTCTCAGCAAGGAATTGGGTATGATCGCGCCCGGCCGCTGGGCGGATGTGGTGCTGGTGGAAGACTTGATGAACTTTAAGGCTGATATGGTCATTGCCAAAGGACAGGTCATTGCTGAGAAAGGCGAGTTGCAGATCAAACTGCCTTCTGTGAAATATCCCAAATGGGTGACGAAGTCCGTCCATTTGAAGAGACCTCTCAAGGCTGAGGATTTTGTCCTTCGGACAAGAGCAAGTGACGGGGCGGAGGTCGAAGCGCATGTCATCGGCGTGATCGAGAATCAAGCGCCGACTCGTCATCTCAGGATGAAAGTAAAAGCGGAAGGGAGTGAAGTCAAAGCAGATATTAAACGTGACCTCGCAAAGATTGCGCTGGTGGAGCGTCACCGCGCGAATGGCAAGGTCACAGTGGGATTGGTGAATGGTTTTGAATTTACAAGGAAATGTGCGATCGGCTCAACGGTGGCGCATGACAGCCATCACATGATTGTGGTGGGTACGGATGACGAGTGCATGGCGATTGCGGCGAATGAATTGGCGAAGTGCGGCGGCGGTCAGATCGTGGTGATGAATGGTAAAGTGATCGGACAGGTGGATTTGCAGATCGCGGGGTTGATGTCAAATGAGCGCGCAGACATTGTGGCGAAAAAAACCGGAACTGTGCTGGAGGGGTTCAAGGCTTGCGGATGTGAATTGAACAACCCGAACATGCAATTGAGTTTGCTCGGTTTGGTGGTGATTCCCGAATTGCGGATATCTGATAAAGGTCTGGTGGATGTGGCACAGTTTGATTTTATTTCAGTGCTGGATGATTGAGGACCCATGTCTAATTTTCCTTTTCAACGATTGCAGGTTGACCTGGCCGCTTTGATCTCCCGTTCACCAGCCGGCCAGCGGCTTCCCTCGGAACCTGACCTTGCAAAACAACTTGGCGTCTCTCGCGCCACTTTGCGCGAAGCCATGCGGTCGTTTGAAACGCAGGGGCTCATTCGCCGAAGGCAGGGTTCTGGAACTTTTGTCGTCGGCAAGACCCAGGTAATGGAGAGCGGCTTGGAAGTGCTTGAAAGCCTTGAATCGATTGCAAAGCGCCTCGGGCTGAAAGTCTCGGTTAGTGATTTAAGCATCGAAGCGACGGTTGCCGATGAAGAACTTGCGAAGATGCTGAACGTTCCATTGGGTGAAAACTTGACTCGTGTGCGCCGCGTGGTCCACACAGATGAAAGACCTGTGGCATATCTTGTGGATATTTTACCTGCGACGTTTCTGGGCTCGAAGGATCTGCCGGCCGATTTTCACGGTTCTGTTCTGGACTTTTTACTGGGTCGCGGCGACGCCTTGAAGACTTCCCGCGCGAATGTCAGTGCTATTGGTGCAACCCCCGAGGTGGCCAAAGCGCTTCAGATCCAGCGCGGAGATGTGTTGTTGCACTTCTATTCTCAGCTTTTCGATGAACGCGGTAAGGTTGTGGATTATTCTTTAAGCTATTCTATTCCCGGGTATTTTCATTTCCATATCGTGCGTCGTGTAAAAATTGTCTAGTTTAAACTGATTGCGGCACTGCAATCATCCATATTAAATTCTTGAGGTGTATTAATGACAAAAGTGAACGATATTAAGAAAAAAGTACAGGAAAATCGTGAGAATATTATCCAATTTTTGCGTGATATTGTTGCCATTCCCAGTATGGACGGTCAACTTAAAGATGTCGGTGAGCGTATCCAGACTGAGATGCGGAAGCTCGGTTTCGACGAGGCGCGCTTCGACAAGATGGGCAACACCATCGGTCGCATCGGCAACGGGCCTAAGGTGATTATCTTCGACTCGCACATTGACACCGTGGGCGTCGGCGATCCCAGCGAATGGGAATGGGATCCGTTCGCGGGCAAGGTGGAGAACGGCATCCTGTATGCGCGCGGCGCGTGTGATGAAAAAGGCAGCACGCCCGGCATGGTGTATGGCCTCGCAATCGCCCGTGACCTGGGACTGCTCGATGGTTACACCGCCTACTACTTCGGCAACATGGAAGAATGGTGCGATGGCATCGCGCCCAACACCTTCGTCGAGGCCGACCCCAAAGTGAAGCCTGATTTTGTCATCATCGGCGAGCCGACCAAGATGCAGGTCTATCGCGGGCACAAGGGCCGCATCGAGTTGAAGATTACCGCCACTGGCCGGTCAGCGCACGCGGCGTCGCACTACCTCGGCGACAATGCCGTATACAAGATGATGGCGACCATCACGCAAATCCGCGAGCTGGATCGTCGGATGCGCTTTGGGATGGGCTATCATCCGGTGCAGGGATTTCCCTCCATAGCGGTTACCGACGTCGAGGCGCGCACGGCTTCGCTCAACGCGGTGCCAGATCAGTTCACGATTTATATTGACCGTCGGATCACTTCGAACGAGCCGCGCGACGAGGTGATCGCGCAGATCAAGGGGCTGATCCCCGACTATCTGCAGGACGAAATCCACGTCGAAGAATTGTTCTACGACGCACCTTCCTACACGGGCTTTGTCTTTCCGGTGGCGAAGTTCTACCCGCCCTGGCTGCTGGATGACGCGCATCCGTTGACGCAGGCGGGGCAACGCACTATCGAGGCGCTGTGGGGCGAGAAGCGGATGCTGGGCACGTGGGACTTCTCGACCAACGGCACCTATTGGGCTGGCAAGGCTGGCATCCCCTCCATCGGTTTCGGTCCTGGCGACGAGAAAACCGCACACATGCGCAACGAAAACGTGGCGCTCGACGACGTGGTACACGCAACGGAGTTTTACGCGTTGCTGCCGAAAGTGCTGAGGGAAAAGGTGAAGTAATTTCCAATTATTATTTGCCTCGTGTTATTACCCGGTCAAGATTGGTGCATCGTCAGGAAAGGATTCGTGGAAGAGAATTAGGAGAAGTCGGTATCGTCTAAAATCATTTTTCACAATTGAATGGAGGTTTGAATGCGTAGTTTTGCTGGTCGTGATATCCTTTCGCTCAAGGAATTCGAGCGGAACGAATTCTTCCATGTGTTTGATGTGGCTCAGAAAATGGAACCCATCGCACGTTCCAGGAAGAACGTGGATATGCTCAGGGAAAAGACTCTTGTGACGGCCTTTTACCAGCCTTCCACGCGCACGCGCTTGGCCCATGAAGCCGCCATGCACCGCCTCGGCGGCCATGTTACGGGTTTCTCCGATGCAAAGATGACCCGCGCCGGAGACTTCTATCAGGAGTCCATCAAGGACACGGTCAAGATGCTGGAGTTTTATGGCGATGTGATCGTGATGCGCCACTTTCAGCAGGGGGCGCCGCATGAAGCCGCGAAGTGGGCAAGTATTCCCATTATCAATGGCGGCGATGGCTGGGGCGAGCACCCGACGCAAATTCTCACTGACTTGTACACGGTCTTGCGTGAGAAGGGGCGGATTGACGGTCTCAAGTGGCTGGCGGTCGGCGATATGCGCATGCGAACCATGCACTCCCTCGGTTATGCTTTGAGTCAATTCGACTGCCCGATCACTTTCGTCGCCCCGCCCGATATGGGACTGACCGATGAATTCAAAAAGGAACTCAAGCAATACAGCGTCAACTTCAAGGAAGCCGATCACGTTGAAAAAGCCATCGGTGAAGCGGATGTGATTTTGGTCGAGCCAGTCGTCCAGCCGGATTACACCAAGTCCCGCGATGAGCGCACAGGCGAACTCGACCTGACGCCCGCGAATTACAAGATCACGCGCGAGTTGCTGGAGAAGAAAGCCAAATCAGACGCAATCCTGCTCCATTCCCTGCCCCGCATGGATGAAATTCCTCTTGATGTGGATATCACCAAATGGTCGCGCTACTGGCAGGAAGCCTTCAACGGCGTGGTGATGAGGATGACACTGCTGGCGCTGGTGCTGGGCGCGATGGAATAGTTTGGTAATTTGTAATTGGTAATTGGATGGTTGGGCAATTTGCCTTGTGGTGTTGATTGCCCGACCATCCAATAAAGAGAAGAGGCGCGAATGGCATTGGATAAGAAGGCCGTGAAGGAATGGGCGGCTGAGTACAAACTGATTAATGAGATGGAGGATGCGGAACTGCGCGCGCGCTTGGATACGGAAACCATCGAGGAGAGCGTTCGAAGGTACTTCGTCTGGAACAGACTCGCGCTTGCTTTTGCTCGCAGGCCTGATATGCCGGAAGAGTTACAGGAATCTCAAGCCGATTATTATTTGTCCTTGATTGCGAAATGGGAGACGTTGTCTCGGAGAATAAAGAATGTTTGACAACCCTCAAGTATTCCAGGCGGTTCTCCACTTTCTGGATGAGCATAAAATTCCGTACATGGTCATTGGCGGTCTTGCCGTTTCGATTTGGGGCGAGGGGCGCGCCACGCATGACGCTGATTTCAAGGTTGTGATTGATACGCCTTTGGAAGAATTCAGACACTTGGTATTAAGTCGGTTTCCTGAACGACCGACAAAGATTCCCGCGCATAAAAAAAGTCAGTATGTCCTTCAAGTTTGGGCGGCTCCTGATGTGGCAGCGGATCTTTTAGTGTGTATCTTTGATTACGAAAAGGAAGCCGTTCGTCGGGCAGTTGCAATCGAGATCATGGGAGTTTCCACGCGAGTCTGTACGCCGGAAGATTTTATTATTCATAAGGCCATTGCCAATCGCGGCAAGGATTGGCTCGATATTCCCCAAGTCTTGTATCGCCAACGCGGCAAACTCGACCTCAAGTACATCCGTCACTGGCTGACTCAATTCGCCGAGGCGCTCGAAATGCCCGAACTGCTCACGCGGTTCGAGGAACTTTACGAATCTAATAAGTAGATACATAGACAGGTACACACGTAAACACGTGGACATCACCTGTGTACTTGTTTACCTGTGTACATGTATACCAAACAAACAAGGAGACTAAATTATGCAAACAAATTTTCGTGGACGTGATTTCATCGGCGATCTTGACTTTACCAAAGAGGAAGTCGAAACTGTTTTGGAAGTGGCCTGGGACTTAAAGCGCAAACGCGCTCTCGGCGAGCCGCATCCCTACCTGTGCGACAAGGTGCTGGCGATGCTGTTCTTCTTCTCATCCACGCGCACGCGCGGATCATTCGAAGCGGGCATGGCGCAGCTTGGCGGGCATGGCGCTTTCATTGACAGCAACACAACCCAAATCTCGCACGGTGATACACCTGTTGAAATTGGTGAGATCTTTGGGCGCTACTTCGACGGCATTGCCATTCGCCATTGCGATTTTGGTGACGGCAATAAATACTTGAACGCGGTTGCGAAGAATTCACGTGCGCCGGTATTGAACATGCAATGCGATATTTATCACCCCTTCCAATGCCTGGCTGATCTAATGACCATCATGGAAAAGAAAGGCAAAGATTTGCGCAAGAAGAAGATCGTCGTTTCATGGGCATATGCCGCTTCTTATCTCAAACCGATCTCTGTGCCTCAGTCTTTGATTTTGCAGATGCCGCGCTTTGGCATGGATGTGACGCTGGCGTACCCGCCTGAATTTTCCCTGATGCCTGATATCGTCAAACAGGCTAAGGAACAAGCCAAGATCGCTGGAACTAGGTTTGAGATCATTGACACCAAGGACGGCATGACCGAAGCCTGCAAGGATGCTGATGTGATCTACGCTAAATCCTGGGGTCCGCTTTTGACTACAAATGATAATGTCGAAGGTAAGAAACTACAGGATATGTACAAGAACTGGATCATGGACGATGCCAAGTTAAAGGTCGCCCACAAGGATGCCATTTACATGCACCCCTTGCCTGCTGACCGAGACGTAGAAGTCACCAGCAGTGTGTTGGATGGCCCTCAATCTGTAGTCTTTGATGAAGCCGAGAATCGTCTGCACGCGCAGAAAGCCGTGATGGCGTTGACGATGGCGTAGTAGGAGACCCCATGACAAATAAACTAGCAGTCATCGCAATTGGCGGCAATTCACTGATCAAAGATGAGAAACAAAAATCTGTCGAAGATCAATATCAGGCCGCCAAAGAGACCACTTTCCACATTGCAGACATGATCGAGTCAGGCTGGGATGTGGCAATTGGTCACGGGAACGGGCCGCAGGTTGGCTTTATTCTGAGACGTTCGGAAATCGCGGCTAAAGTTGAGGGCATGCACGAAGTCCCGCTGGATGTCTGCGGCGCGGATAGTCAGGGCGCCATTGGTTATGCCTTGCAGCAGACTCTGCAGAACGAGCTTTATCGCCGCGGCATCAAGAAGCCTGTTGCCACCGTTGTTACCCAGGTGCTGGTGGATAAAAATGACGCTGCTTTTAAAAGCCCATCCAAGCCGATCGGTTCGTTCATGGATGAGGCCGAAGCCAAACGCCGTGAAAAAGACATGGGTTGGAGCGTGGTCGAGGATGCGGGCCGCGGCTGGCGCCGCGTGGTCGCTTCCCCTCTCCCAAAGGAAGTTGTGGAGCTTGAGTCAGTAGAAGCCCTCATTAAAGCGGGAGTGGTTGTAATCACAGTTGGCGGCGGTGGCATCCCTGTCATTGATGTCAGCGATCATGAATACAAAGGTGTGGCGGCCGTGATCGATAAGGACTTTGCCTCCAGTTTGCTGGCGCGCCTCATTAAAGCTGACTTGTTCCTGATCTCCACGGCTGTCGAAAAAGTCGCGATCCACTTCGGCAAACCCGAACAGAAATGGCTCGATAAAATGACCGTCGCCGAAGCCAAAGCTTATCTGGCTGAGGGCATTCATTTTGCCAAAGGTTCAATGGCTCCGAAGATCGAAGCCGCGATTTGGTATTTGGAGAATGGCGGTAAGGAAGCGCTCATAACTAATCCTGAAAACATCGGGCGCGCACTCAAAGGCGAAACAGGTACGCGGATAGTTAAATAGTTTTGTAGTTTCGCGGAGAGGTTGAATAGTTTTGTAGTTGAGGTGTTCATTGGCGCCGTGTTGAAAAAAATTCCCCTCACCCCGTTTGACGTGATTGTTCACAGGGACGACTTCCCCCTCTCCCCTTGGGAGAGGGCAGGGTGAGGGTTTTTGTCTGCAACGAGGAACGTTATATACCAAATCGGTAACTTGATTTAAGTAGATCAGATGAAAAAGTGGATTGATCAGTTCGACACCTTGAAGTTTACAACCCGCAGCGCTGGTTGGTTCATGTTGTTAATCGCGGCGCTGACTTATGGATTGTTCTTCTGGAAGCGCGGCTTTTACTGGGATGAATTTCCCTGGGCCTGGATCTATTTTCGTCTCGGCCCGGATGCATTAACCAAGACCTTCTCCACCAGCCGCCCATTCTGGGGCATGATCTATCAATTGACCTTGCCAATCATCGGTCCAAACCCCTGGGCCTGGCAGTTACTGGCAATGTTTTTGCGCTGGCTCACTGCGCTTTTGTTTTGGGTGATATTGCGGGTCTTGTGGCCCGCATATTCCAAACCCGCATTTTGGGCGAGTTTATTTTTCCTGGTTTACCCCGGTATGGGACAACACTTCATCGCCATGATGTACAGCCATTTTTACATTGTGCTGTCGTGTTATTTGCTTTCAATATACCTTTCCCTGCTGGCGTTGAAGGATGAAAAGCGGCGTGTGGTTTTATTTGGGGCATCCTGGTTACTCGCCGCAATCAACCTGCTTACGATGGAATATTTTTATTTCCTCGAGTTCGCGCGGATTTTCCTCTTCTGGCAGATGTTAACAGGCACAAATAAAAACCGTATACAAAAAGCCGCTGTTTATTTTTTACCGTACCTGCTGATATTTTTGTGCGTCACAATTTGGCGCATGTTCTTCTTTACTTTCCAGAACGCCAGTTACCCATATGTATTGCTCGATGTCTTTCGTAGGGATTTTCTTGCTGGCATGTTGCTCTTACTAAATAACATCGCCTTGAGTTTCTGGCGGACTGTTTTTGAAGTTTGGTTGTATCCGCTTTTCACAATCGGCATAACCGGACTTGGACCGCTCACCCTGACCGTTATGCTGGTTCTGTTATTCTCGGTCATTTTTCTGGTTGGAATATTTCTATTCAAGTTCGTTACAAATGCTGCCGATGATCGTAATTTTTCAAAGCAGGCCGGGTTTATCGGCTTGATTGTCTGGGGATTATCAGGCGGCTCGGTTTGGGTGATTGGGATCGTGCCGCAACTTAATTTTTCGATGGATCGCTTTATGCTGCCCTTCATGCTGGGCGCGAGTCTATTGTTGGCCAGTCTGATCGCCCTGATCAAAAATCAACGGGCGCAAATGATTCTGGTAGCTTTGTTGGTGGGCTTTGCCATCAGCAGACATTTCCGGCTTGAGGATATTTTCCGCCGCGATTGGGCCACCCAACAGAACTTATTCTGGCAAATGACATGGCGAATCCCGGCGCTTGAAAAAGGGACAATTTTGCTTTCCAATGACCTGCCGGGGGCCTATTATTCAGATAACTCGTTGACCGGCCCTCTCAATTGGATTTACAGCCCGCCCGGCGAAATGAATCTCATATTGTATTTCGCCTCCATTCGGGTTGGAAAAACACTGCCAGGTGTCGAACCCGGCCAGCCGCATCAGTTGTATTATATCGGCCCGACTTTCTATGGAAACACCTCCAACATTCTTGTTTTTGATTATGATCCCCCAAGTTGTTTCCGCGTGATAGACCCGGAAGTTGAAGCAACAAATCGCCTTTTGCCTCCCGCGCTTCGGGAT
>Ga0194127_10001295_pt1 | contig 36980 bp, 38 predicted proteins | sample TA2KigC100mmetaG_FD_148624 | JGI IMG/M metagenome (GOLD analysis project Ga0194127, IMG submission 148624) | Freshwater microbial communities from Lake Tanganyika, Tanzania - TA2015036 Kigoma Deep Cast 100m | ecosystem: Environmental > Aquatic > Freshwater > Lake | place: Tanzania: Lake...
GAGGCATTGCATATTCAAAACCTCAAGGCAAGAAATATCCCTTGGGCTATGACTCTTTAATACCTGATTTCTAAAGAACTCTTTAACTTTTTTTTAAAAAAGCTGGACATAGAATGTCTACCCACACCAATCCCATAAACGGTTACAAAAAATCGGGAATGCACCCAACCTGATTTACCTGGGGTTTTTAAGAAATATCTGCATTATATTGTGAATATACATTATTTTTTGATATACCTGTCCCTGAGTTATTACCCCCGATCCGGCATCAGGCCTATGTTCGTATTCGTGTTCATGCTCATGAACATGCAGTCCATATACACCAGGCACACCAAGATGTTCTTGAAGAGTTGCAATTTCAGCAAGAACAATTCCCAGTTCATTGTAAATGTCACCGGGGGTCACATTACAAATTTCACAATCGGATACCGCTATTTTCCGGATGTTTGCCCATGCTTGAATCTTTTCAAGGAGAACATATATTTCACGTACGACATGATGTGCATCATTTAGGGTTTTGTTCTCCTGAAGTAAAGGATTTTGGACCTGCAGGCTTATATTGAGGTGCTTTCCAAGCATCAACAATTCGTCAATAATTTGCAATGCTTTTTTATATACATCATCAATATCGTAGCCCTCGGAACCGATCAAGGCATCCAGGTGGGATGAATTTCGACACATAATGTTACAAACATCGGCAAAACTGACGTTGTCATTGCCGCAATCTACGTCTTCATTCAACACTATGGGCCTTCCATGTTCCATAGTCTGCAAAAGATTAAATTCATCAATAAGTCTCTGAATGATTTCGTAAAGCTCATTGTTGGTCACATTGCTATGAGGATAATCACTAATTGCCGTTGGAAAATAGTTTGCTTTTAGGCGCAGAATGTTTATTTTCTCCATACATTCCAGAGTCTTTTGATACACATGTATGGGCTGTCTGTCATTATTATTATAATGGACAGTTTCGGGGGAGAACGCAATGTTATGAAGTTTATGATCAGATTTCAGATAATGAGTTAATTTATTCGCAAGGAGAAAAACGTCCTTCATTCTTTTTTGTAAATTATCGGGATTTTGCTGTATCAAAGGCATGCTTCCGTCGAATGGCGGCAATGTATCTTGCGCGAGTTTTAACAAAAAGATGACGTCATTTGGAGTCCTGTTTTGTTGTAATTCCGGTAGTTTAACACGATATTCCATACCTATACGATACTTTATACGCTGAAGTTCGGAGATAACTGACAGAACGGCATCATACACTTCGTTTGTTTCTATTTTCCGATACGGCAATGCAGGAACTTCACACGAATCCATCCACAAATTGCGCTCTGCGTTCGCTACCCGTTCCTGTAATACGTATACTTCCCGCAGGATATGATTTGCGTGCCATTTTCTCGGCGTGTCAAAATCATCTCTTTCTGTTACTTCAGGCATATTTTGTGAGACGCGAAGAAATCTGATATCCTCCAGAGCTCTTTGCGCCATAACATAAATATCGTCAATTGAAAATCCTTCCACACCAAGCACAGGATCAAATGCCCTGGATATTTCTGAAATAAGTTGATAGTTTACGTCTTCTCCTATTGAAACAGTATTATCAATGGACGGAATAACAAGATGTGATTTTGCGGTGCCCGTGATAATGCACAATTCTTCAAACAAACGCAAAGATGCATCATATTCTTCTTCTGACGTAATATCTCCCGAAGGATACATAGGAATCGTAATTTCACCGATACGTTTGATTTTTCTTAATCTGTTGATCTTTTCCAGCACCTCATAACATTTCTGGAGTACATGACGTGAATCGTGATGTTCTAATAGTTCTACCTTCGGCCAGGGAGTCTCTGTTTTTGACTGCTGTCGTAATTTTTCCACCTCAGATTTGACAAGAAGAAGCGCCCGATGAACATCGCGGGGAGTTTTTATTTCGTGTGCAAATATTCCTGAACAAAAAAAGAAGATAAAAAATACAGAAATAATGTTTAGCGAAAAAATGTTTTTGAAAATATTACGAATATTACCGGGAAGTATTGTGCCGTATTGCATATATTTTTATTAATAAAAAAGTAAAACTATATTTTGTTATAGTAAAATGGCGCTGAAAAAACCAATTAATGCCCCAAATACCCCTCCCCATACAACAAGCCAGCCCAGGTGTTTTCGTATCATATCCTCAATAATTTCCTTTACATGTTGCGGGGATAATTCATTTAATCTGGCATTCACCATCGTATTAATCTTTGCCCTGAAGGAAACAAAGTCTGTTTCTTTCTGCAGCACTGTGGCGATATCGATATTTTCTATAATTTCCGTCACCTGTTTTTCCATTTCGCCCTTAAAAGGTTCTCTCAGGGGTTCGAGTGCATTTTTTCCTCCGAATAAATCCAGCATGCCGCCAAAGGAGGATTTTTTAACGGTGGAGACAAGTCCCGCAAATACTTTGTCGAAATCTATCTGTTCCATTACAAGTTCGGGTTTAATGGTGTGCGGCAATGTCTCCTGTGTAACTTTCGCAAAATTCTCTTCCGTGAAAAAATTTTCCATAATCAGTGAACGGATGCCTTCTTTAAACTGCTCAAACCTGAGGGTAATTATTCCGGAACCGTAAAAACCTGGGATTTTTTCGAATAACATGTGAATGGCTACCCAGTTTGTCAAAGCCCCGGACAATGCAAAAATACTTGCATAGACGAGGGCTGTTTTTCCAAAAAAAGAAGGGCAAAAGTACAAAATAAGAAAGACAATACCGGAAATCAGATTAGTAGCTAAGCTCTTATTCATAAAACAAAACCTCTTTTTGATATAATAATCAATTAATAAAAATTCCAAATCAAATCTGTACTATTGCGAAACAGGGTATTTGGCATATTTGTTTATTTTAAAAGAAGATATGATATATAATAGCTGTCAAAATGGGAAGGACAAATTACTACAATGGAGTCTGGTTTAAAATGGAGGGTTCAGTGTAATTCTCACAGAAGGCAAAAGAAATGAATACCATAGGATACATCGGCACACAACTTGTTGGTTTCACCTGAAATCGTCATTTTGCCCCCTACGTACATGTTCAGGAATTTCAAACTGTTCGTGTAGTAGCAGGCGCGCCTTGCCACTACGTTGTTAAAAGGTGCCGAATATTTAATTTAACGTCATTTTGAACCAAATTCGTTGATGAAAAACTTTTTGTCGATTTCCATCGGCTTTCCGATGTGATACCCTTGCGCAAAATCTACCCCTATTTTCTTTAATAGTTGAATCGTATCATTACACCCTACGTATTCCGCAATGGTCTTTTTTCCCAACCATCGGGCAATTTCCACCATTGCTTTTACAAGGTGCTGATCTACAGGATTATTTGGCAGATCGCGGATGAAACTCCCATCTATTTTCATGTAATCTACTTCCAGGTGTTTAAGATTGCTTAAAGAGGAAAAACCGCTTCCAAAATCATCGATTGCAAAACGGCATCCGATTCCTTTCAGCATTTTGATAAAATTCTGTGCGTCAACTATGCTTTCAACAGCAGCCGTTTCGGTAATTTCCAGCACTAAACAGCCGGGATCGATAGATAATTTTGTTATCTCATTTTTTATGATGTTCAGCAATTCTAAATTGGAGAGCGCCTTCCCGGAAATATTGACTTCCAAAAATAACCCCTTTTTGTCAAATTCATATTCGGCAATAAGTTGAATTGCCTTGCAAATAACCCATTTGTCAATGTCGCTGATAAGTCCGAAGCGTTCCGCTACATGAATAAAATTATCCGGCAAAACAAGCTCGCCGTCTTCATTTTGCATACGCAATAATGCCTCATAACTTCCGATATTGTTATTCTTGATGCTCATTATCGGCTGCAAATGCAAGACAAATTGATTCGTTTTTATGGCGTCTCTGATACGCCTCTCCCAGGTAAGACGTGTTTCCACTTTTATTTTATGTTCGGGGGTAAAAATACGGGCGCAATTTTTCCCATCTTCCTTTGCCATATACATTGCAAGATCAGCGGAAACGAGTAATTTATCCGCATCGGTGCCATGTTCAGGGAATAATACAATACCAATGCTGATGCCAACGGGGTGAGTTTCATCGTCCATAAGCATTTTTTCACGAACCAGTTCAATTATGTGCCTTGCTATTTCCATTGCCTTTTCAGCATTTGTGTGCGGCAATAATATCGCGAATTCATCTCCGCCAAATCTTGCCAATATATCTGTTTCCCTCATTCTCTGGCGTAATAAAACTGCAAATTTTTTCAGGAGTTCGTCGCCCTTTTGATGCCCGAGAGTATCATTGACATATTTGAAATTATCAAGATCAAGAAATAAAAGAGCGCCCTTTATTCCGTATCTGAGGGATTGCGCCAGCATGGTATTCAGTTCTTCCCGGAATCGCCGGCGATTAAACAGGTTGGTAAGCGGGTCGTTATTTGCAAGATAGAGGAGTCTCGATTCGAAATTTTTTCGTTCCGTAATATCTTCTTTGATCGCGACAAAATGAGTGATAGTGCCTTTATTGTTTTTTATCGGAGATATGGAAACATGTTCCCAGAAAAAGGTGCCGTCTTTTCTTTTATTGTGAAAATCGCCTCTCCATTCCTTGCCGGAGTTGATTGTCTCCCACAATTCCTTATATGATTCGGAAGGAACTTCGCCGGATTTCAATATTCTCGGATTCTTTCTAATAACCTCTTCCAACGAATATCCGGTATTTTTTGTAAAGCTTGGATTTACATACTCGATATCACCGTTATTATCGGTAATAACAATAGAACTCGGACTCTGGTTTATTGCCTGAGATAATTTACTATACTGCTCTTCCGCGTTTTTTCGCATCATAAACTGGCCTATTTGTTTGCCTATGGCATCCATCATATTCAGCAAATCATCATCCGGCGGTTGTATTTTATGGCTAAAAAAATCAATTACGCCAAGGCGCTTGCCCGCATTCAAAACGGGAAACCCGAATGCGCCGTGCAACCCTTCTTTTGCGGCTATTAATGCTCGGGGAAAATTTGTGTCTTTTGTGACATCGGGGATCCACGCGGATTTTTTAGTCTCCCAAATGCGGCCGGGAAGACCAATACCCGGGGTAAACAAAATATTTTTCGTAGATTCCAGGAATTCGTTGAATTGACGTGTTGGCACATGCCATAATGCCGTACAGCTTAATGCATTTACAAATGTATTGTATTCCCAAATTTCCCCGAAATCCCATCCCAGCGCTTCACAAATTGATTCAAGAATTTTTGGCATAGCTTCCGCGAGGGTATCAGCCTCTGACAAGATTCTGGTAACGGAATGTTGTGCTTTTAGCCTTCGTTCGGCATGTTTGCGTGCGGTGATATCCTCTTTAATTGCCAAAAAATGGGTAATAATACCCTCATCATTTTTTACAGGAGAAATTGAGGCATATTCCCAATAGGATTCTCCATTTTTTTTCTTATTATGAAACTCACCCTTCCATTCTCCACCGGAAGTAATAGTTTTCCATAACTGTTGATAGGTTTCTTTAGGCATATCCCCTGCCTTAAGAAAACGAGGATTTTTCCCAATACTTTCTTCAGCAGAGTAACCTGTGACCTGACAAAATTTTGGATTTACATATTCTATAGCGCCATCCTTATCAGTGATTGTAATGATATTAGAACTTTGGTTAAAGGCGAAAGCGAGTTTACTCAGATCATTTGCCGTCCGTGGGTTTCCTTTTTCCGTTCTTTGGAGGGCGCTGCTATAGGACATGAGGATTTCCAAAAAGGGAACTGCGAAGTCTGTTTCCCGTTTTATCGCCCCATTGTTTGAATATTCGTGAGTGACAGTATGCACTGCATTTTCATGTATATTTTTTAACTCTTCGGGAGAAATGCTTGATTGTGCGAAATCACGCCCTAACTCTTCCGCAATGCTTCGCTGAAATGCCTCATGATCATCAACATAGCGTTTGAGCAATTCTGTGTATTTTTCTTTTAAAATTTCTATAACCATCAAGATAGCGCTACCGGGAGAATAAAAATATTTGGATAATAAATCTAGATATTTAAATTATAAGTAGATAATGATATTTTGTAAATAGCCGATTTTGTGAAAGCTTCATCAGGATAAAATTAATCCGGATCTCATGATATAATAGTTATCGGCAAATAGAGAATTTTCATGATGTTTACTTCTCTATTCTTCATTAATGAACTCTCTACTGTATCCAATATTATCTGGCAATACACCATGAGATATATTATAAATGAATAGGTTTAAAGAATTATCAAATTTGCAGGGATTCTAAAGAAATTGTTGCGACACATATTGGTAAAATTCAATAGAGGAAAAAGATTCGATGCCAAAGAAAAACAAACAAGGTGCAAAGAAAAGCCACAGAAAAGTAAAAATAACCCCTGATCATAGAATTACCAATGTTATTGAGAATCATGATGAGGAGATTTCTTCCTGGCGTCTTTTTAAAATTATCGGCGAGTTTGTGAATGGATATGAATTTTTAAAAAAATATGAACTTGCCGCAAGCATATTTGGAACCTCACGTCTCGGTTTTAACGACCAGGTATACAAAGACGCTCAGAAATTAGGTTATAAATTGGCAATGGCAGGCTTTGCAGTAATTACCGGCGGAGGGCCGGGAGTGATGGAAGCCGCGAATAAAGGAGCCTTTGAAGCCGGAGGAAAATCGGTGGGCATAAATATAAAACTTCCGCACGAACAGGAAACAAACAAATATGTTCAGGAATCCATCGAATTTAATTATTTTTTTGTGCGCAAGTTGATGCTGTCTTTCGCTTCCGAGGTATATATATTTTTCCCGGGCGGATACGGAACACTTGATGAATTATTCGAAATGATCACTCTTGTTCAAACAAAAAAAAGCAAGCCCGTTCCTATCATTTTAGTAAATAAAAATTTCTGGAAACCGCTTTTGGACTGGATCGAAAATCAGATATTTAAGGAAAATCACGCAATATGCAAAAAAGATCTGGATATATTCCACCTGGTTGACACCGCAGACGACGCGTTTCTTTTAGTGAAAAAACTTATTGGTGTTAAGTGATAATGAAAGGCTAATTCTCATAATTTTACGGCTAACGTGTCAGTCCGGAACGCATTGTTAGCCGTTTTTACTCCAATATTCACCAGATTTCTGATAAAGATATGCTAATAGTTCCTCTACCTTTGAATAATTCTCTTTCAGTTCTTGCTCTTTTTTTAATAAAGGATGGCTACCTACAAATTGATACAAATAGTCCAATGCTACCGATACTCTGTCCATAAACTCAAAATAGTGACCGGAGTTTATATCAATAACTGATTCATCCTCCACCAATACCTCTTTTCCATTTTCTATTTTTTCTTCTAATGCAGGTTCTCTAAATGCTCGTAAAAAATATCGAATATCTTCTCTTAATTCCGCTAATGTAATACCGGAAGGTTTTACTGATTCTTTCGTCCAACCTTCTATTTGACCATTTTTATCATAATATACTTCGTGTATTTCATATATACACTCATTGGTTTCTTTTATCAATTTACGTATTACTCGATAGTTCCATGTCATGGCCTTTCCTCTTTATATAACATCGCTAATTAGCCGCGCGGTTTTTTTGCGTCGGATGAATTAGCCTTGTTCAATTTATATCCATAAATTTGATTCAATAATTCGGGTTCTTTTGTAGACAGGCCATCTACAACCTCGAATCGGCTGAAGAAAGTTGCGATATCGTTCATTCCCTCCGACTCGATGTAGGATTGTACCAATGCAAGCGCACTATCGAAGACATTCTTAAGAGCAGGCAGGATTGTAACGTAATCATTCCAATCGAAACCTGCAATTTTCAGCCCAATTCCAAATTTAGATACTCGTGGAGCCTTGGCAGATAAATCGCAATGGGCATACAATTGGTCTCGATCACGGATGACCTTTTCATGTATTTCTTTAGGAGAAGGAGTGCCAACGTCATCTTCAAGACGAAATTTTAACCCCAGTCGTCCATAGCTGTATTTGAATGGTCGGGAGTAACAGGTAAACGCATCTCTTAATAAGGGCATTCGAATGAGTGGGTCATTGCTTTGGCGGTCGATTAGGAGCAACAGTGATTGTTTGGCATCCTCAAGACTTACTGAGGCAAAATGCACGTAGAGTGAAAATCTCTCCTCCTCTTTCATGAATTTCAACCAATGATTGAGGGCCTCTGCATAATCGGCATTGCCCTTACAATATTCCAGTGCGGACAATGGCCCTCTTTTATTCCAGCCTTTATCTTTTGCGGTGGCTCTTGTGTGCTCAACAAACTGATGAACATGATACCTCCAGTTTGTATTTATTCGGTACCGAACTAAATGGTCAACCATAGACTACCCCTTGAGTAACCCCGTAATTGATAAATCGAACGCTTGTCTTCACAGGATTTGGTGGAGCGCCAGCATAACTAAAATCCTGTGCAAAACATTGCTAGAATTTTTACAATATTTTTATTATTTGCGCATAACTTTTCTGAGAACAGCTTGAAGTAAAATATCAACAAACTGTATTCCAACAATCTCCCCTCTGTGTTTGCCGGAAACATTGATTAAGTAATCAATATATGTGTAATAATCTCTCCCCCTAAAAAGGCTCATAGGTGATCTGCACATTTTCAATACCGTTATAGTAATTATGGAGGAAAGCAGCGACTCCGGCAAGTTCAAGCTCTGAGATTTGAGATAAATCTCTTGTGGGAAATGCAGAAATTGTTCTTTCTATGGCCTCATATTCAGCTTCAATATTCTCTTGATAATCAGCCATAGAGAGGAATTCCCTCTTTCAAGATTAACTTGACAAACTTTGATGTCCCAGAAATATCTACTATATCGACAGGTTTTGATAACGCGAATAGAAGGTCGCCATAATAACGAAAAAACTCTTTTTCGGAAATACCCTCCACGCCAATATCAATATCCCGGCTTTCTTTCTTAGGGTCTATGCTGGAACCAAAAAGTATTATGCGTTTTACACGATATTTTTTAGATATTTCAAGAATTGTTTTTTTGTCAGCCTCGTTAATCATATCCAAATAATAACATTTTTTTTTGATTTATAGATTACAGTGATAAAGTTGTTTGGAGGACAAAGTCCCCTTCGCACCGTGTTCTTCCCGGCGCGCGCAAAGCCTCAGAAACATTTATTTTTACTTTTATTCTATAAATTTTCAGAATACTACCATAAATTTAAAACGGAAATCAATATAAACAAGCATATTTAAAATTGCACTACGCTATTGATTTCACATTCGCAGAGAATGTATTCCCATTGCAATCGATTTCAATATACCCGCCGTCGCGGAACATGCCCGCATTTAAGACAACCGTATCCCCGATTGTATCTTTTCCTTTCGCCTCATGGATATGCCCTGAAATACAAATATGGGGTTTGTGTTTCTCGATAAATTCCCTTGCCGCTGTGCTCCCGACATGCATTCCGTTACTGATGGTATCAATATTCGTATTTTTTGGCGGAGTGTGGCATACCATAATTTTCCATTGAGCGTCCTTTATCATGTTAAATCCTTTTAACAAGTTTGCCGTTATCTCATCTTCGCTGATTTCAGAAGGAGTATGAAAAGGAGTCGGATTAGAGGCTCCGCAGCCGAAAATTCCGACATTTTCAATAACGTATCCTCTTCCATGCAGATTTATGCCAATATCTGTCAAATAATTGTTTACTTCCTGCATGTCCATGTTTCCATACTGAGCGTACACCTTGTCTTTAAACTTCTTTACTGCCTTCACTACCGGTTCCGAATGGCTTTTCCCATGACAATTAGTAATATCGCCTGAAATAATCACCAAATCTGCATTTTCAATGGTCTGTTTCATGTGCGCTAGTTTACTGATATCTTCATGTATGTCACCAAATGATATTATCTTCATTTTTTTACCTCAATAAAATCTTTTGTTGAACCTGTACATCGTACAATATATTTATAACGTTTATTGAAGATCACCAATCTTTTTTTCGACTTCCTGCAAAATCTTCCCTTCCTTCAGAAGTTTGTGCATGGTATTTATATCTTCAGAAATAATTCGGTCGTTTTCCATGTGAGTAATATGCTGCCGTATACATCGGTATGCCTCCATAGTGCCTGCGCCTGCCTTGAGATTGGTAAACAAATCCATTGCCTGGGCAGCGCATAATAACTCAATTGCAAGCACATATTCGACGTTTCTCAGTATCTCGCGGCACTTCCGCGCAGAGATTGTGCCCATGCTCACATGATCTTCCTTGTTTGCAGAAGTAGGAATTGAATCGACACTTGCAGGGTGCGCCAACGATTTGTTTTCCGATACAAGGGATGCGGCAGTATATTGCGCAATCATGAATCCGGAATTTAATCCCGCATCTTTGATGAGAAAGGCGGGTAATCCGCTCAAGTGTGGATTCACCAGCCGTTCAATGCGTCTTTCCGAAATGTTAGCAATTTCAGAAAGCGCAATGGAGAGAAAATCCATCGCTAAGGCCACAGGTTGGCCATGAAAATTGCCTCCGGAAACAATCTGATCTGCATCAGCAAAAATTAACGGATTGCCTGTCGCGGCATTCATTTCGATTTCTATTATTTTTTTTACATAATGAAGCGCATCCCGGGAAGCGCCGTGCACTTGCGGAGAACAACGTAAAGAATATGCATCCTGAATGCGCAAGCAATCTTTGTGAGACGACACTATTTCACTGCCTTGTATAATTCTCCTGATATTGTCGGCGCTGGTGATTTGCCCCCTATGAGGTCTGGCTTCATGAATACGTTTATCCAATTCAATATTCGAGGCCAGAAGCACTTCCATGCTTATGCCTGCGGCAATATCGGCAATTTTTAATAATTTCAGCGCATCGTATACATTCATTGCCCCTATCGCGGTCATTACCTGTGTTCCGTTGATGAGCGCCAGGCCTTCCCCCGCTTTAAGATGCACCAATCCAATATTTGCTGTTCGCATTGCCACATCGCCACGCATTGTTTTTCCATCGAATAATGCACTTCCTTCCCCCAATAATACCAATGCCATATGTGCAAGCGGCGCAAGGTCGCCACTGGCGCCCACAGAACCCTTTTCCGGAATCATCGGGCACACATCTTTATTCAACATCTCTATTAACGTTTGCAATATCTCGATCGTAACGCCGGAATGCCCTTTTGCCAGATCATTGATTTTCAAAAGCATAATTGCCCGTGTGGTTTCTTTATCAAAATATTGGCCGACTCCTGCGGCATGACTCATGAGAATATTTTTTTGTAATTGTCTCGTTTGTTCATGAGAAATTACCTTATCACTCAACGCCCCGAATCCTGTTGTCAGGCCATAGATTGCCCTGTCATCTTCCAATGCCTTCATCACGCAATTACGCGCCGCCTTAACGCGGGAGAATGAGTCATTGTTTAGCCGAACACTTCTTTTATTTCTTGCGACCTGAATACATTGATCCAGCGTCAGCGAATTACCATCGAGTTCAATAGGCGCCATTACAGTAATTACCCCAGAAATAGTTATTCAATTAGTTGAATGTTTAGGAATTTCAATCTTTATAAGGGGTGGGCATTGCCCCACCGTCTCACGTTGTTTGCAGAGACGCATAGCAATGCGTCTCTACGTTTGGTGGGTGATGCCCACCCTACTCTGTTAAAAGTTGCCGAATGCCTAATTAAATGTTTAGGAATTTAAAAGTTTCTCATTATGCCTTTAACACACCCCGAACCCCTCTCAAGAGGGGAATATTAGAAGTCCCCTCTTGGAAGGAAATCCACCCCTAAATCCCCTCCGGGGAGGGGATTTAGGGGTGGGTAAAAAGAAAAGTCGTTGGGTTTTTTGTCTTTTAAAACCCAACCTAATTAATTTTTCCGATATGGGTTTCGCTTCACTTTACTCAACCAAACATACTGCTTTTACTTCATTCAATATGTCAGTAACACTTGTATAAACATGTGGCAGTTCTAAAGCAGGCCTTGTGATCAAAATCGTGTCGATGCCCAAATCTATCGCTGCCTGAATTTTTTCCTTTACCCCTCCTACTCCGCCGCTTTCTTTAGAAACTATCGTATTAATTCCATACTGATGAAACATGGCTTTATTCAATTCCTCTGAGAAAGGGCCATGCATTGCAATGATATTTTGGGGAGATATGCCCATTTCAATGCATGAAGCGATATGTTCCGGTATGGGAAGAATGCGCACAAACAGTTGTTTTTTACTTTTTAAAGGAATAAACTTTGAAACTCCGGAAATACCTGTTGTCAGAAAAATATTCGTTCCTAGCTCTCCTGCTTTTTCTACTGCATCATCAATAGAAGGAACCTTATGTATGAGCGGATGATCTGTTATTTCTGAATTTTTTCGTTCGAAACGAAAATATTTAATATCGGCTGTCCTGCATGCTTCATAAGCGTTTTTTGTTGCCTCAGCCGCAAAAGGATGTGTGGCATCAATAATAACCGTGATTCCATTTTCCCGGATAAGTTGCAGAAAACCTTCCTTGTCACAACGTTTCTGAATGCAAATGGTGTCGAGCCCGATTTGTTCAAACATCTTCTTTCCATATTCTGTAACCACAGTGGTCCTTACGTTAAAACCATCATGGTGAAGTTGTCTAACGATTTCTTTTCCCTCTTCTGTGCCGGATAATACCAATATCATATATCTATGTGTGCAGATAAATAAATGCCAATAACGATAAGCACGCAAAAAAAGATTCTTTTTAAAATGGCATTGCAAAACTACGGTAAAATATTAATACTTAAACATTTTCAATGCTTTGTTATCGTACATAAAATAAAACTTACGGTCAATTTGAAAAAGTATCTATTATAAAGTACGAGATTGGAATAATTTACATGATAAGAGACATGAGAGATACATCTGGACAATAGACAATATTCCTTAATAAATAATAATTAGGAACATCAACCGTTTTATTCTCTTCAATTTATTGTTAGGTTTTGTAGCTCAACCCAACCTTTAACTATTTTTCGACTTGAAAAAAGTATATTGACATGATTTGTAATTACGATATTATGTAACCAGAGTCTTTAAAAACATAATTATATACCGAAATAGCCGTATAATAAGTCACCTGTAAGCGTATTATATGTACTAATAGCGGTAAAATAAGACGGCTATTAGTACGCCTAATTCATGTTATGCGGAATAGGATAAATGAAATACACACAATACTTTCTCTATACACGACAAAGGCATGATAGAGCATACATTAGAAATGAATGGATTGAGTTCACTATTAAGAATCCTGTTAAAACTGAAATTCAATCCGATGGCCGAATAAGAAAATGGTTAAAGATTGAAGAGGAAGGAAAATATTTGCGTGTTATATTGCTTGAAGATGGAGAAACAATTCACAATGCTTTCTTCGATAGGAACTTTAAGGAGGTGTAAGTTATGAAAATAAAGTATTTTAATGATACTGATACTGCTTTGGTGGAATTTACAGAAAAGATGGTAAAAGAAACTCGAGAAATATCAGAAAATGTATATATTGACATTGATGAGAAGGGCAATATTGTTAGCATGACAATTGAGCATGCGAAAACGACAGCGCATCTGCCGGATATATCTTATCAACAAATAGAGAAAGAGAAAATTACTGCATAACAAATCGCTGCACCTGACCGCTATTCCGCTGCGCTCCATAGCGGCAGATGAGCTTTGGCGGTAGGCATGTGCAAACTCATTTATGACTAAAGAACCTGAATTTTCAACGGATGAAGCTGTTCGTGAATATCTACCACTGATGCACGAATTGGTAATCCGGATAGCGCTTGTGGCTCACGCCTGCGAAGGGAAATTAAACTTATTACCGCCTTATGCTCGCGAATATGCTTATCTCCAATTTCGATACATGTGCGAGCTAATTGCATTAGGTTGCTTACAGCTTCATGGGGATTTGCCATTAGCAAAAAAGAAAGATTCTCAAAAAGCTTGGAATGCAGAGCAGATTATGAAGATGCTTCATAATAACTATAAGCATTCTTTTCCACAGTCTGTTACCCGCGAATCGACTCCAGAGGGAAACCACAGCATTAAATGCAACTCCAAGCCAAATGCTCTAACGTTCGAAGAATTCAAAAAGCTTTATATTGAATGCGGAGAAGTTCTTCATCGCGGAACCATTCAGACTATAAAAGCGTCATTTTTAAATGGTGAGCATAATTATCAGCGGATATTAGATTGGCAAAGTAAGATTGTAGACCTTATGAATGAACATATGGTAGGAAGAGCCAATGGTGCCGGATTCTATCTGGTTTCTCTAAAAACTGAATCTGGATACCCAGAATGTAGCATCTTTACTCCAAACAAATCCGGCGGTTTAGATGTGGCAATCCGTAAAATGGATTTAAAATTTGAAAAAATGCCGTAGGTTGAGGTGATGAACGAAGCCCAATATTTTCCATCAACAAACTTGCCTAACGCCAATTTTATTGCAAGGGATTCAGTTTATTATGCACAAATGTTTACAACAGAAGTGTTTGAGGCAGTAGATCGCCTGGAATTATTTTCTGAATCTGGACGGGTTGTTCCTGAATTAAATCGTAAAGAAATCCAGACCATAAAGGATAATAAAGTAAACCATGGAATTTGAATGGGATACGGGAAAAGCAAAAAAGAATCTTAGAAAGCATAAGGTTTCGTTTGAAGAAGCTATGACAGTATTTTATGACCAGTTATCGGCAACTTTTGATGACCCTGACCATTCTGTTGATGAGGAAAGGTTTATAACCATTGGCTACTCTTCTCGTAGTCGTTTGCTTGTGGTATCGCATACCGAGAGAGGAAAAACAATACGTATTATCAGCGCGAGGACTGCAACCGCGCACGAAAGGAAAAAACATGAAAGCTAAAAAGAAGAAAATTAGTGATGAATTACGCCCCGAATACGATTTTGATTATTCGAAAGCTGTTCGAGGCAAGTATCACAAACGCCTCATGTCAGAGGAAGCGAATGTTGTAATGCTTGAGCCGGATATTGCTAAAGTGTTTACAGATTCAGAAGCGGTAAATAAGGCATTGCGGTCTTTACTTGATTTAACAAAGACGACAGAACGCCTAACAAAACGCTCTACCTGACCGCTATTACGCTGCGGGCAGGCGAGCTTGGTCGTTAACCGATAAAATAATTAAATAACCACTAATTTCGTAACACTTTAGCTTTTTGAAAAATTTCCCATGTCTTAACCCCATGCTTCAGCATGGGGTTAAGGGGAGAAACAATCATGGGCTTCAGCCCTGAGGTAAAGTTAGCCCAATATCTTTTACTGTACCAGGTTGTAGAGACAGGTTTCAAACCTGTCTCTACCAAAGCCGGTGTATTTATTGTGGATATCTCCGCACTAAAGTGCGGAGTTAATGGAGGTGAAATTTACTCCATACGTCAATATTAGAGATGCCTTATAAAATAAAGGGAATCGAAGTCTTTTTCAAAAAGCTAAAGTGTTACCTAATTTCTGATCAAATAAAGTAATGGGTAAATATGAAAAATCCTGCGTAAGATTATTAGGGGTGCATTCCCGATTTTTTGTAAAAAGCTTATTATTTATGCAGGATGGGTCAAAGCCTGTCCTGAGCTTGCCGAATGGACGAAGCAGACCCATCAATCACATTTTCATTTATTTCTATGGGTGCGCTGATGCTTCACCCATTCTACTTAGAAATGATGTGTTACAAAAAATCGGGAATGCACCCGTTAAAGGCAGCCATCACCTGTTCAGAAAAGAGGCTGTTATAGAAAAATTAATCTTCAGCGTGAGGGGCAATACGACAAAGCCTTATTGTTAATATGATCTATACATGTTTTCCCTTCTATCCCGTCCACTCCCTTATAATCACATAAACGACTCAATATTGTTACGATTTGCCTGACTATACTTTAGAAAGCATCGACAGGGGAATATTTTATATGATAAAAACAGATATCGTAATTATCGGCGCCGGCATAATGGGACTCGCCGTTGCCAGGGAACTTCATCATCGACATCCGGGACTAAGAATTATCCTCCTTGAAAAGGAAGATACCTTCGGGCATCATGCAAGCGGAAGGAATAGCGGTATTCTTCATGCAGGATTTTACTATGCCCCGGATAGTTTAAAGGCAAAATTTACCGTCGAGGGAAACAGACTTTTGACAGAGTATTGTTTGCAACATAATCTTTCGATCAACAGGTGCGGGAAGCTTGTGGTTGCAAAAGACGAAGAGGAACTGAAAGGTATATACGAGCTAAAAAACAGGGGCGACAAAAATGGTGTGCATTTACAATTAATAGATGAACTTGAATTATCTCAACTCGACCCAAATGCGAAAACTCATTGCAAGGCTATCTATTCCCCCACAACTTCAGTAGTGAATCCAAAAGAGGTGTTGAGCCAAATCGCAACCGGCTTTAATAATAGTGTCAGCATTCTCTATAATGAGAAATTCATACAAAGAAAAGATGCACATTCGATAGTCACAAACAAAAATACCATACAATATAAACATCTTATCAATTGTGCCGGACTCTATGCCGACAAAATCGGTCATCAATATGGTGTAGGAAAACATTATGCCCTTATACCTTTCAAAGGATTGTATCTCGAATATAAAGACAGGAATCTTATTCAAAAGCATATCTATCCGGTTCCTAACCTGAAAAACCCTTTTCTTGGCGTACATTTTACAAAAATGGCCGACGGCAGGGTAAAAATAGGCCCCACCGCAATTCCTGCGTTATGGAGAGAAAACTATCAGGGTTTGTCCCGTTTTAATCTCGGTGAATTTATTGAAATATTCCGGTACGAGACAAAACTCTTTCTTCGGAATTCTTTTAATTTCAGAGATTTGGCATTTACCGAGATAAAGAAATACTATAAAAAGTATTTTATAAAACAAGCCGCACATTTAGTGAAAAAACTGGAGGAAGATAAATTTGGCGATTATCTCACTCCGGGAATCAGGGCTCAATTACTTGATACGAGAACAATGAAACTGGAAATGGATTTTGTTGTTGAACAGGAAGACACTTCCACCCATGTATTGAATGCCGTATCCCCCGCATTTACTTCTTCTTTTTCCTTTGGAAAATGTATCGCGGATAAGGCGGAAAGGGTAATGAAAATGTGAGCGCTATGGAGATTATTATTGTTATAGCAACAGATAACGTGTATTATTGACAATAGTTACAAAAATCATACATATTTAAACAAAGTAAGGATAGAGAGAATCTATGGAATCATTTGAAAGTTTAGGCCTTTCTGAAACCACATTAAAAGTATTAAAGGAAAAAGGATATGAAGAACCGACGCCAATTCAGCAGAAGACAATACCTGCCATACTGAGAGGAGATAAAGATATCGTAGGACAGGCTCAGACGGGAACCGGTAAAACTGCGGCCTTTGGTCTTCCCATCCTGGAACTTCTGCCGGAAAAATCAAAAAATGTTCAGGCGCTGATACTTACTCCGACACGAGAATTGGCAATCCAGGTGGCAGAAGAACTCAATTCTTTTAAAGGGAAAAAAAGGTTGAGCATTGTTCCTATCTATGGCAGACAATCAATGGAATTACAGTTAAGAAGCCTGAAAAAGGGAATTGATATCGTTGTAGGCACACCCGGCAGAATCCTTGACCATCTGAAACGCGGCACATTAAAACTCGGCAATATATCGTATCTTGTCCTTGATGAAGCGGATGAGATGCTGAACATGGGTTTTATTGATGACGTCAAAGAAATTATCGAAAGCGCCGGAAGCGAAAAAAGGACATTGCTATTCTCTGCCACCATGCCATTTGAAATAATGCACATCGCAAAAAATTATATGGGCGAATTTGATGTGCTGAAAGTAACCGGCGGGCAACTTACGGTGAGCCAGACAGATCAGATTTATTTTGAGGTATTTGAAGCAGATAAATTTGAAGCGCTTTGCAGAATAATAGATATTGAAAAGGAATTTTACGGACTTGTTTTTTGCAGGACAAAGATTGATGTTGATGCGGTTGCCAACCATCTGATAGAACGCGGTTACGATGCGGATGCTTTACATGGTGATATATCTCAAAACCTGCGGGAAAAGATTCTTGCCAAATTCAAAAAACGTCAGATTAACATACTCGTTGCAACGGATGTGGCGGCGAGGGGGCTGGATATACAAAATCTTTCACATGTTATAAACTACTCACTGCCGCAAGACCCGGAATCCTACGTCCACAGGATTGGCAGGACGGGGCGTGCGGGCAAAGGAGGAAATGCAATAACATTTATTACCCCGGAAGAGTACCGAAAACTGCAATTTATACAAAGAAGCGCAAAAACAGACATTCGTAAGGAAAAACTTCCAAAGATAGAAGACATTATACGGGCAAAAAAAGTTAAAATTAAAGATCATATTAATGAAATAGTAAATTTGAATGCACAGAGTTGTTACCTTGAAATGTCAAAAGAGCTGCTGGAAAACAACAAACCTGAAGATATTATCTCGGCTTTATTGCAGTATTCTTTCCCGGATGAACTTAATGAGAAACGATATGTTGAAATAGGAGATGCTGTTGTTGATAAGAAAGGGAAAACGAGACTCTTTGTAACGCAGGGAAAACAAGATGGGTTAACGCACAGAAAATTGGTGAACTATATCAGGGATAAATCAAATATTCCAAATGAAAAGATACGGGATGTTCAGATTCTCGATAAATATTCCTTTGTAACACTCCCCTTTCGCGAAGCAGAGGAATTATTAATGAGTTTTAAAAGAAGGAAAAAAGGATCGGGGCTCTTTATTACGAAGGCAAAAAAGGGCCGGATATAAGTTATTTTTCATTCTCCCCCTTTCTCTTACTTTTATAAAAGGCAAGGCGTTTTTTTATTTCCGCGTCGAATCCGTTATTTGTCGGCTGATAATACTCCCTCCCTTCCAATTCTTTCGGCAAATAGGTTTGTTTTACATATCCGTTGTAACTATGGGGATATTTGTAATCTTTGCCGTATCCCATATCTTTCATAAGTGAGGTGGGCGCGTTTCTTACGTGCATTGGCGCCGGCAGCGCCCCCTTTTCTCTCACATCTTTTAATGCCGTTAAATATGCCATATACGACGCGTTGCTTTTCGGAGCACATGCAAGATAGGCGACTCCCTGGGCGAGCGGTATCCATCCTTCCGGCATGCCGACAAAATGGAATGAGTCTTTTACTGAAACGGCAAGTTGCAGTGCGGCAGGATCGGCATTGCCGATATCTTCCGCCGCGAATATGACCATTCTCCGGGCAATAAAAAGAGGATCCTCCCCTGCTTCCAGCATTCGTGCAAGCCAATAAAGCGAAGCGTCAGGGTCACTTCCCCGCATGGATTTTATGAAGGCTGAAATTACGTTGTAATGTTCCTCGCCTCCCTTATCATAGAGCAACGCCTTTCGCTGCATTGCCTCGCGGGCAATTTCCATAGTTACACTGCGAATCCCGGTTTCATTTTGCCGTGTGAGGATGACTGCTGTTTCCAGCGTATTCAGCGCCACCCTCGCTTCACCATGAGAAAACTCCGCAATAAAATCAATGACGTCTTGCGGCATTTCAATTTTATGATTTCCCAAACCCCGTTCTTTATCCGACAAGGCATTTGACAAAATAGCGATAATATGGTCTTTCCTGAGCGGCTCTAAAACAATCACCTTACATCGTGACAAGAGGGGTGAATTTACCTCAAAAGAGGGATTTTCCGTTGTAGCCCCGATTAACGTAATAGTGCCGTCTTCCACATGATGCAAAAAAGAATCCTGCTGGGCTTTATTAAACCTATGGATTTCATCCACAAAAAGAATGGTCTTTTTCCCATAATACTTAAGCTGTTCCTTTGCTTCCTCAATAACCGCCCGTATTTCTTTTACACCGGACAATACTGCGGAAAATGTAACAAAATGCGCATTCATCGCTTTGGCAATAATCAGGGCAAGTGTAGTTTTTCCAACTCCCGGTGGACCCCAGAAAATCAGAGAAACAAGTTCTTTATTTTCTATAAAACTTCTCAGAATTTTACCCGATTCAACAAGATGTTCCTGTCCAACAAATTCATTCAGATTCCGAGGCCTCATCCTGTCGGCCAGAGGAGATTTTTTTGCAATATCCGGCGCTGCATCAAATAAACTTTTCTGTACCTTTTTTGTAATCACCGAGTAATTCCTCTTCTCTTTATCGAATATTTCAATAACTGCATACCGCTTTAATTCATCATAAGAAATGTGTTAAACGAAGTCAATCCTCTCCATTATTAAAGACTGTAAATAAAACCTACAAGCCATTCTTGAAGCAAAAACTACGGCAAATGCACCTTCCCAATACTAAGTAAAAGTGCCAGATAAAAAAGACTTGTTATGGAGAAAAATGTGCAATTATTGCACATTTCATAAAAAATGAATAATTACATCCCAAATGCAATATTTTTGCTGAAATATGCATAATACCTTGTTGTTGCTATATTTAACAGTATGCGCATATTAATTCAGATATAGTTGGCATTATTATTGCTATACTGTAGAGCATGTAGCCACTTGTAACAGTGGGATATTATACGAAATAAAATTTCTTCATAGGAGGTGTAATTATGATTATAACTGATGAAGAGATTGAGAAACGAAATTTTATTAGTTGGTACTGTTATTACGCAAAACCGCATGAAATTGAAACAGCAATGAAAACTCACCGGGAACAAATGGAAAGGTATATCAAGAAATATTATCCTGATATTATAAGGGTACGAAAAATAAATCGTCTCCGCGAAAAAATACTTTAACGAATAAAGAGTATGATATTTTGCCCATCGTAATGCTTCCTGTGCTTTTTGTGAGATATTTTGTTGCAAGTATATGGCTATCTGTGTTCCAATAACTCTGCCATTTTGTTTATGGCGGTAGCAAGCTTTCCGATATCATCACCTGTCTGATAATCAATTCTCATTGAATAATTGCCATCGGCAATTTTCATTGCAACATCTGTTATTGAATGGAGGGGAGAAGAAATCTTTTTCCCGAGAAGAAAAACCACAATAACAATACCTAATGCTAAAAACGCAAAAATAAACATAACAGAATCACGCAATTTATGCAGTTTTCCATACCCTTCCCTTGCATCTATTTCCGCGATTACTCCCCAGTCATAATCAGGCATCCAATGCCAAAAACCAAGTACATTTACACCGCGATAGTCAAAATAACCATTGGCATCATATCCATCCCCCCCGTTAATACATTCATTTACCCCTTTTGTTAGTGTGTTACGGAAAGGATCAACGACTTTTAACTCTAATGCAGTTCTTTTCTCTATACGATTTTCCTGTAATAATTCCCCGGAATATTTTGAAGTCGTTAACATATATCCGTTTTTGTTCACCAGGTATGTCTCTCCCGTTTCCCCAAGATGGATATTCCGCATCATTTTATCAATCTCAGAAATAGCAACCCGTAATGCCAGTACCCCTACTATTAATTCCGTGGAGTTTTTTACCGGCGCTGCTATAACCATTGACGGAACATCTTCCTCACGGGGTTCAAATAAATTATCAGTGAGTTCCTGCAAAGGCTGTATGCCGGATACAAAAAATACTCCTGAAATTGCCTTTTTATGGTAATCCTTATTTAAAATATTTTTCCCGATAAATATTTGGTTGGAAGAAAAGAGTACTTCTCCGTTACGGTTTGCGGAAAAAACCTCTCTGTAACCAAAATCGCTGCACAGGGATTTTAAATATTCGTTAACGTCGTTTTCAGGTGTATTCCCCGATTGTAATGCCTGAACAATGAACGGATTTTTTGCGATATTTCTTGCGCCTGACACACATTCTTCCATCCATTTCGAAATTAATTCTGCCTGTTTGTTTGCTGCAAGTTCCAGATTGCCAATAATTTCATCCTGTAATGCATTGAAGGTTACAGGATATACTATGAGCCTCATTACAAACAAGGGAAGGAACGACAGAATCAGCAAAAATATAATAAGTTTATTTTTTGTAAATTTGAACAATGTTTATTTTTTAGGAACTTTTTCCCAATCGGCAAGAAACTTTTTGATACCTGAGTCTGTTAAGGGATGCTGCACGAGTAAATTAAATACATTAAACGGGATGGTAGAAATGTCCGCGCCCATTAATGCCGCATCACGAACATGGAGCGGATTTCGAATGCTTGCAACAATTATTTCTGTCGTATACCCGTAATTGTCATAAATAGTACGGATATCCTGAATAATATCCATGCCGGTATGCCCAATATCGTCCAGTCTTCCCACAAATGGGCTAATGTACGTGGCGCCGGCCTTTGCCGCCAGCAATGCCTGATTGGCGGAAAAACAAAGGGTGACGTTTGTCTTTATTCCTTCTTCATTCAATATCTTAACCGCCTTCAGGCCGTCTTTTACCAGGGGTATTTTTACTACAATGTTCTCCGCAATTTTTGCCAGATCACGGGCTTCAGTCAGGAGACCTTTCGTATCAAGACTCACCGCTTCTGCACTCACAGGGCCATTTACTATAGAGCAAATTTCCTCAATCGTTTCACGAAATGGCCTGCCCGTTTTGGCGATAAGGGATGGATTTGTCGTTACACCGTCAAGAATTCCCAGGTCATGAGCTTCCTTTATCTCTTTTACGTCTGCTGTATCAATGAAAAATTTCATAATAATTCCTTTCTAAAAGTAACTGAGTTAAGATGCGTTTATTTCTTATAAAAAACCATTTTGTTACCAAAATGTCATTTGTAATTTTAAAACTTTTACACCAATATTATCAAGCGCTATTACTATAAAAATATCATATGCACAAAGTATGGACTAAAAGTTCAAGTAATAGTTGTTTATTAAAAGAACTCGTTTTGCTCTGGATATCAGATTCGAGAAGGACGGCATGCTTTTTCATAAGATCATGTTCGGTAAAATTCTTTACCTGATCAAAAAATCTTTTTTTAAAATAAGGAACTATTTGAAGCTCCGAAGAGATGATATTTTCATCCTTTCCCTGCGCTAATAACTGTCTAGCCCTCCAGAGCCTTCTTATTTGCCATGCCAGCAGTGTAATGATCTTTACTGAATTTTCACCATGTATCAGCATTTGATTGAGTATTTTAAGCGCCTGTGAAATGTTTTTTTGGGCGACAGCGTCGGTAAGTTCAAATATCGTTCTATTCCTGTCGGCAATCACCAATGCTTCAATATCCGATTCATCTATTGTAGGTTTATTATCCTTGTAAATAGACAGTTTCTCAAGATGCATGTCCAATATGGCCAGATTATTGCCAACATCCTCGGCTAATCGTTGTGCGGTTTTAAGGCTGATGGTCTTTTTGTAATGTTTTGCACGGGTAATCAGCCAGTTCGGCAGTTGATAATCTTTTATTCTCTGACAATCCGTGATACTCCCGGTTTTCTCCGTTAATTTTGACAACTTTGTTCTTTTGTCCCACTTGTTGCAGACAAGAATCAAGTTTGAATGCGATGAAGGCTTCTGTAAATAGTTCTCCAGCGAATCTTTGTTCTTTTCCACTAAATTATCTGCGTTTGTGACAATAACAAGTTTGTTGTTTTTTTGGAAGAAAGAACGCTTTCTCAATTCATTAAAAACAACCGGAGCAGGTGTTTCATTGCCGCTTATTTCAATCACCGGCGAACTCGGGTCGCTGTTATCGGACAACGCATTTTTTATCGTTGTTAATGCTTCTTTAACAAAAAATTCCTCGTCTCCGAAGATAACAAAGACCGGGTAGTTTTTATTCTTAGCTATTGATGTTTTGAGTTCCTGAATATCCATTACTTTATCTTTTGCGCGATTCCGGAAATTACAAAATATACTTCTTGCGCATATTGTGCCAGTATTTGGTTTGCAGATCCGGTTATATCGCGGAAACGTCTTGCCAATTCATTATCCGGCACAATGCCGAGTCCTACCTCGTTTGAGACCATAATAACGTCAGAAGCGGATTCTTCACAAACATGACACAGTTTATGTATTTTATCAGTTATCGGTAATGCATCCTTCTTTTCCTGTCGGAGCAGAAGGTTTGTGATATATAAGGTAATGCAGTCAATAAGAATCAGGTCTGTTTTTTTGTTCTGATCAATAACCACTTTTTCAAGATCGTATGGCGATTCAACGGTTTTCCAGTGCGATGGTCTTCTTTCCCTGTGAATTCGTATGCGTTCCCGCATCTCATCATCATTGATTTCCGCAGTAGCTGCATACACGACCGTCTTGTAATGCTTTGCCAAATTTTCCGCAAAGGAAGATTTTCCGCTGCGCGCGCCTCCGAGAATAAGGGTCATCTTAGCCATAGAAAATAATCACAAATTTTACCATTTTCAGTACTAAATAAACGTAACTTTAAAAAACAACAAATATGGATAACAAAAAAATAATCTCTGCCATCTCATTTATGGCGCCTAATGTGTCACCTGTCATTCCACCGATTTTCTTTTTAATATACCAGATTGCGCATAAGGTAAGAATAACAATTATTGTGCATGCCGCCAAACCCTTTATACGGAAGAAAAACAACATCAGCAATAAAGGAATAATGGAGGCAATAATCACATGTCTCATCGTAGTGCTATTAACGATAAATGCTCCCGTTCCCGATGTCTCTCTTGCATAGTGAGATATTCCGGAAGCGAATACCTGTGCCCACCTCCCTGCTACCGGCATTAGACACAGCACAATAATTTTCAATAGCAATCCAGAGGAAATGTACTTACTGGTTATCATATGAAAAGTGGGAGATAAAACGGTTATGGTTTCTTTACCACTTGAATAATCTCCAATGCACAAAAGGCAAACATATCTTACTCCAGTTATGCAAACCAAGCCAATAGTGCCATAACTCCCGATATGGCTGTCCTTCATTATCTCTAAACGCCTTTCTCTATTCCATCCTCCAAAAATACCGTCACATGAATCTGCAAAACCGTCAAGATGCAAGGCCCCGGTTATAATAATATAGAGAATCAAAACAAGCGCATTTGAAATAAAACAAGGGAAAACATATTGAAATATTACGTAAAATATTGAAAGAATAATACCTATGACAATCCCTACAATGGGAAACCAGAAAACGATATAATTATGTTTTTCAGAAAATTCCCCGGTTTTGCTTCTAACGGGAAGAGTGGTAAGAAATTTTAGCGCCCAGATAAAATTATTCATGAATGCATGAGGAGGTATTCCGGAATTTATTCGACATTCTAAAATAATTCCAGATTAAAAATGCTCTTTATTGACAAATAATAATTGTACGGGTATATTTTCATCTTTTGTAATTATTTTTTGTTAAGATTATAGTTCAATATAGTGATTTTTCAGGGTACGGTTTAAAACAATACCAAAATTAATTACAGACATGCAATAACAAATTATCTTATTCAATCAAGAGTACGGGTATCTTTGTTAATATCTAATAAAGATTTACACTAAGAAGGGTTACATGGAAAGAAACAATAAACTGAAAAAACTTCTCAATAACATATCAGCAACAGACGCTGCGTCGCTTCAAAAATCCTTTGCCAATCATCTTGAGTGTTCTTTGGCGAAGGATACCTATTCGGCAACAAAGCTTGACCTTTATAAAAGCATTGCCTATACCGTTCGTGACCGCCTTGTAGAACGCTGGATTGCCACCCAGCAAGCATATTATGACAATGACGCAAAACGCGTTTACTACCTTTCCCTCGAATTCCTCATGGGCAGGTCGCTGGGCAATAACCTTGTCAACCTTAATTTTCTTGATGAATGCCACAAGGCATTACATGAGCTTGGATATGATCTGGAAGAACTGTGTGAAATGGAGGAAGACGCAGGGCTTGGTAACGGCGGTCTTGGCAGGTTAGCCGCATGTTTTCTCGATTCAATGGCAACCCTTGAATTGCCTGCGTACGGATATGGCATTCGCTATGAATACGGAATATTTCTGCAGAAAATAACGAATGGATATCAGGTTGAAATGCCTGAGAATTGGTTGCGCTACGGCAACCCGTGGGAAATAGACCGCCCTGAACATATGTATCCGGTAAAATTTTACGGTAAAGTACGGGAATATACCGATGAAAATGGTGTGCTAAAAACCGAATGGACAGATACCCAAATAATCATGGCTATGGCATACGACACTCCTATTTCAGGATATTGCAACAATACCGTGAATAATTTGCGTCTCTGGTCAGCCAGATCAAGTCGTGAATTTGATTTGGAGTTGTTTAATGAAGGAAATTATTTCAAAGCGGTGGAAGAAAAACAAAGAAGTGAGACGATTTCAAAGGTACTCTACCCCAGTGACAATGTTCACGAAGGGAAAAAACTGCGCCTGAAACAGCAATACTTTTTCGTGTCGGCCACCCTGCAGGATATTATTCGCAGGTACAAAAAAATGAATGCATCCTTTGACGCATTTCCTGATAAGGTAGCCATTCATTTAAATGATACTCATCCTGCCATCGCAATCGCTGAAATAATGCGCATCTTTATTGATATTGAAGGTCTTCCATGGGAAAAGGCATGGGATATTACCGTCAGGACTTTTGCTTACACGAATCATACCATCCTGCCGGAAGCATTGGAAAAATGGTGCATTAATCTTATAGGAACATTATTGCCACGACACCTTAAAATCATTTATGAGATAAACAGCCGGTTCCTTGAAAGTGTAAAAAACAAATATCCGGATGACGTTGATCGTTTACGCCGTATGTCGTTAATTGAAGAGGGACACGAAAAACACATAAGAATGTCGCATCTGGCAATCGTGGGAAGTCATTCGATAAATGGTGTGGCCGCTTTGCATACCGAGATTTTAAAAACGAACGTCTTCAGGGATTTTTATGAATTTTATCCGGAACGTTTTAATAACAAGACAAATGGAATTACGCAGCGCAGATGGCTAAAGAAGTGCAATCCGGCGCTTTCCCAACTGATTATTGACACAATTGGCGATGGTTGGCTCAAGAATCTTGATGACTTGAAGAAATTGATGCCGTTCGCCTCGAATAAAGAATTTTGTGAAACATGGCGACGTATTAAAAAGACAAATAAAATAAAATTCGCGCAATACATAAAACAGACAACAGGTATTGTGGTAAATACCGATTCGCTATTCTGTTGCCAGATAAAACGTATTCATGAATACAAGAGGCAATTGCTGAATATTATGCATGCAATTTTTCTCTATAGTTCTCTGAAAAATAATTCCTGTAAAAACCATGTGCCCCGCACCATACTATTCGGAGGGAAAGCTGCTCCCGGTTATTTTATGGCCAAGTTAATTATCAAACTCATCAACTCTGTTGCTGATGTCATAAATAACGACCCTGACATAGGTGATAACCTTAAAGCAGTCTTTTTGCCAAATTACCAGGTTTCTATGGCAGAACACATTATTCCCGCAGCGGATCTTTCTGAACAAATTTCTACCTCCGGCACGGAAGCTTCCGGCACGGGGAACATGAAATTTGCTCTTAATGGCGCGTTAACGATCGGAACGCTTGATGGCGCCAATATCGAAATCATGAATGAAGTAGGTTCAGAAAACATTTTCATTTTTGGCCTCACGGAAAAAGAAGTTGAACACATTAAAATGCGGGGTTACAATCCTTACGAATACTATCTCAGCAATACAGCGCTGAAAACGGTGATCGATATGATTGCGAACGGTCATTTTTCGTCTTCAAACAGTTCCCTCTTTACACCAATTACCGATTCGTTGCTAAAAAACGACCCGTATATGGTTCTTGCTGACTTTGCCAGTTACATCAATACTCAGATGATGGTAAGCAAGTCATATCTTACCCAGGACGAGTGGACAAAAAAATCAATTCTCAACGTTGCGCGTATGGGAAAATTTTCCAGCGACAGAACCATACGCGAATATGCCGGAGACATTTGGAATGTGAAACCCGTTACGGTGAAACTGAATGGATCATAGAAAATAATTCGCTACATCCGGAAAGCTTAAACTCATCAATGAGTTGTGGGATTCTTTATCTTCTAAAGAAGACATTTTAGCAGTTCCGGAGCTACATAAAAATAAATGGCTATTGAATTAACTCGGCACTAATATCAATAACATGCTGTAAGTAACAAAACAACCCTTAAATAATTACAAAACTACCGTTACTATTTTCCCTCTATATATTCCAAATCCAACAGCTTTTTGAGTATTTTCTCTGCAGATTCTTCAGCAGTTTCCTTGTCTGTTTCCACTACAAGATCAGGGTTTGACGGTTCTTCGTAGAGGTCTGATTTGCCAATGAATTTGAGAATGTTGCCTTGTAATGCCGCAAGGTGTATCCCTTCTGTGTCTCTTATTGCACATATCTCAAGGGGACATTTTACGTAAACTTCTATGAAATTGTTTATCTCAATGCGTGCCTTCTCTCTCGAAGCTCTCAGGGGGGATGTTGCTGTGGAGATCACTGCGATTCCATTGCGCGTTAATACTTTGCAGAGGAATATCGCGCAATGAATAATGACGTCCTGATCGAGTTTGCTGTATTCAATCTCAGGACTGAGGTTTGTTCTGATTGTTTCGCTTGTAAGTATTTCCGTTTTTATACCATAATTTTCTTTTAGTCTCTTTTCCAGCAATCGGGAAATGGTTGCTTTGCCAGCGCCGGGCAAGCCGGTAAGCCAAACAGTAAAGCCTTTATTCACCTGAATTCTCTCTGAAAATTTTTAAAAGCCGCTCAGACACAATACTTCTTTACATAACAATATACAGTGTTGTTATTCTTTGTGACTCCGTGGGGAGCATTCCCAAATTTTTGCAAAATTCCAAAAGAGACCATGACTCGTTCCAAAGCTCCTGCTTTGGAACGTGATTGCTTGAGAAGCTTTGCTTCTCATAACAGGAAGCATGAGCTTCCTTCACAATTGTGTTCCCAAGCAGGAACTTGGGAACAAGAATGATAGATTTGCAAAAATTTGGGAATGCGCCCACTCCGTGCCTTTGTGCGATAGGATAGATTCTAATCTTTTATAAAATATTTCTTGCCGACGATTATATAGTCAAACAAATCTGTTTTCGATTAGCCTTTTATGCTTCGACTCCGCTCAGCATGACAAAACTATCATCCTGAGCGGAGTCGAAGGGTCGTGTTTCTGAGTTAAAACTTGTTTGATATTTCGTAAACAGATTTGATTGACTATACAATGGCCTTCCCTTCCATATTTTCCGGTATTTTCACGCCCAAATGCTGCAAGATTGTGGGAGAGACGTCATACAGGGTAACCTCTTTCTTCCTGATCCCCCCTAAATTCTCATTTTTTTTCAAAATAAAAATACCCTGTTGGGAATGGTTTGCGTCGTCCGGCCCGGTGTCGTTTTCATCCGCCCAAATTGAGCCGCTTCCGACACTGCCGATTGACCGCCAATCCAGATTGCCGTAATAAACGATTAAATCAGGAGGAATTCCCGCGCATTCCGAATAAATATCTTCCGGCTTGAATGCCTTTGTATTGATATTGTTGCCGTTTTCGTCCCGCAAATCTTCCAGTTTTCGTATTAATTCGTTCCTGAAATTTTCATAGTTGTGTTTTGGAATTACGCCATGTGGTTCCCTACCCTGCACGTTCAGGAATATTCTCCCGTAATACCCCCCTTCTCCCCATGCCGCAGTGTTTTTCCAGTCTACCATAACTTTATTAAAGGGCGTTGATGTTTTCGGATATTCAACCAGTTTCATATAACCGTTTTGTATGAGCCATTCATTGATGCATATCCCGCCTACCATCTTTTTTGAACCGTGATCGGATACAATGAGCACCATTGTGTTTTCATCCAAAAGTGCAAGGGTATCGCCGATTTCCTTATCCAGATATTTATAGTAATTTAAAATGGCGTCTTTAAATGCGGAGCCCGGTGGATGTTTTGGATGTGTTTCGTCAAAATATTTCCAAAATGCGTGATGTATTCGGTCGGGTCCCATTTCCACCATCATAAAAAAGTCCCATTCTTTCGAATGGATAAATTTTCTCGTCAGTTTAAACCGCTTCTCGGTCATATCGTATATCTTTTTCAGTATGTAATCTTTCTTTTCACTCCTGAATTCATCAACATCGAGGATATATCCGTTTGTTATGCTTTCCACCTCCGACTTTAATTCAGCAGGATAGGTATATTGGCTTTTTGTGTCAGGAGTCATAAAGCACGTAATCATGCATCCGTTTACCGGCTGCGGAGGATAGGTCATGGGAATGCCAATCAATACGACCTTTTTCCCTATTCTTGAAAGAATATCCCATACAGTGTCTATTTTAATTGCTTTTGAACTTGCGAAACTCAACCCATCATAACTATAATTCGAACGGTTTCTGAATCCATACAGACCGAGTCTTCCTGGGTTTGCGCTTGTCATCATGGATGACCATGCAGGGCAGGTAATGGCAGGAATGGTGCTTTCCAAATCTCCGTAGAGACCCTCGGACACCAATTTTTTAATGTTGGGCAATTGATCAAGCCAGCGGTCAAAAAGCAATTCGGGTGGTATGGAATCTAATCCTAAAACAAATACTCTTTTTCTATTAATAACCATAGTATTGTAATGTAGTAAAAAATTAATCCTTCGAATGTAAATTACAAATAAAGTTATTGAATTGCCATCACACACGTTTCATTTGTTTTGTGAGGCATTGAGGAAGGAAAATACCGAATGGAAATAATAAAAAGCCCGCGATCGGAGTCGAACCGACAACCTCATCATTACGAATGACGTGCTCCGCCAATTGAGCTACGCGGGCTAACCAAATTCTATTAAGAGAATATTATAAAATAAAACTACGAATTTGCAATCTTATAAGAGGATAAAAAAATAAAATGGTTATTGAGTTCGCTTAATAATATATAACACTTGTCGCTATAGATGGAAGAGGCAAACAAAAAGAAATCGTCTCTGATTGCACCTGCCCCGTTGGAGTTGATTGCAAACATGCCGCAGCGGCAATTCTGGCATTTTCTCATGCCGTAAAAGAAAAACGGGAAAATATCCATAGCACAATCAACAGACCCGGACATTAAAACATTGGAAGGTGTCGGTAATGATAAAGACGAGGACTATAACGATTCGAATGGCGTCCTGTCCAAAGTAAAAAAGAAACCTGAGACGTCAACTCCAGATAACGATATTGCAGAATTTCTTGAACAACTTAACAAGGAATCAAGGTATAAGGCGGATTGGTGAGAAATATCCAGGAATTGCTCATCAATTGAAAGAACATGTAGCAATGCTTGCAGAGAAAAGCGGTGATTTTAATTCGATAATATTATTGCGAAAGGAAGAATTTGTAGATCATCCCTGCCTTGATAATTACGAAAAACTCATAAGGGGCATCCATCAAGGTGGAAATAAAGGCGTGGGCATTGAATTATTTGAAGACAGGCATTCTCAACGTACAGGAAGGTCAAAAAGTCGTTGAAAAATCGAAGAGAAACTGTTCCCGGAATTTTCCGGCATATAATGTGTTAATTGATATCGCGGAGAAAGAAAAAGACGCCGATAACGCTTTGCACTGGTATAAGGAAGTTTGTAAAAAAGTATCTGGGGCTTTTCCGGAAATGCCCAGGTCGCCCGTATTATTGCAGACAAGTATCCTGACGAAGCCCTGAAAATATGGCGTGGGCTGGCAGAAAGCCATATTGCATTAACGAAGCCGTCGGCTTATGAAACAGCTATAGGGTATCTAAAACAGGCGCGTGGCGTTTATATAAATACCAACCGGAATCACGAGTGGGAATCCTACCTGACTGTTTTAGCAGAAGCCAATAAAAAAAAGACACGGTTTATACAAAGTTTACGCACCTTAAGCGGAAAAAAGGTTATATAACCGGTATGAAAAAAATCCAGAGATTACAGGGAGAAGGCAAAACCCTTTAAAACGAACAAGATCAATGTATATACGCGACTTCAATACTACGCTTCGCTTTAACTTTAGATTTATCGGTAACGGTTATTTCTATGTGTTGATCTAATTTTTCTAAAAAAGAAAATAACCGTTCCATAGAAAAACCCTTTAATCTCCCATTTTTTAGAGCAGATATTTTCGGTTGGTTTACTCCAAGAATTTTTCCGGCTTGATCCTGGGTAAGTCCTCTTTCCTCAATTATATCATTAATAATTGAAGCCAATCTTGCTTTAGCTAATTCTTCTTCCGGATTTTCAAAGTCTAAATCTTTAAATACGTTTCCTGAACCGATAATATAATCTTCTTTCATCTTATTTTCCTTCGGCTATTTCTTTTGTTCTTTTTAATCGTTGCTTTATGACCTCGATTTCTTCTTTCGGAGTCTTTATGCCCTTTTTGGATTTCTTTTTGAAAGTATGGAGCACGTAAATATTCACTCCCAATTTATAAGTATATATTCCTCTGTAGGTATCTTTATCATAATCGCTGACAATTTCCATAACACCATCGAAACCTTTTAGTGGCTTCGTTCTATGATGCTTTTTATTCATCTGTGCCTGATATAATGCATACCCAAATTCTCTTTGTACTTCTTTTGGAAATTCTTTCAAGTCTTTCAACGAAGAACCTATCCAAATAATAGGTTTTAACATCTCGCTTTTCCAAATCATATATTCGCATCAAATATCCCACATTAAGGATAACTTTGCAATACTTATTTCTCTTTTTCTTCTGCTCGATGGCTTTACGCTAATTCCCCCTTAAACTTCAGTTCTACTGATGAGAACATGAGATTTGCATATATACTGGCGCATAACGCCGAAAATAACCGATGCAAATGTAGCACAATGGGATTTGCATCCGAGTTAATTTGACTTGTTATATTTATTCATAATTTTTACTCAAAGTCCTTTCCCAGGGACAACGTCCATATTTTCAACCCCATCCATTTTCTCATAATCAATGAATCTTTGATTTTTTGACCAATACTTCTCTTAATGAGAAATATTGCTATGGTTGCGGTTGCAGAAGCTCCCCATGCAATACCCGCAATAGCCAATGAAAGTGGCTTGGCATCAAATAACAAAATGTGCTCTAAGAACTCTTCAGGATTGATGAATTCCCTATCGACTATCAATGCGATTAAAACAAGCACGGCATATGAGATGAGAAAAGAAATAATTATCTGCAATATCCTCACAATCAGAACATCATAATTCTTGATTTTTAATTTATCCATTTCTTACCTTCTGAATATAACGGCGGGCATAAGGCGCGGCGGTTTTTTTGCAGTCGCTCTTAATGCCCTTGTTGGGCGTTTTTTGTATTTAGCTCCGTAAGAAATCTTTGAGCTATTTCCATGAAGAAGGTTTTTTCAAACTCAGATTCGTATATATATTTTTGCATTTCAGGAATGAATTCAAATTTCTGGTCCGCTTTTGTCCGGTCAGCTACAACCAATAACCAACATTTATCACATCTTTTCAAATATTCATTGTTTATTCTGTTCTTTTTAGTGATTGCAGCTTGGAGTTCCGGAATGAACCCTATGCGAACAAAACCGGGTTCCATTACTTCCCAACGATGATGATTAAGCCAAACCTTCCCATTTACCGTACCTGGTGTAACGTAAACAAGAGAAATACCAACAAAAGGAAGGGGCGGATCGATTTTAACGGAGTTGCCAGTCTCCATCTTCATTATCTTGTCCAAGTTCTTTTTAACAGTGCCCAATAATCCCTGAACTGCTTGATCCCGTTGTTTTTGTGTGAATCGGTAATAATGGTTATGAAAATTCACCTTGACATTAAGAGGCGGCAATCCTTGCTCGTCTGCAAGCCGTTCGGCTTTTCTGACAATATCCCGATGAATACCTTTCAATTCTGCTAGTGACGGGATGCCTTGCGATGAAGCTAGTCTTTTAATCTCGGTGTGTTCTATCCCAACAATTGATTCACCACATTGAAAGAGGAAGTCAGGTTTCTGGGAAATATCTTGTCGGGGTAGTTCAACACCAGGAAGTCGTTGAAGAGTTGAGAAAACCTCTAGATGAAATCGCTCGTGTTTGTCCTTCAGATTTGCTTGATTAACACCCATTTTGATTTTGGTTTTCCTAAATAAGTTCAAATCTGCCTGGCAATTATTTCTGCCCAACCAGTAATTGATAAATTTATAGATAATACCGAATTAATTTAGTCATAGCTTTTTCGCTAGTGATTTTTCTTCGAAAAACAGATAGTTTTTTATAGATAATTCATTTTTATTTTTGTGTGTCAACCGCAGTATCCGTTGTTTCTCAGCCTTTATATTCCGTAACCGCATTATAAATAGCAACTGTTTGTTCTATAAGAGACTGTAATTCATTCAGCGGCAGCATTGTGGCAGCATCGGAAAGGGCTTGCTCAGGATTTTCATGCACTTCCAGGAATAGTCCGTTACATCCTCCAGTGGCAACAGCAGCCCTAGCAAGTGGTTTTACCATTGTTCTGTCACCTCCGGACATGTTTCCCTGTCCTCCCGGAAGTTGCACGCTGTGAGTCGCGTCAAAAACAACAGGACAATTAAATTTTTTCATGATAATCAGGGAACGCATGTCACTTACAAGGTTATTATACCCAAAGCACGCACCGCGTTCGGTAAGTATGATTTTCTCGTTGCCGGCGCTCCTGATTTTTTCAACGACTGATTTCATATCCCATGGTGCTAAAAATTGCCCCTTTTTTACGTTAACAGGTTTTCCGGTGTTTGCCGCCGCGAGGATTAAATCCGTCTGACGGCATAAAAACGCGGGGATTTGAATAATATCAAGCACGTCTGCAGCCATTGACGCTTCTTCCGCGCTATGAACGTCAGACAAAATCGGAATCTTTAAACGTTCCTTAATTTCATTTAATATTTCCAGCCCTTTTGCAATGCCGGGGCCTCTGTATGAATGAATTGAGGTTCTGTTTGCCTTGTCATACGAAGCTTTGAAGACAAACGGCACATTATTTTTCTGAAAAATATTCTTTAATTTTTCCGCTAATCGCAAACAACCTTCTTTGCTTTCAATAATGCACGGCCCTGCAATAAAGAACAACTCAGATTCACGTATCGAAAAATTGTTTAATTGTATTTTATTTATCATCGTTTTTTAACAACTCAATGCTCTTTTATTTCACCTTTACCATGGGCAAATTCGCGTATACCCTGAATACCGCATCTGCAAGTTTATCGGGATCGTGGCGAAGCAAGTCCTGCTTTTCCCAAAGGATGCGTTTTTTATCAAAATCTTCGACTAAATCCGCCATTTTTATATTTATGTTCAGTCTGTTTACCCCCTCGTCAAATTCAGCCAAAGCCGCCCCTTCTTTTTTGTATCTGTCGAGAATCTCTTTCCGGGGAATTTTTTCATTCACAATCACATAATCAATAACGCCATTCTCAAGATATGTATTAATGGCCTTAATATGATCTGAAACTTTATAGTTATCCGTTTGCCCTGGCTGAGTAACTATATTGCAAATATATATTTTTATCGCGTTGCTATTGCATATTGCGTTACGAATGCCTGATACCAGCAGATTAGTTATAAGACTTGTGTACAAACTCCCCGGCCCTATAACGATAACATCTGCGTTTTGAATTTCCTCAACTGCCTCCGTCAATGGAGAAACATTCTCATTTTTTAAAAATACTCTTTTAATAGGAGCTTTTCCCACCTCACGAACATTAAATTCTTCTTCTACATACGTGCCATCCTCTAATTCTGCGCAAATGTGGGTATCTTCAAGCGTCGAGGGCAGCACTTTCCCTCTGATATTAAGGATTTTACTGGCCTTTTTGATAGCCTGTTCGAAACTGCCGGTAATGTCGGTTAACGCAGTCATTAACAAATTCCCCAGACTCATTCCTTTTAATGACCCTTTGTCAAATCTGTATTGAAAAAGCTGGTACAATTCCTGCTCCTGTTCTTCGGTTTCTGACAGTGCAATAAGGCAATTTCTTGCGTCACCCGGAGGAAGGATACCAAACTCTTCCCGCAAAATCCCTGAACTCCTTCCGGAATCGGTTACGGTAACCATAGCGGTAAGATGCTTACTGTATGTCTTTGCTCCCTCAAGCATGATTGGCAATCCCGTGCCTCCGCCAATCGCGACGATTTTGAGATTGTCAGGGGTCTTTCCACTATTGTAAAGCTGAAGAATCGTAGGAAGCTGAAAAATGCGTTTTATTTTATAATCCGGTTTGTCGCATTCGTGTATTGGCTGCTCATGTTTAAACCTTCCATGTAACATCTGTATGGTAATCATTCCTAAAGACTTTGCAGCCCTCAGTTCGTTTCGGGCTCTGTCACCTACCATCACCGCTTCATTCGGATTTAAATTATGCCTTTTCAGGCAATCAAGTATGCAATCTTCCATAAGCATACCGATTTCCTGGTCATTAATGATAATCTCGTTAAAATACGACTTTAAACCAAGTATCTTTAACTTGTTTTCCTGTCTCTCATGTACTCCCACGGTAAGTAAAAACAGTTTAAACCCCCGTTTTTTAAAATCTTTGAGGGTGGAAATTACATCGGGAAAGGGAACAATCCCGGAAAGTTCACTGCTGTTGTATGCGCGATACGCAATATTTACCAATTTTTTGTTTGCCTTGAATTTCTTTACAATTTCGTTAAACACCGGATGATACGGGCCATGCCGCGCGATGAGTTCCTTTTGTAATTGATACGCATTTTCCTCTGTTGTGGGAAGTCCTGCTTCAACCATCGCTTTTGCCGCGCGTTTTCTGGAAGCATCAATCAACAAACCGGTGCAGTCGTACAGGGTATCGTCCAGATCAAAAAATAGTGCTTTTATTTTCATAGAATATTCTTCCTTATGGTTGTCTATTATACCGAAGTGATTCTATTAGTAAAACTCATTATTTATCCGTACTATCCTAAATTGGAGAAAAAGTTAATAACTATGTAAAGCCTCTTCCTGGATTCCAAAAGCATCAAATATAACCCTCTGTTTTTTTGACACCTCACTGAGAAAAGGTTCATTTTTTTGTATGTGTGTTA